>Ga0209960_1004141_pt1 | contig 11422 bp, 13 predicted proteins | sample ThiBiot_500_plan_2_FD_183947 | JGI IMG/M metagenome (GOLD analysis project Ga0209960, IMG submission 183947) | Wastewater bioreactor microbial communities from Cape Town, South Africa - Thiocy_expt_500_plan (SPAdes) | ecosystem: Engineered > Bioreactor > Thiocyanate-remediating >... | reverse complement strand
TTTTTTTTTTCTTTTTCTTTTTTTTTTTTTTTTTAAAAAAAAAATAGCTTAACTTACAAATTTTTATCTTTCTTCTTCAAATATTATTTAGGAAGCATTTAATCGCACAAGAAGAGTTTTAAATATTACTGTTAGCTCCTCAACAATTTACGAATTACCTCGTTTATTAAATTATCTTACAGCACCAAATGTGGTATAATTTCTTATTTTTTTCTTCTTTTTTTCTCTCCCTCAACGATTATAGTTTTCCCACATTTTTGAATTTATTGAATTATTTATTCATCTATCCTAGTTAATTTGGTCTGCAGCATCTGCATCCTGCGCCATTCCTGGACTTTATCAACCTGTTCCAATCATGGCTAAAGCAAAAGATGGATCTATTGTACCATGGAATCTTGCAGGAAGTGTTTGGGTTGATGGGTCAGTTGAAAAGTAAACTTTTATATTTTTTTCTTTCTAATTTTCTTACTTTCTTTATTCTTTTTTTTAAAACTCGAAATAAATGAATCATTCCTTTTAGTGACCTTCCAATGGCAAGACTTTCTGAACAATTCAATGTAAATCATTTTATAGTTAGCCAAGTTAATCCTCATGTTGTTCCATTTTTACAACTAGATAATCACCGTAAATTTCCCTTTTATTTATTTTATTTTATTTTATTTTATTTTATTTTATTTTATTTTTGATTTCTCTTCCTCCTCTTTTTTTTCTCAATACCTCTTAATAGCACTAAAAAGTGGATTTTTTGAACGACTTTCTTTTCTTCTTTCCTCTGAGCTCTCACATAGATTTAATCAAGTACTTTTCTTCTCCAATTCCTTTCCATTATTTCTTTTTCAACCATATTTATTTATTGATTTTTTTTTTTTTTTCAAAAAAAAGCTGTCAGAACTTGGATTATTTCCTGATTTTATTCAAAGAGCATTTCATTGGAGTCGCATGATTTTATCACAACGTTATTATGGTGATGTAACAATTGTTCCTCCTGTAACAACTGCGGATTATCTTTCTCTTATGAATAATCCAGATAATGATCAACTTCTCTTGAAAATTAAAAAATCTGAAAAAGCATCTTGGGAAAGTAATTTTTTTTTTTTTCTTCAAAAAAATCGCTCAATATATAAATAATATTATAAAAATTAAAAAGAAATATCAATCATTAAAATGCATTGCCAAACAGAAAAGGCTATCGACAGGTTTCTTTTTATTTTATTTTATTTTATTTTATTTCTATTTTGCTTGTCTTCAACTTTTTTTCCAAATAACCTAGTATTCTTTATCGACTTCGTGTTAGAATGTTAGAACGAACAGGAAAACCTTATCGCCCCATTGATTTTGCTCTCGCTTTAAATACAAACACAGATGACGAAGAGGATTCATCAGAAATGAAAAAGGGTCATCGATCAGCTTCCCTTGGTGCAAATCTTGGAAATGCTGCTTTCCAAAAAACATATACAAATTAATTGTTTAATTCTTAAATTAAAATGGAACTCAGGTCAAATACTACTAATTAATAAAAGTTGATTTTGATATTGAGACTATAAATTTTATTTTTATTTGTGGTCAATAAATTGAAACTTTGTCATCCTTCCCGCAAATGATTATGTTTTGTGTTTCTGGATCAATTGCGATATTTCTTGGCAGGTTTACTTTAATTTGTGTGATATATTTTCCATTTGGATTAAAGATTTGAATTCTATTGTTTTCATGATCACAAACAAGAATATTATCATTCAAATCAACACAAACTCCTTCAGGAAAACCAAATTGGCCATTTCTATTTCCTTTTGAACCAAATGTTAAAATAAAGTTTCCTTTTGAATCAAATATTTGAATTCTATGATTATGTGTATCACTTACAATAATATTTCCCATTGAATTAATTGTTATTCCTTTTGGGCTATCAAATTCACCGTTTCCAATTCCATTTGATCCAAATTTTGAAAGCAAATGTCCTTTTGAACCAAATATTTGAATTCTATTAACTATAGAATCACAAACATAAATATTATCATTCAAATCAACACATACTCCTTCTGGATAATAAAATTGACCATTTCCATTTCCAAAAGATCCAATTGTTGAAATATCATTTCCTTCACAATCAAACATTTGAATCCTATAATTATGAAGATCGCTCACAATAATATTTCCTTTTGAATTAATTGTGATTCCACTTGGACAACCGAATGAACTTTTGAATAAACCATTTCCATTTCCATTTCCTTCTAATCCAAATGTTGAAATAAATTTTCCTTTTGAATCAAATATTTGAATTCTATGATTATGTGCATCACAAACATAAATATTTCCATTTGAATCTGTTGTTATTCCATTTGGATATTTAAATTGTCCATTCTTCTCACCTTTAGATCCAAATGTTAGTTTAGGTCCAATTATTTGATTATAATTTCTTTGTTTCAATTTTGAAAATACTTCGATTTCCAATGGAAAAGAATTGATATTAATTTTATTACATAAAACAAATATTAAATATTTTCCTTCATCACTCAATTTCATCTTCACTTCATATCTTCCATTATTTAAATCTTTAATTTTCCATTTATTGTTTCCATTATTTGATTTTGATGTTCCTTCAATTTCAATCTCAAATTTACTTGTATTTCCACCTATTTTCATTTCATTTCCTTCTTTTGAATAACTGATAATTTCAAATTTAAACTCTTCATTTCTATAGATTTTTTGGTTTTGATTTTGATTTCTTGAAAAACATTTATCTGGTGAAATATCATTTGAATCTATTATTCCAATATTTGAAATATTTGAATAAATTGATTCTTCTTCTTTTTTCGAACTAAAAAAATCAATGAATGGATTATGACATGGTTCAATTTTCCAATTATTGTTTGATAAATAATCCAATCTTGATTGATATAAATTCTTCATTGATAATAATTTCAAATTATCATTTTTATTATTGTGAGTATTATTTGATAAAGAAAGAGAATGTTGAATCATTTGACAAGATCCAATAATACTTTCAATTCCAAATTTCAATTCATCTCTTTGAAGTTCCAATTCTTTCTTTTTATATTTTTCAATTTCATCCAATTTATTTAATAATTCTTGTTCTTTTTCTTCCAATTTATTTCTAATCTTATTGAAAAATTCATGAATTTGAGTTTGAGTTATTGTTGAATTGATTTCAAGTTCTTTAATCACCTCTTTACATTTATTTATTCCTTCTTTCAATCCTTTCTCTTTTGGTTTCACCTTTGATATTTTTATGTATTCATTCAAATATCATGAATTCATAAAATAAAGAAAATGATTAATAAAATAAACTAACCTTATTGATTGATTTAATTAATGATAGTTTTTGAATTTCCATAACACTTAAGAGAGTAGAAATTTTATGAGATGAATGTTGATCAACACATAATGAACATATTGGTAAATTGCAATCTTCACAAAATAATTCCAATTCTTTTTGTTGATGAATTTGACAATAAAATTGATGATTTGATTTTGTAATTAAATTGATTTGATTTTGATTTTCCATTTTATCAATTGGAATAAGTTGATGATTCTTTAATATTTTCACAGTTTGATGAGGTCTTGAACAACTTTCACAATAATATGCTTCACAATTTAAACAATAACAAGTTGCTTCATTTTCTCCATCTGAACAAATTAATTTTTGTTTCTTTTTGTTTTTTTCTTGTTGAGAACTTGAATTTGCCAAAGAGTTATGAATATTTAATGCATTTTGAAGATAAGAATCAGTTGGTAAGTTTGATAATTGTTGTTTTTGTTGAATTTGAAAAGGAGTTCTACAAATAGGACATTTTAATCCAATATTTGAATGATTTCTCTCAACATATATCTCCAAACATTCTAAACAAAATGAATGAAGACATCCTAATGTCTTTGGTTCTCTATAAAGATCTTTACATAATGAACACTCTAAGTCTAGTTCCAAGTCTTTTTGAGTTTCTTTTGAAGACATTTAATAATTATTAAGTAATTGAAGCGATTCGTGTTTTTTTTTTTTTTTTTTTTTTTTTCAAAGTTTGATTAATTTTTTGATTTTCATCACTTTTCATTCATTACTCGAACCTTTGGATCATTCGTTGTTTTAGAAGAAAGATATTCCATTCAAGTAGTTTTTGTTTTATGAACACACAATTGACTTTTTTTTTTTTTTTCTAACTTTTTTTACTTTCGTCAGTTTCTTGCTTTTTTTCTTCAATTTTCTCACTTGTTTCATTTGTTTCATTTGCTTCATCACTTAAAGCTTCCTCTTCTTCTGCAATTCTTTTCTTCAATATATTTAGATATTCGTTGTATCGTCTAAGTTCTCCATTTAAATAACTCATTTTTTTATCCCACTCTGCAATCTTCTTTAATGTAACAGAACCTTCTCCTTGAGAAATTTGTTCTCTATCTTGAACGTGTTGAAAAACATCTCGATCAAAATTTTTGATTTGATTTTCATAGTACTCGACTTGTTGGAGCTATTTAATGTTGAATTAAATATTTAATTATCAAAAAATAAATCAAATGAAAAAAGTTAAATGAATAAAATTAAAGAAAGAGTACAGCACTATTTGATGTTGTTGAAGAAGGTAAGATTGGAGGAGTAAATTCTTTAGTTTGGGCTCCAATGGCTGCTGCTAAAGCTGCTTGAGAATATCTTGCTGAAACATAATTTATATCATCAATCCATTGAAATGTATTCGTTTCGGTTGGGCACTATTAATTTAATAAAAAAGGGGAATGAGGAATAAGAAAAGAGAAGAGAAGAATAAGAAAAGAAAAACCTGAAAATAATAAACAGCCCCTAGATGAGTTGTCAATGAAAAAACAAATGGACGATCTTCATTATAACCTTGTATAAATGATGCTAAAACATGCCTGATGTTTATTACATCTAATACTTTCCCGTCCTTTATTTATTTTAGGTATTAATTTTTTATTTATTTTTTTTTTTCCTTCAAATAACAAATAATTCAAATTCAAACCTTTGATATACGTCCGGTATTATCAGGCTTGTAATGATATAAAGCTGTTGAATTCAAAATTACAAAAAATGGTTTCCATTGTCTGTGAGCTGATTTTTTATCTCTTGATTCAAATACACATTTTCGATAGAGTTGTCCATATTGAATAGAATCTTGATCAAACTAATTTTTTTTAAAATTTGTTGTGATGAAATGAAGGGAGATAAATTTTTAAAAGAGTTTACATCTGAATATCTACTATATAAACTTGATGTTTCATGTGAAAGGGTTGTTGTACTTATACTCTATTTTGAGAAAAGTGGAATAAATGAAAATGAAAATGAAAGAAAAAGGGGAAAAGAAAAAGAAAAGGAAAAAAAAAAAAGAAAAGAAAAAGAAAAAGAAAAAGAAATACTTTTTTCGTTGAAAAAGTTGAAAAACCTCTTGATAATGGAGAATGTACAGATCTTCTTGGATCATCTTCATCCAGAGTTAATACAATTTCATTACTTTTAATTGAATTATAAATTTTCTAAATTTTGGTTATTTAAGTTAAATTCAATTTTTCATTTGGAGACACTGATGTTTTAATTTGAATAAAAACCTTAAGGAATTCATCTGGAAGTTGTTCATCATCTTGTAATGCCATATTAGTATTTGTAATAAAGTCTGATTTTGTCATTTTTTTCTCAACCATTCCACTATAAAGATCTGTATTTAATATTAACATGCTACTAATTACTGTATGAACAACAGCTATTTTTTTTTTTTTTTTTCATTAATATGCAAAGGAAAAATAAATAAATAAATAAAGGTTTTTTTTTTAAAAAAAAAAAAGAAAAGAAAGTACTCCAATTTTTAAAATCTGCAGGATTATTTTCAAAATATCTTTTTGAGAATTGTTCTATAATTCGATCAATTTCTTGTGATTCTCCTGTCAAAGTAAATTTTGTCAAAAAATGTCTAAGAATTGAATTGAATTTAATGTCAAGTTTCTTTTTAATTTTTTTTAAAAAAAAAAAAAAACCTTAAAGCCTCATCTAAAGATTTTCCTGTAAAATCATATAATTTTACAAATTCAACTAAAACTTCTGCATTGAAAGGTTTACTATTTTTTTATTTGTAATGATGATTATTATGAGAAAAAGATGTTATTAAATTAAATTGAAAAAACTTTTTTCCAAGATAAGGTCCAATTGAAGAAGCTCTCATTTGCCCTTGAAATATTTCCAATGCCTTTTCAGCTGGTGTAATTTCTTTTTGTTCATCAGATTCTTTTACTTTTTAAATGTTATAATTTTTTTTTTGCTATCCTAAACACAATCTGAAAAGAGAAAAAATATTGTTATTTACCTTGTTCTTTTGTCTCTTCTTTTGGATCACCTTCACCCTATTTTGAAGAAGAAAAAGAAATTAATAAAGACTTTGAAAATGATTTGATAATTGAATTACAGTCATGGCTGGAATCTCTGGCATTGATGCAGCATTGTGAACACTCTTAAGTTTATGACCTTTCTTCCTCATTTTCCCTCTTCTATATTTCTTCTAGGGCTATCTAACAATTTATTATTGGTGTTAATATATATTTTTAATCATTCAAAAAGAATTGGTGTGATTTTTAATTGAATTTTGAAGTTTTTTAAGCATTTAGAATTGATATTTCTAAGTTCCTAAGTTATGTTTAGAAGGAATTCAAAAGATCAATAACAAAATTCATTATGCTTGATCAATTCAGTTTTGAATAACTATTATTCCTGGATAATTATTCCAATTCATTACTTTAATAATATTTTAAAAATTTTCTTGATTTTTTTGATAGATTTTAAAGAATTCTTCATTGATATTTTTTTTTTTGATGTTTTTCTTGATCAATAATCAAACTCTTGAATTCCTTCTCCTTATCTTCACATTTCATTTCATTTCATAATTTCAACTATTATTTAACTATTTAAAGACTTGAGAAAGAACAGTTTCTAACAATAATTATTTCCATTTAACTCTAATTGTTAATCTAACATTTCTCATAATTCCTCTAATGAATTTCCAATTTTTTTTCTAAGTATCCAATAAATCAATCTCGCAAAACAAAAATCTTTTTTGATCCATCCTTGAACATTTCCCAACTAAACCAAAGGGAGATAACAATTCAGAAACTTAAGTTATTGTGAGTTAAACATAAGCTAGTTATTGGTCATGTTTGGTTTGATAAAGGAGAGAGAGGAAAGGTAACAAACAACTCTCTTTTGACTTTCCTATTTGTTTTAGGGGGGGATACAAAAATCTCTACCTCGTCCAATAATAAAACAGTTAGAAAAAATGCAGGGGGTGACTCAAAATTGGGTGCTTGAAAATTTCGTTCACATTTTTTTTTCTTTGCTTTGATTTCGTGTCAAACTCCACGAACTCCACTTTTTTGCAAAGTCCAAAGACTTTACACTTTTCATTTCATTGAATGATAATTTGAAAGATCTATTCATTCTTTTTTCTCTTTTGATTGTGTGTTTTTAATTTAACTATTGATTCTCTCTTTTTTTTTTTTTAATTTTTGATACCAGAAAGCTTTGAAAAATGATAGATAGTTCCTTTTTTAATCAATGGATTGAAGCTGCTTCAGAAGAAAGAAGAAAGATTTGTTGGACAAATGAATGAAATATCATTGAAGATTGGTAAAACTGAGTGGACTTACTTCCCCTTTTTCAATCAATTCAATCAATTCAGTCAAGAACTTTCACATTTTTAAAAAAAATCTATTTTTCAATAAACAAATTGCTATCTAGTCTAAAAAGTTAAATTTGTTATTATTTTCACTAAATACATTCAAGTTCATTTTACAATCCAATTTCATTCTCTTGATTTTCTTGATTTTCTTCATTTTCTCTATGACCTTGACTTTGACTCCTTCCTTCCTCATTTTCTTTAATTTTTTTAGTTTTAATATTTGATTCTTCAATTAATGGAAAATTGGTCTCCATAATCTCATTTCCTTTCTCATGAAAATATCGACGAAGTGCTTTAGCATGAGATGGAGTAAATGTTGGATGACAAAGGTGTCGAAGTGCATCCAAAATTTCTTGGTCAAAATTCCAAATATTTAAAAATTCTAAAAATGTGTTTTCAAATATCTCTTCATCTTCTTTTGATAACCGATATTCCTCCGCAAGATTTCTTTTTCTTTGTTCTGTTAACTTTGATCTTGCTTTTAAAAATTCTAGAAGATGAACTGAACATGCATTCATATCTGAATAAACACTAATTTTTTTTGTTTTATTTTAGATTTGATTTAGTCAGGATTTGTGAAGAAATATTAATATTAATAATATGTGATAATTACTGATCAAGATCTTTTTGATATTGTTCATCTTCATGAAAAAAAATTCTATTTGGACATTGTGAAATTAACTTTGAAAACCCAACCTTTTTTTGATAAAGATATCCAAAATTTACAAATAATAAATTAGAGAAAGAAAAAGAAAAAGAAAAAGTACTTGTTCAGCATAAAAAAGTTCATTTTGAAATTTTTCTAAATGTTGAAGGTCATGAACTAAGAATTTTAGGGCATCTCTCTTTTCATAAGGTGGGTCTAGAATTACAAAAAATTAAGACATCAAAAAAATAATAAAGAAAAGAAAAGAAAGTTGAATGTTACATATATCTTGAAGAATTCTAGTTAATTCTGATTCTTCACAAAATGCTGTTATACATCTATATCCTTCTGCTTGCATATTTAAAACATCTAATGAAGAAGGAATCCAAAAATAAAGATGAACTTTCCGTTTTCCAGAAGCTAATTTTTGAGATTATGTGATAAATATCAAAGAATATCTCTATATGAAAACAATAATAATAAAAAAGAAAAGAAATATTCACCCCAATTGACAATTGCTTCATTAACATATTGAGGAACCTTTCTAAGTTGCCAGTTTTGAAAAAGTTCAATAAAATTACTAGTAGGAACTTTCTTAAATTTTTTAACTTCTGATTCAGATAATGTCAACCAAGGAAATTCCTCAAATGTTTTCCATTTTTTATCAGCAAAAGCACCAGGTTGTCCTAATTGTTCAACAATTCTTCCTCCAAGCCATTTATTTCCTTCTTTAATTTTAACATTTGCAATAATATAAGCTAAATATTGTTTTTTTTTCAAAATAATGAATTAATATTAAAAAGATTGAATTAAAATCAATGAAAAAATCGAGAATTAGAACCAAACCAGCAACAAATTCAATATCTGTGATTGCTTTCTGTAAATATTGTTGTTTCAGAGCGAAAATTGGTGCAAATTTCGACGCCATGTTTTTTTTTTTTTTCTCCTTCTTGACTTTTTCTTATTTGATCTATCTCTGATCGTTATTACAGTCACAGTTCTAGAAACCTTTGCTCTGATTACTTCTTTTGCAACAAAGTATTGATAAAATAGAAATAATTTGAAACAATTGATTCTAAAAGAAGCTGTAAAACTATCACTTTTGGTAAAAATAATAATCCTTTGGAACAATTAAAAATTTTTTTTAATTTCTTGGCTTTTTCAATCAAAAGGAAGAATAAAAGATGAAAAAAGTTTTGACGGAATTCTGAGAAAATAGTCTTTGATTGGTGGGAATTCTTCCCCTTCTTTTTTATTTTTTTTTTCCTTCATTTTTCTCTCTTCCTCTTCTTGTTTTCTTTTCCTTCTTGCATTCAAATTTATTTTATTCACTCCCATTCTCTTTCTAATCTATCAAACTCAACTCTCAACTTGAACAAGCTTCAATTGTCTTTCACTTTTCTATTAATATGTCATTTTTTTAAAAAAAAAAAGTTTATTTTTCAACTTTTCTTTTTTTTTTTTCATTTTTTGTTTGTTTTTTTTTTGAGCGGCATTTTGGAATTTTATTATTTTTTTTTTTTTTTCAAGTTATAAGCTTAGTGTTGAGTAATGTGATGCTTTTTTAATTGTTCCAAAAAAAAAAAGTTAATAGAATGGGTTCATAACTTTTGAATAAAGTTCAACAACTGTAAAAAAAAAAAAATGAAATAAAATGAAATAAGTAAAAGTAAAAATGTTTGAAAAAGTGAGAAACAAAAAAATGCAAAACAAAACAAAACAAAACTATCCTTCATTTTTTGATTTGATTTGATATTTGATATTTGATTTTCTTTAAAAAATCCATGACAAATAATTTTTAGTTAAAAGAATATTCATTTTTAAAAAAAGAAAATAAAAATTGATTTGAATCAATTTCTAAAAGTTGAAATAGAAAAAAAAAAAAAATTCAATGACTTGACTCAAAAAACAATTTTTATAAGAAATAAATCCAATTTGAGAAGGAATCTATCCATTTTCTTACTCATTTTTGATCTCTCTTACTTACTTGGCACTCTTTCCTCTTTTTTTGGAACTGAAGTTGTCTCCGTCATTTAATTTTATTCTTTTTTTATGTTCTTTGCATAAATGTAACTCAAAAAAATCATTCTAGATTTCATTTATGCTTTAGTATTTATTTCTCCCCTCTTTTTTTTTTTTTTTTTTTTTTTTTTTTTTTTTTTTTTTTTTTTTTTTTTTTTTTTTTTCCCCTTTTTTTTTTTTTTTTTTTTTTTTCTTTTTCTTTTTTTATCATTCCAGTATTATTATTTTTAAAGTTTTGAATTGTATTATTTCAACCTTTATTTCTTAAGTACTTCGAAATTGCGAATTGTTTAACCCAACTTCTTCTTCTTCTTCTTCTTTGTAAATAGAGTCTTTGTAAAAACAGCAATGAGTTACCCTGGATATCCTGGTCAACCCGGTATGCCTGGAATGCCTTCAGCAGTAGAATTTTTTTTTTTTCATGAAACTTGTTTTTTTTTTACAACACTGATGATAAAATGTATTTCTATTAGGGCGGACCTGGACTTGGTTTTGTTCAACAACCTCCTTATGGACAACAACAACCGCCATATGGCCAACAACAACCTCCCTACGGACAACAACCACCTTATGGTCAACAACAACCACCCTATGGTCAACAACCACCATACGGACAACAACAACCACCTTACGGTCAACAACCTCCCTATGGACAACAACCACCTCCACAACAAGGATATGGCCAACAACCACCATACGGTCAACAACCACCCCCACAACCACCATATGGTCAACAACCCCCCTATGGCCAACAACCTCCCCAACAAGGTTATGGACAACCCCCTCCCCAACAAGGGTACGGTCAACAACCACCTCCACAACAAGGATATGGTCAACAACCACCTCCCCAACAAGGTTATGGACAACAACCACCTCCACAACAAGGATACGGCCAACAACCACCCCCACAACAAGGATACGGTCAACAACCACCACCTCAACAAGGTTATGGACAACAACCACCCCCACAACAAGGATATGGTCAACAACCACCCCCACAAGGTCAATCTTTGGCTGATTCTCTTTACAGTTTCTTTTGATTTTTTTCTTGAAAATATTTGATGACCTTTTT
>Ga0209960_1004139_pt1 | contig 11428 bp, 12 predicted proteins | sample ThiBiot_500_plan_2_FD_183947 | JGI IMG/M metagenome (GOLD analysis project Ga0209960, IMG submission 183947) | Wastewater bioreactor microbial communities from Cape Town, South Africa - Thiocy_expt_500_plan (SPAdes) | ecosystem: Engineered > Bioreactor > Thiocyanate-remediating >... | reverse complement strand
GGATTATCAATAATAAACCTATGACAATTAAGTAGCTAAAACCACCATAAATTGGGTACTGAGCAGGAGTAATAAACTCTTGCAACAGTAAATTAATCACAATGAAACCATAAAGCTTCAATATAATGATCAGAAACGTGTGGCTTGACCAGACAACGAGAAATCTTTTTTTACCTATGGGCAACTTGCCTGTCATTTAAGACTCAACAGAAAATCATAATTTCTCTGAAATAGATGAAGCATCAAAAATGCTCGCGCCATTGGCTCAGTCTGATTCAACTTCATACAAGAGACAATCCATGCGACCCATTTTGCACCAGATAATAGGATATCGATCTCAGAAATTGAAATTTTGCGGTTGTAAGCATCTTTAAATTGCACGGCAAGGGTACGATCCAAAGTAAATCGATGATGTTCTTTAATCACTGCCCAGCTGGTTACTGTTTCTACAAATTCAATCTCGGGCCGTGCCAGACACATATCTTCCCAATCCAGCACGTATATCTGTTGGTCATCCCACAAAACATTTTTAGGTTTAATATCTGTATGAACCAAGCTGAGCTCCGCACCTTGTGACACGATTGCATCGGGAGTAGCTTCAGAGCATATTTTACGGATAAATAAGGGGAGTGCGTCGTTATCAACAAATTTTGCAGCCAATCCTTCAACTGCCAATGGCAGCTCACTGGTAGTCAATTGCTCCCAAATAGCTGCAAGACCTTGAATTTTAATGTTCCAATAGTTTGTTTGATAGGAGCTAACATCAAATTGATGTATCTGTGATAAAAATTTAGCAATTTTAAGTTTTTGATTTAAATCAATTATTTTTAAATCGCGGGTATCTCCATTAATAAATGATGTGAGATAAAAAATATAATTCTCATGTCTTTGAACATAATTATCATGAACCCGAATTACTTTAGGTACAGGGAAATCTTGTAAAATTTGGCTGTAAAGTGCCAGATACATGGTGAAAAATTTCTCCAATTCTTCTAAAGAACGATTACTACTATAAGCTTTACAGAGATTATTGGCATTCAGTAATTTAATGACGCATTTTTTTTCACCAATATCACTGACAATATATACCGCACCATTTTGATTTTCAGAAACTTTTTCTAAAATGGGTTCTTGATAATTTAAATTCGCTTTTAAGAAGTAAGCTAAAGATAGGGGTATTTCTGATTCCATATCGCACCTACATTTAATTATTTTACTTAATTAGAATAAATTTGATGCACCAATAAAGCGAGGGCCATTTGCCTGAAACATCATTGCTGTTTATTTACTCAACCGTGGGAATTTCATCGCCATTAATTTAAAGAATAGACTTTTTCTGACTAAAATAAAGACTTTTCCGTATAAAAATTGACAATCTTGTTACAAAAGAACATTCATGGTGTCTCTGCTCCAGTTGCACTTCCTCCCTTTTCTGTGTTTTAACACTTTATATTTTTAAAGATATCAAAACATGATTAGGCTGAATTTTTAATTGATGTTGTGCGCAAATAAAATATATAATGATTTTTTTTCATTGAGGGATCCGATGATATTTTTATTTATAGGTGGACAATCAGGAGCAGGAAAAACCAGTTTATCTCAAGCTTTAAAAGACGAATATCAGGATGATGCTGTTATCATTAACATGGATGATTACTTTAAGGAACGCCCAGAGGGACGTGATGCAAAAGAATATCGCCTCAATACCATCTTCGATACTCCGGAAATGCTTGACCTTGAAAAGCTTTTCGAACAGTTGTCTGCTTTAAAAAATAACATCCCCATTAATAAACCCATTTTTAATTTTGAAAGTAATCGCTCTAAGGGCACAGAGAAAGTCAACCCGACTCAAGTGATTATTGTCGAAGGCATTTTTGCGCAATATTTTTATAAACATTATGTTGAATCTAAAAATTGGCCCGCTTTATCAATTAACACGGTGACTGAATCCTACACAGATATTATCAATAGCCGTTGCTTACGCGATCAAGTATATCGTGGACTCAGCAGAGCAGAGGTCTTATACAATGAGCGCCATTATGTTGCTCCGGGGTTTTTTAAATATACCGCAAGCTGTACCCCCGAGTCCCATATATATGCCAATGCCCCCAGAGTAGATTTTGGTAAACAGTTAAGCACCATGCCGGTTGAAGCTATAAAGGCACTCTTAGCAAATTCTCAAGAAAAAATTACTGCGGCCCTCAAAACAACAGTTGAGGAGATTAAAGAAGCCATCGCAGAGCGAAGGAATACAAGCGCTCAACTTGATACCGACGCCAACAGTTCAAATCACCCCAAAGATTGGGGGCAGATTTTAGTTAGAAAAAGTCACGAGGAATATAATCGCAGCATTAATGAGCGTACCCCTGAGCTATTATTCTGTGGTTTATTTGACAGTTATTCCCCTGGATGTAAAGCAGTGCTTAAAATCAGATCGCAAAATGAAAAAACATTAAGCACAACTTCTGAAGATAATTTTGATTTAGCACAGTCCTCAACGATTTGATATAACGACAGTACGCTTCTTACCCCTGGCTCAATAAGCAGGGGTAGTTCCCACACCCAGACCAAAAATACGTTTATACTTGATAATATAAAAAATTTTGGAATTTCATTATGGGTAATAAAAGTAAAAGCCGCGAGCCGTTAGGGCATCTAAACGAACCCGCCCCAACCTTACCCCAGAAACAGCATTATCAGCGTATCGCTTGTGTATTTCAGGGTGGCGGCGCATTAGGTGCTTATCAGGTAGGGGCCTTTCAGGCAATTCATGAGCATGGCTATGCTCCAAACTATCTAGCAGGAGTGTCTATAGGTGCAATAAATAGTGCAATTATTGCCGGGAATCCGCATGAGCAACAAATTGAGAAATTGCGCGAATTTTGGAATATAATTGTTCCTGAACTCTGGACCGATAACCTACAGCCTCTAAATCAAATTGACTTTTTCAGGAATTTTCAAAACCGTATCGGCTCCTTACAATCGCTGTTTTTTGGTTTAGATGGTTTTTTTAAACCGCGTATTTTCCCACCCACCGAATTTACTTACGATACACCCGATAAATTGAGCTATTACGATACCTCCGAATTACGAAGCACTTTAGAGCGAGTAATTGATTTTGATCGCATTAATAATAAGAACGTTACATTATGCTTAGGGGCCGTCAATGTAGCGTCTGGTGAGATGATTTTTTTTAATAACCAATACACCAAGATAACGCCCGAGCACATTATGGCTAGCTGCTCATTACCGCCTGGTTTCCCTGCAATTGAAATAGAAGGACAATATTATTGGGATGGAGGTATTTATGCCAATACGCCATTAGTCACCGTGCTCGATGCCTTACCTGAAGAAGATACTCTTTGTTTTGTAGTGGATTGCTTTAGTTTAAAAGGCCCCCTACCACAAACAATGGATCAAGTCGATGAACGGCAAAAGGATATTCGTTACGCAAGTCACTCACGCAGACTAACCAATGTTTACAGTAGTCGTCAAAATTTACAGTCAGCGATTACCATTTTAGGAGAACATTTAACACCTGAAGCGAAAAAAATCCGCAGATACAGCAAATATTAAATCTTGGCATCCGTAAACGTTTTAGTGTCGTACATATCATTTATCACGGAACGCCCTATGCCCATTCCTATAAGGATTACAACTTTGGACGCGCTGCTATCAATTTTCGTTTACAGACAGGATACGAAAACGCCCAACAAGTATTAAGCAATCCCGAGTGGGAACAAAAATCAACACAACCTCTTACGTGTTCTTTATACGGTGTCCCACCCGATTACTTTGATCAGCGTTAAGGTAATATAAAAATGACCAAACAGATAACACCCATCATTGCTAATAATGGATGAATAATCGTAAGCCAAATAGGTATCGGTCTACCCTTTTTACCCAGGATAAAAAGCGTAAACCCACCTATAGCGGCCATAATCAATAACATGAGACTGGCCAATAACAACGGTGAGGTGCTGAACAAGAGTAAATAAACCGCCATAAGCCCAATGGCAGTAAATACAACTACTCCATGAAGATACAGTAGCGTTTTATTTAGCGGTTTACTTTCAACCAATGAAATAAGTATTCCTATACCAAAGACGACACCAATGAGCAATAAGATTAACGCCCCATTCAGCATAACCTACTCTCCTTACTGTTGTTTGGTAGGCAGTAACAATTGTTCTTCGAGTTTGGTGCTGGCACCATCCTCTTTCGGGGTTGGTGCCAGTATTTCAGGAGCTGGATCTTTTAACGCTTCCGCAAGACTAATAAATTTATAACCATTTTTTTGGTACATTTCCAAGACATCTTCCAAAAGATAGCTGTTCAGCACATTAGCGTGAATCAGTAAAATTTGCTTACCGTTATTTTTTGCTTTCTTTTCTGCAGCCAGGGTCTGTTTCCAGATGTAATCCAAATATCGAGGTTTCAATTTTTGAATATATGCTGGACGAGAGCGGAAAGGAACCTTATAAGTCATTTCATTAAAATTAAAATCTTTACTGTCAATGGTGACTGGAGCGATGGTGTATTGATTAGCAGCTAAATAATCTTTTACCTTCTCTTTTGTGTCTTTATTGCCTTCGGCTAAATAAGGGTAACGAAAGTATTTTGGTGTGGTCATGATGGGTGAAAGTTTTTTATCCGCACGCTCTACATCGGCAATGTATTTTTCTGCACTCATGCGATTTAAATTATAATGAGAGTACGTATGATTACCTAAAGTAAATCCGGCAGCACGAAATTGCTCTAAAAACTCCCATTGCCCTTTTTCGATTGCTCCTGCAATAATAAAACCCGTTGCCGGCACGTTATATTTTTTAAAGGCATTAACAATTTGGCTAAACCGCTCGGTTGCACGCTGCACATTACCTGGGTTATTCATCCCTGAAGCAACTAAAGGTAAATCATCGATGGTGATGGCAATTTCACGAGTTGTAGCATCGGCTGCAACAGCCAGCAGTGCGAGCAATAAAAAAGTATACCTTTTCATTTTTCGTCCTTAATTTATGAGTATCCATACTGCAAATATTTATCTTACTGCAATCATACGCCACAATACAGTACCCCTTAACAGAAAACATTAAATAAACAGATAAGCGCATTCATTATGTTTATCTTTTCGACATAGTATGCCGTTTAAAATTCATATGGATCGTTATTAGGCCATTCTTCCAGACCAAAGAGAGGTCCATAAAGAGGCTGCCGACCCGTTTCACGCGCCCAAAAAATAGTTCCGTAATCATAATGCCACCATTCATACCGATAAGAGGTAAAGCCTACTTGCTGCATTGCTTTTTGTAATAGTAGCCGATGCTGATTTATTTGTTTTTCTTCAGGATTTTGAGGCTTATGTTTTTGAAAATAATCTATATGTGCACGCGCGGTGCAATCATCAAAGGGGGTTCCCATGGCTAACTCCTGTCCTGTGCTCAGTTCAAAAAGAGTTAAGTCAACCGCGCCACCGCTTAGGTGTGGCGCGCAATAATCTTCACCTGGTTTAGAGGGTAGAGAAACGTATTTAACTGTTTCCTGAAAATTCTCATTTTCATTAAAGTGTGGAAATTTTTTTCTTATTTCCTCTTGCATCCACAAAAATAATTTTTGCTGTACCGCACGTGGCCGGTATACATCCCAAACCTGTAAGCCCACATTTACTGGCAAGTGCTCCAGCGCAAGCAGTAATTTTTCTAAGACGGTACGACGACCATATATCTGTGGTCTATCACTAAAACCTTTCTGATAATAAATGGGTACAATTCGCAGTCGTGGATGCGATTGATTATCGAACAAAATCCAGTCAGTATTTATCGCTGGTATTAATTGGTCCATACCCCGCCTCCTTTTTAATCAACGTTATCAATGGCATAATATCATCAATATTACTCATGTTAAGATCATGTAATGAATGATTCCTTACTCATTTGCGGTTTTGGTTATACGGCGCAACACCTGGTTCGAAGACCCGAGCTGACCGATTTACAAATTATCGGGACTACACGCCAACCGCAAGCACAGACCACCCCAGCGGTAAAGTACATCGAGTTTCTTGATGAAAATATTCGTCATCATTTAGCGCGGTCAAGCCATGTTCTTTTGTGCATTCCTCCGCAAGCAAATGGTGCTGATCCTATGTTTCCCTATCGTGATCATTTAAAAGCTGCACCCGATATCAAATGGATAGGATACTTGTCCAGTACGGGGATTTATGGCGATCATCAGGGTGCCTGGGTAAATGAGCAATCAGCGTCTATCAATCCAGGAGTTACAGGAACACGACGGTTAAACATTGAACAAAGCTGGATTCAATTTGCTCGGGAGCACCATCTACCTTTTCATGTATTTCGTTTGGCTGGAATCTATGGTCTTGGACGAAATGCTTTAGAGCGGATTTTACACGGTAAATCGTATTCAATTTATAAAGAAGGACATTTTTTTTCACGTATTCATGTGGATGATATCTGTACTGCACTGATTGCCTCAATGATTAATCCTCAACCAGGTGCGATCTATAATCTTGCCGATGATGAACCTGCTGCAGCGCATGAAGTCGATTCTTTTGCCTGCCAATTACTTGGGCGCACGCCCCTGCCATTAATCCCATGGGACACGGCACAGTTAACGTTAAGAGAAATAGAGTTTTACACACACAATCGTCGTGTTGAAAATTCGTATATAAAAAAATCCCTCAATATTCAGCTAAGATATCCGAGCTATCGCGATGGATTGCTGGAATTACATCGCCATTTAGAACTCAAATGCTCATAGAACAAATATTACCTTAAGCTATTTAATTTTCTGAATAGATTAAGTATCTTAACGACAATTGATATAAACTAGAGAATCTGGTCTATAATAGCAGTGATTGTAGGTTACCTAAAGCATATCTAATTTGGTGTTCATAACAAATTATAATAAGGACCAAAAATGCGCATGAAATTATTAGCAAATTACTGTGTTGTGGGTTTCAGTTTGCTCACAGCAACCCTAACTTTTGCCGCTTCTCTAACCACCTCTGTTTTTAATACCCAAGGTAAAGAATTAGGAACCATCACCTTTACTGATAGCCAATACGGGCTGCTGATTCAACCAAATTTACAAGGCCTTCCTAATGGGATTCATGGCTTCCATATTCATGAGCATCCGGATTGCGGCAATCATGCAATGAATGCCGGTGAGCATCTTGATCCAGGACATACCGGAACCCACCAAGGACCCTATGGCAAAGGACATTTAGGTGACTTACCCGTTTTAGTCGTCGATGCACAAGGCAAAGCAAATCTCCCGGTACTTGCCCCGCGATTACACGTTCAAGATATCCAAGGACATGCGATCATGATTCATGAAGGTGGCGATAATTACACGGATAATCCTAAATTGGGAGGCGGCGGAGCACGCATGGGCTGTGGTAGTTTAAAAAATTAAATAATCAGGCAACTGGGTTCCTCATTTATCGATAAGAACTCGGTTGATACACTTATTAGGCGACTATCAACATTCGATGAAGCACTCTTTTTTTAATAAAAAGCAACCCTCTTCTCCGTTGCAAACATTTCATGAAAAAGAATTTGATCTGGAAATTCTCCTTTTCGAATATGAATCTTTATCGCTCTTATTTAGAATCAATCCTCAAAATTCTTTTTTTGAAAAATATGCTCTTAATGATTTACGCTTACTCACAAGTTTATTAATTTGTTACTATCAACAAGATTATGTGCGCCAAGATTTAAAACGATTATATGCCCAGGCTGAAGAATTAACGAAAATAGGTCCTGCTCATACTGAAATTATCTACGATCGTGATGCGCTTCACGATTCTTGTTTTTTAGATGGTATTGTGCAGCTGAGAAAATTATTAGATGAAGTCAGTATTAAACGCTCTCATTTTAGTTATAGCCGTGCATTGGTTACGTTTATGTTAGAACATCTACAACGAAGTAAGTATTCAGACATGATTAAAGAACTAAATCGCATGTTTGGAACGAGCAGTCGTTACATTGAGGGTATCAATTTCTTAAATAAATCACGAGAATTCACCGGCATTTTAGGTGTTTTGCTTTTCTCAATACGGTTTATTATTAATATCGTTCTGCTATTAAAGCACTGGTTTAAAGCGCTGACAAACCCTTATTTGTCTGCATCAAAAGTATTAAATCAAGAGCTTAAAAAGAGAGGTTTTTTGCTCCTGAATGATTTTGCTTGGGCAACGATGAGTATATTGAGTATATTTCACCAACAGCTACACTTATCAACACTTGCGCTATCCCCTCTTTTAGCTACCTTTTTAATCTTTGATATTGCCAGCTTATTAGTACAATGGTACGCAGACTTTAGTCGCAATAAAAAAATTATGAAAAATTTACAGCAGCAAATTGGTTTTGCCACGGCTGAAGAAAAAATTATCATCGAGCAGCAAATTAACATTTTGCAGGATCAATGGCATGCGGAAAATAGTTATTATATTATTAATATCATTGCCAGTAAAATCATTGCCTTAAGTTTAATATTTTCTTTTTTTTGTACAACCTCCATTGTGTTAGCGACACTCGCCCTGTGCAGCACCATTGCAAGCGCCCTGTATAATACTGCTAAGGACTACAAAAAATTTAGACGCAGTGAGTTAGCGCTTCACGCAATCGAGCGTAATCTAACTCAAAATGCCACGCGTGCGCAGCTGAATCTACGAGACGAATTACAAGAGGAAACCCAACTGCTACAAGGTCAATTTTGGAAAAAACTGGCTCTCAATACGTGCGGAATGGCATTTATTTTAGCGGCAAGCATTGCCTGCTGGCCCGTGGCCATAGCGGTTACTGCATTATATTTAGGTTATCAAGCTTATCAGTCACACCAACACTCAAAACATAGTTTTAAATTAAATCAATTGCCCATTTACACTCTTCCCGAAGAATTACTCCCTGCTGCAGCCATGGGATGTAATTGATCTTAAGCTACTGGATATAGCAGAAGTCTCATAATATCATAAGCATTGATTGTCTTGCTCTTATGAGCTTCTGTGTGAGGAATATTTGATGTATACCGCTAAAAAAAACCTAGGTCGCTTTATTTTTATGGGTCGTTGGCTGCAGCTGCCATTATATCTTGGACTCATCTGCATCCTTGCAGCATATGTTTACCGCTTTCTCTATGAGCTCGTCGAATTAATCATGCATATTAACCAAATTGATGATACCCACATCATGCTTGGTGTGCTTGATTTAATTGATGTCGTCATGATTGCAAATTTGCTGATCATGGTCATATTAGGGGGCTATGAGACCTTTATTTCACCATTACAACTCGAATCCCATCCGGATCAACCAGAATGGCTCGATCATCTCGATGCTGGAGGCATGAAGGTCAAGCTTGCACTGGCTCTTGTCGGTATTTCATCCATCCACCTATTAAGAACCTTCATTGATCCAGGCAAATTAGGCAATTATGGGATCATGTGGCAAGTGGTGATTCATTTAACGCTTATTGTTTCTGCTTTAGCTATTGCTTACACCAATCGACTCATTGGTTATCATGATAAGACATCCGTGTTATTAGATAATCCTAACCGTCACATTGACTAATATTAAGTTTCCGTTACATTAATACAGCTACATGATTTGATCTTAATACAGGAGTTAAAAAAATAATGGTTCAAAAAAAATTAATGGCCTCAGTCGCGGCCCTACTCTTTGCTGGTAGTACTTTTGCTGCATCACTATCGTTTACCTGCCCCAAAATTGAAAATATTAAAAGTGAAGGCTTATCCATGGCAGTTCGAGTTCAGACCGAAGCGTTTGCTGCCTATCAAGAAAGTGATTATGCAACCGGCGAACCTTGGGTTTTTATGATCTATCCTGTTGACGGTGATTCAGAAGACGAGGCAGTAAAAAGTGGAAACCAGATTTTGAGTACCTTAACCGCAAATGGTAGCCCTTTAGAGGATGGACTATGCAATTATGAGACGAACATTCCCGACGTATACGCTTTAGCACTCCATGCTGAGAATTTCTCACCGTCATTAATAAATCGTCATTTGCCGCATTAATTTAATAAGTCCGCTTACGTGCGGATTAATTGACCTCCTCACCTAAAGCTTTCTCAATAGCCCGAACAAGGCGGGGAGCACCAGGTGAGGTCATTGAATAAAAATAATTTACGAGCTTGCCCTTCCGATTGATAATGTATTTATGAAAATTCCATTTAGGTGCGCTACCAAATCCTAATTCATTTTTTGCCCACTGGAAAAAGGGATGTGCCTCTTTGCCGGACACTTTTTCTTTAGCAGCTAATGGAAAACTAACGCCATAATTGATTTCGCAAAACTCACTAATTTGGTAATCATCCCCTGGTTCTTGTGCCCCAAAATCATTTGAGGGTACACCGATAACAACCAGCCCTTTACTCTTGTACTGCTCATACAATTTTTCTAATTGTTCGTATTGCGGTGTAAACCCACATTTTGATGCAGTATTCACAATGAGCAAAACTTTCCCACGAAACTGTTCCAGGGGTAACGGCTTATGTCCACTTAGCGTTAAAAAAGTAAATTCATAAGCATCCTGTTGTTTCATGTCCGTCTCCAAGTAAAGATTAAACTAATCATTTGAAAATTATAGCAAAGAGCAATTTTTTAACCATCCGTATTTAAAGATTTCGGAGTAGAAATACATGTTTCGAAATTTTATGTATAGGTCTTGCAATAACGGGGTTGATCTTTTATCGTTGCTAAGTCCAGGAAAATTTTCAGGAGTAATTATGGGAAAGGAACGTCAGATAACGGATTACCAGGTCTTACCTTTTTTTGTAAAACATACAAACTTAACTATTGAACTGATTGCGAATAAAGAAAACGCCTATACGACCACCGCAGAACTCTATGTAGAACCCAATCCTGAAAATAGTAAACCTGTAAGTGAATTAAAACTAAATTATGAATACCTGCAAGTGGAAGAAGTATATATCCATAAAACACGTCTATCCCCTAACCAATACAAAATTGAAGAGGGTGTTCTTACAATAAAAAATGTTCCTCAAGATGTTAATTTTAGAATTACAACAAAAAATAAAATTTACCGGCACACGGATTTGTTCGGTCTTTATCAAACAGATAATACTTTACTCATAAAAGCAGAAACCGAAGGCATGCGCCGTGTATTTCCTTGCATCGATCGACCTGATAATTTATCCACCTATGAGACCACCATCATTGCACCTAAAGATAAATATCCAATGCTCATAGCAAATGGAGCACAGGTTGAAGCCAGAAACCTATCTAATGGGATGCATTTAGTCAAATGGGTCAATTCATCCCCCATACCGACTTATCTTTTTGCGTTGGTTGCAGGTACTTATCATTCTGTACATTGTTTGCCAGTAAAAAATAGTCAAAAAGATATGCAGCTGCAATTTTTATTACCTCAAG
>Ga0209960_1004138_pt1 | contig 11430 bp, 16 predicted proteins | sample ThiBiot_500_plan_2_FD_183947 | JGI IMG/M metagenome (GOLD analysis project Ga0209960, IMG submission 183947) | Wastewater bioreactor microbial communities from Cape Town, South Africa - Thiocy_expt_500_plan (SPAdes) | ecosystem: Engineered > Bioreactor > Thiocyanate-remediating >... | reverse complement strand
TTCTGAATAATTCACAATTCAATCACAAATCAAATACTAACTTTCCAATCAAATAACAGGATCAGGATATGCCTTTTCTCAATCAGATCCTACGTCCACAAAGAATGCTCTCTCTCCTTCAATTTTAATTCAAAAATATGATACGACTAAAGAAAAATCAGAAGGAATTTAAAAAAAATACTTTTTGCTTATAATATATTTTTACAAAGATTTTGGAAATAAAATAAATAAATAAATAAATAAAATTAAATAAAAACAAAATTATTTTTCGATATACAAAAAAAAAACTTTTATTATGATTGTTGAACAACTTCTTTAGGTTCCAATTCATTTGAAATCTCAATAAGTTCTTCTTCTGATTTATGATAAATTACTTTGCAATATTCATATAACAAAGGATTAATTTCAATTGTTCGAACATATTGTTGAAAAATTTGAATTTGACCAATTTTTGCTCCAATAATTCTATGTTTATCAAAATCAATCATTCCATTATCTAAGTAACTCTTATTTCCATCATTCATAAATGTTAAATCTCTCATACATAAACCTAAATTGAATCATTAATATAATTTAAATTAAATATCAATAATTAAGTAAAGAAATAAAGAGAAAAAAATATCAACCGAAAAATGGAATTATCTGAACTCTTTTTTTTGAAGCTTCAGTTTCAAGTTGTCTATATTGTCTATAATTATTATCTGGACCTAGTTTGAGTTCTAAATCTTGAAATGTTGTTAAAGATCTAGAGGAAACAGCCTATTCATGAATGACATTCAATATTTGAGAATAATAAGAAAAATTGATAAACACCAACCTTCCAAGATTTTTTTAGCTTTCTAACAGGAATTGTATTTAATCCAAATAAAATTGCAAGTGTGTCATTATAATTATGATATTTAAAACAATACTTGGAAAAAAAAGAAAGTTTGGAAGATTAGTTTACGAATAAATTGATCAATTTAAAAATAAAATTTACTCGAGCCACTTCAATAAATTTTTCTATTTCCGATACTCGTTTTTTAAAATTTGTTGCAGAACAAATCTCAGTTGCAATCCATAATCCAACCTGATTGATTTATTATTTAAAATTTATTATCAATTTTCTTTTTTTGATTTTTTTTTTTTTTTCATATAGCCATATTTAAAATAAAATAGAATAAAATAAATGAATAAATTAAATTAAATTAATTTAATACCTTATCAAATCTTTCAACAAATACATTCATCTTTTTGGCAAATTCTAATTTTTGTTTCTTATCACCCCATAAAAAAATTACAAATTCATCAGGCTCTATTTGGCGAAAAAGTTCTGATGAAACCATAGTTAAATGTTTTGCTATATCTTTTGCAGTTAAAATTTCAGGATCAATCCCTTCAACTCGTGTATTTTCTGGGGTTGCAACTTCAAGACTTAATCTTTCGAAAGCTTTTGCATCCTTTAAAGATGAAAATAAGAAAAGAAAAAAGTTGTTTTGTCAGTAAAATAAAAAATGAGTTTAAAGGAGAACTTACATGATTATCTAAAGTTGCTTTTATTTGTTGGGAAATATTTGCTAATTTTTCTTTTTTCGTAATAATCTCTAATAATTCTTTTAATCCTTTTTGCATTTCTTGACTTTGAAAATCGTACCAATGCCTTTCTACCCATTTTTTTAGAACACTTACTATTCTATTATCAATAAATAAAATAAAATCAATAAAATAACATTATGAATAATTAATCATTATAATAACAATACCTAGTTTGAATAATTTCCATGAGTGGATCTCCTTCAGAGATTTCTTTTTGAACTAAAATATCAGATAGAGTAGCAAATTGATCCGCAGTCATTGTTCCATCTTTTGAACTATCATTTGGATCAACTGTAACTATCATTTTTTGTCTTAAAAATCTTTCCTTAATTTTTTGTAAGAGTTCAATTGGCTTTAAAAAGTTTCGATATGTCAATAAAAAGTCGTTTATAAACAATGAATCTGGTTGATACTCATCCGCTAACGAATCGACCAAAGCATCCAATGTACTAGCCACTATTTGATACTTCCCTGCAATGATGGCCATATTTTGTAAAGGTGCACCAGTTGAATCGATTCTTGTTGTCTTTGGAGGATGTTGTTCAGGATTCCATTCAACAAAGATCCGTTTATCATCAGTTGGAGTTGATTGTTGTTTCTTCAATGACCCCCAACCAAATAGTCCCTCAACAATAGACATCCTAATGTTATCTGAACTCGTAGAACTAGTAATTGATCCCCATGTGGAGTTAGTGGAGTTAGTAGAGTTTGTTGAAGAAGAAGAAGTCCTAGCTGGTTTCTTTCTAGTTTGACCAGGAGACTTTAGTTCCGTCTCTCCTCCTTCTTCTGTTGGAAGTTGTAACGAGTTCTTTTCCATTTCTTTTCTAACTTTCTAATTTCTAATTTTGTTCCCAAATAACTTTCAAATAGAGTATATATAATTTGATAATAATAAGTTATTGTTTTATGAATAGGTCTTGTTGGGTTTATAAGTAATTTAATAGAAAAAAAAGCAGGGAAAGTGGTGGGCAAAAGTAAATAAATAAATAAAAAATACCCCACTTCCTTTCGGATAATATTAAAAAAATAAAAAACAACAAATAGTTGATCTCGAATAAATTAATTATTTTTTTTAAAAAAAAAAAGGTTTTGAGTGTATTTATTTGAAAATATTGAATGGAATGATATAAGTTTGTTATAATGAAACAGTTCGTTAATTATTGAAAAAAGTCAAAATTATTGAAAAAAAAAAACCCGCCAAAAAAAAGAAAAAAATTTTTTCCCTCAAAGTTCACTTTGCCACCTTTTGATTTATTGGGATCAATTGAATAGGTGGAAAAATGAAAAAAAAAATTTTGTGTTTGATGAAACAAACATTTTCTCGAGTTTGATCATTAACCTTACTTAAGTTTGATTTGCTAATTAAACAATGTGAACAGGGTTTAGAGGTCTTATTTGTATCTCTGGTTAATGTCATCTTCTTTCCTTCTGGCCAATCACACATACAGAAACAAAATTTGGGAAAAATAGCAGAATTGAGAACATTTAGTGAAGGAATAGTTTTTAGAGGTCCAAGAATGGTTCGAAGACATTCGTGCAAAATTTTATTCCTTCATACTTACAAACATTAGATAGATAGATGAACAATAACTAGAGATCACAAAGAATAAGAATAACATTAGAACATGAAAATCTAACAACAAACTTCTATAATGTGATTTGGACTAATCATGATGCCCACTTTAAAAAATTAGATTGAGATAATTCGTTGCCCTCGCTGATGTGCTTGCAAATATGTAGTTTGATGCTTCTCCTCAAGTCTTATGAAACTTTGACTCAAATGATACTTTGAACTCTTGTCTTGGACCTTGATTGATAGGAACTATCATAATGGTTTTTTTTCATTTTTTTTTTTTTTTTGAAAAATGAAAAATGAAAAAATGAAAAAAATGAAAGGAAGAGAATCACTACCGAACCAAAATTTAATTATTGTAAGTCAACTGTTTGTGTTTAGAAATGACCTTTCCCCTCCTCCTCCTCCTCCTCTTAGTGTTATTATTATTACTGGTGTATCCTTCTCACTCTGGAATTGCTTCGTTTGAAAATAATGCACCACAAGACATTACACCCGACAATTTCCTCATTGAGAGTACTATTGATGTTGCTGGGTTGAAGACCTCACTTTCTTCAAATGCAGTTATTACTTTGCAATTATGGTTTACCCATCCTTCTAATGAGGAGATAGCCATTTTTTTGTATGGACCTGAAAGTTATGTTCTTATTAGTAATCGAAGAGGAGGAAGAAATGCGAATGTATTTAATGGGACATTGTTTACAGATTCAGCTCCAGATTCGGTTGTAGCTTATTCGTATTCGAATAACACTGTGGATACTTTAAGACCAGAACAACCATTGTCAAGTTTTATTGACAAAAATCCAAATGGACAATGGAAACTTTGGATGTATGGTGAGTATAAAGGGAATGGAAGTTTGAATAAATTCACATTGAATATTCAAGGTAAAATAACCAATAATCAATAATAAATACTTTTTTATTATTATTGATGAAATAACAACAAATACTAAGATAAATTTTCTGAAATAAACTCATAATGAAATAGATGAATGTTTGACATCAATTCAAGAACTTGGAATTACTCACAATGATTTAAAAAGTCCAAATGTATTATTAGACCAAATTCAAATAGCTCCTGGTAAATTTATTCTGAAAGGTTTGGTTTTCTTTCTTTTGGTTTCTTTTTTCGCCTTCTTTTTTCTTTTCCCTTTTTCTTTTTCTTTTTCTTTTTCTATTTCTCATAATATAATTAAATTAAATCAATTAGGAGTCATTTGTGATTTTGGATTGGCAAGAGCTTCAGATTCATCATTTGCAGTCAAAAGCCACAAGCAAGCTTTGAATGTGTATTCCCTTGGAATTATTATTTGGGAAATGTTGACACGAAAAACTGTTTGGCCGAACTTTTCAAATGACAAAATTCAATCAGAAGTTTTGAATGGAAACAGGGTTTGGATTTATAATTTTTTTTTTCTAATTATCAATAATTCTTATTCTATTTTTTTTTTTCTTTTCATTAGCCACCAATATCTGAAATAATCAAAGATAATCAAGCAACAGTTGTATTAGTTGACTTAATGCAAGTTTGTTGGCACCAAAACCCAGATCAAAGACCTTATTTCAAAGATATCACAAATCAATTAACTCAATTCTTGTAAATATTTTATCCCAGTTTTGATCTTAAATAAATAACCAATTTTGAAAATTTCAAATTTTTCTTCAAAGTGATAACTTTTCATAAATTTTTTTCATTTGATTATTTCTTTATTTCAAAACCATTCAAATATTGTTATTTAAATTATTAATACACTTTTTTTTTAATTTTTCATTTTTGTTATTTACATTATATTAGCACAAGTTTTTTTTAAAAGTCAGTATATTGGCAAGACATCATCTTCTTTTCCATTCGATCCTCTGTTAAAGAGAAATCCTTTGGAGGAGAGTTGGATGTTATCACTTCAAATCCTTTCACAGGGGATACTTGTTGGGAATAAAACTCTCTCCATTTTGCAAAACCTTCAGAATTTGGAGAAACAATAGTCAATAAAGGAGAAAGAGGTGCAAATGGGGGAGAAGTTGATAACTGTCCTGAATTTTGAGTTCCTTCAAGTGCAAAGAGTGAAGGGCGTCGTGTAACTCGACCAGGTATTTGTATTGGAGAGACCTTGTAAAAGCAAAAGATCATTATTAGAACTAGAACTAGAACCAGAACAAAAACAAGAAATGACTTACTTTTTCATTCATTTTTGTTTTTTCCAACTTTGTTTTTACTTTTTTTCTTTCCTTGAGAATATATCTGAGTTTCTGAATTCAAATACAATTAAGAATTGAAATAAGGGTTGTTTGTTTGTTTGCAATATTAATTGGTTTTATTTTTTTGTTTTTGTTTTTTTTTTTGTTGCAAATATGCAAATTTGTGAACTATAAAAAAAAGTGTTTGTGAAGCAAAAATTCAAACAACAAATAATAAAGAATTATTTAGTTATTAAAGTTTTAAAAAAAGTATTGTTTTAAAAAATAAGAAATTGGTTTTTAAGTTTTGTGTCTTATGTTTTTCTTTTTATAAGAAAAAAAAAAAAAAACAGGAGTATTTATACTGAAGAATTTTTAATCAACCAATAGATTCTGATTACCATCATCACTGATTTCGTGACAATCAGAATCTATTGGTTGATTCGAGTAAAAAAGGGAACAAATATTTGTTATTTTCGAACATCTGAAATTCGCGTGATCGATCTCCTGACTGGACTGAACCGAAGATTGCATTTCTGTTTTGCTCACGAAAGAATTCTTTTTTTGACTGCAAAATGAAGAATTTTGTATTCCCAAAACTTTTTTTTATTGTTATTTCTTTCTATTTTGAATGAATTTCAATTGATATTCAATTCATTTATATTTGATTTTTGTGAATTAAACTTTAGAATCTTTAAATTTTTTCCTTTTTTCATTTCTTTTCTTTTTGTTTTTTTGTTTTTTGTCCATTGCACAATTAATTGTTGTCATTTGTTTGTTGGGTTTTTTTTTGTTTTTTCCTTTTTGTTTTTCCCACCACCATTTATCTTGTTCGAAAGATTCAAGTTTTTGATAACTGCAAGAAATTATGAAACAAGGGAAATTTGAAAAAAAATGAAACAAAATAATTTGTTATAAAGAACTCTTGAGTCATGTTGATTTTATAATCACATCAGTTTGTTTTTGGTTGTTTCATTTATGAATGGGAGAAGTAATCATAATCATCAGAAAAATTATCATTGGAGTTAACCTCCTCCTCCACTTCCAAATTTCTTTCCAAAAAAGAAAAGCTCCAATTGATCATAACCAGCTAAAACTCCAGCACCTGCAATTGATCTAAGAATATTTGCTCCTGCACCTTTGAATAATGATTGCCATCCTTCTTTCGCAACAATAACTTTGAAAGCATGAAATGAGGAGTTATATTTAACAGCTTCTCCAGAGGTCATCATCATACGACGACGAATGGTATCAATTGGATAAGAAGCAAGACCAGCACCAATAGTGATTGACCAACCAAGAAAGACCACGATAAACAATAATACCAACACAAGAGATTGCAAATCCTCTATACAAACCAATGATTCCATCACTCTTATAAGTTTTTTTATAAACATCAATTAATCCATTGAATTGGCGTTCACTTCCTCCTTTTTTAGCAGCCTTGTTATCATTTGCAAGACGAGTACGAGCGTAATCGAGAGAGTAAACAAAGAGTAATGAAGTAGCACCAGCTGCTCCACCACTAGCCAAATTCCCAATGAACCATTTTGTGTAACCATCTTTATCTTTTTTAAATCCGAAAAGTTTCTTGAAATAATCTCGAAAAGCAAAATTGAGAGCTTGAGTTGGGAAATAACGAAGGACATTCGCAAGATTTCCTCTCCAAAGTGAAACAAAACCTTCTTCTTTCACAACTCTTGTGGTGCATTCAACAATACCTTTGTATGGGGTGCTTAAACGACCACTTTTTAACATTTCATCTTGATTTTGAATTAATAATTTAACACGTTCAATTGGTGCAGCTGCAGTTTTTGAGACAGCAGCAGAGACTCCACCCATTAAAAAGTCAATAGCAAATGAAGTTGCGTGACTTCCTTTCTTATCTCCAGACATTGTATAAGTTTTGAGAGCTTTTCAGAGGTTTTTGGAAGAAAGAAAAAAAGGAGAAAGAGCTAAATTAGATGAGGAAGAAGAAACAAAAGGAATTAGTTTTTTTTTTTTTTCAAAACGAAAAGAAAGGGCAGAAAAGAAATATCTGACATTCAAACATTCTTGATAAATTCTTCTCTCTCTGAATATTTTCATTGAAAGGTCACGTGAATATCTTGAGTAATATTTTTTTTGAATATAGAAAGGGAAGAAGGAAACAAACTTGAAATTAATTCTGCCCTTTTGCTTTTTCATTAATGAGAAGAGATTCCTAATTTACTTTCCTTTTTAATGAGTTAATCTACCTTAGATTGAAGTTGAAGAAAGAAAGAAAAATTCTAAAGTTCAAAAGAAATCAATTCTCTCACTACTTTTAATTTATTTGAGTATTTCAAAATTGAATCCTTTCTTTCTTGAAGACATTTAAATTCATTTTTCTTTCCTTCTTTCATTTTTTTTTTTTACAATTTTACAATCAATTCTAAGATCCTTTTTCTTTTTTCCTCTCATCTTTTTGAAGACAAGTAAGATTAGGTTAAATTTTTATCCTTGAGAGGAACCATAACTTTTGCTACTCCTTTCACACAAAATTGATCAAGTTTTTTAATTGTAGTCTCCATTGTTACAATTCCTTTTGATTTACTTGAACGAAGCTCAAGAACCTCAACTCTAGCAGTAACTGTATCTCCAACAAACACTTTTTTGAAATAAATAAATAAATAAATAAGATAAAAAAAAGTAACTTCTAAGAATTAGGAAAAAATACCAGGAGCTACATACTCAAAAGTTTGATTCAAATAAATTGAACCTTTTCCAGGGAGACTAAAAAAAAAGAAAAAAGAAATCAGAAAATAGAATAATGGAAAATTGAAAAAGAAAATGAAAATGAAATCAAACTGACTTCCCAAGAGACCAGAAAATAATGAAGTGACTAAATGTCCATGACAAATACATCTTTGAAACTTTGTTGTTTTTGCATAATTCTCATCAAAATGAATTGGGTTGTAGTCCTGTGAGATCTTTCCAAACAATTCAACATCTTCCTTTGTAAATGTTTTGGTTATTTCCCTGAAATCTCCAACTTTAAAACTTCAATTTATAAATAAAAATAAAAATAAAAAGTTTAATAAATATTATAACTTTACTATTAGAATTGAATGATAAAAACAAGTTTTTATATGTTTTTATAAACAAAATTCAAACTTGAATTGACGAGCAAATGTTTTGATTGCCAACATTTTTTTTTTCCTCACCAAAAAATCTAATCAAAACAAATAAAAACATGGCGGATGATGAAGAATCAGGTTTTGGAGAATTTGAAGCACCTCCACTTGGCTCTGAGAATGATAACCAAACTCAACAAACTCAAGAATCAATAGAAATTGATCAAGAACTCTTTGGGGATAACACTCAACAACTTGGAATTACTGATAGTTTTACTGTGGATGACCCTTCTTTAGTTCTTACTTTTCCTGACATGCCTTCATTTTCAGAAGGTTCACAAGATAATCAGGGCTCAAATTTTACCGGAAATGAAACCCAAAATCAAGACCAAACTCAAACTCAAACTCAAACTCAACACCTTAATGAAACCAAAAATTTTACTCAAAATCAATCTCAAATTGAAACTCAAAGCTTTGATGATGATTTAACTGTAAATGCTGTCCCAAATCAAAATACAACATCCATTCCAATGCAACACTTTAACCCCTTTTCAAGTTCTGAATCTTTGAGTCAATCTTCAGAAACAAGTCAAACTACATCAAAGAAAGTTCAATTTAATCCAAATATTCAAGTCAAAAATATTCAACCTCGGCCGAATACTAACACAAATAAACCAAGGTAAAATTTTCTTCTTTTTCTTTAACTTTTCTTCTTCTTTTCTTTTTCTTTTCTTTTTCTTTTTCTTTTTCTTTCTTTTTCTTTTTCTTCTTTTTTCAACATGACAAAAAAACTAATTTAAATACTAAAAATAAATAGAAAAAGAAAGCAAAAATATGATGAAGATCAATCTACGTTTGATTTGATTTTTGACTCAGACTTTCATTCATTTCATGCTCAACGTCTTTGTACAAAATTAAAATTAACTTTTGCTTGTTTACTTGTAATTTTTTTTCTTTATTTTCATCCTTTCTTTCTTTCTTTTGTGAACTCATTCAACAAAATCAGATTGTATATGTTGTGTTACATTTACTTGGGACGACGTCTTATGATCAATTCTCACCAATTGGACCTGATATTTTTCTTTTGGTGAGCATTTTATCCTTGCTCATTCACTCTATTGATGAAATTAAACAATAACAACAAAATTTAATAATAGCTTTTAGGATGGTATTCACAAGATATGTCAAGGCTTCAAGGACTTAAATTGGTCTCTATTTTTTTCTTTCTTTCTTTCTTTCTTTTTCAACTCTTTCAAAAGCTTTATCAAATAACTCTTTTTCTCATTCAGTATTATCAACTTACCGCCATTTCTATTTGTCTTGATGCAGCTAAAATGTTGAGTAGCATTTATTATTTTTCTGGGGGTGGTGAAAATTGGATCCTTGGTGTTACTATCACTATCTTTTTAATTGAGGGATTATTCAAGGTTGAACCCTTTTTCCTTTTTTTTTTTTCCTCTTTTCTTTTCTTTTCTTTTCCCTTTTTTTTTATGTTTGTAGGGGGCTTCTTTATTCCGTTTTTCATTTTTCTCCCCGTCCTTTTCCCTCTTCCTTTTACTTTTGCTCTTCTTTTTATTTTTCTTTTTATTTTTCACTTTTCTGTTTGGTTTTTTGATTTTTCTTCTTTTTCTTTTTTTTTCTTCTTCTTTCTTTTCTTTTTGTTTTTTTCTTCTTTTTTCTTTTTTTTTTTGCATAATTTTTCTTTGGAAATTGAATTCTCTTTCCCCCACTATCTGATCGTTTTATTTATTGATTTATTTGACCCACCTCCTATCTGATCCAATTCCCTCAAAAAATTTTTTTTGAATCTCGATCTAATTTACCCCCTTGAAATCAACAAATTCTAGGTCGCCACAATAATTCATGCAAGAAACTTGAGAAACCATTTGCGTACATTGAGTCCCATAGAAGAACAATAAAAATTGAAAATTTAAAAAAAAAATAAGAAAAATAAGGAGCTTTCTCCTCCCTTTTTTTTTTGCAAAAAAAAATCAAAAAAAGAAAATATGTGTGATAGAGCATTTTTAGTAAAATCTGATATTCCCTTCTACAGGAATGTTGAATTGCAATCGATTCAATCAGAGAAAAGTCAAAGAAAAAAAAAATGAAGGCAAAAAGACTTGGCAAAAAAGGATTTCCACCCAAGTCCTTCAAAGTTGTTTCAACCACCTTTAAAAAAAACAAAAAACTGTAACACAAATCTTTGGTTTGCAATCTTTTCAAAGTTTTATTTTGTCTTTTGTTTTTTTTTTTTTTTAATAGTTTCAACTTTGTTTGGATTTTTTTTGGACTTGATTGACAAAAAAAAAAAAACTTTCGAAAGTTCTTCTTTGGAATTGTTTGTTTTTTGCTCCTCATGTTTGAGCACGTTCTTTGTTTCAAAAAGAAAAGAGAAAAAAAAAATCATGCAAATTATAAACCAATGAAAATTGGAGGAAACTGTATTACCCTGTTGCACAACAATCTCGATCAGTATCAATCAAAACCACCTTACTGAGTCCTAATTTAGTTCCAAACCTCGAATTTTTCTCTTTCTTTTTTTCAGAATCGAAATTAAAAAAAAGTTCGTTTTGGAAAGAACATTTTTTTTTTCCTTTTGATTGGGATACAAAATTTGAATTGCAATTAATTTTTGATAAAATGAAAGATAACAAACAAAAAAGTACGAAAAAAAAAATTAATTAAAAAAAGCACACTTTCACGTGATGTTGATAACCTATTTCCTAAAGTTGAATCAAGTCACTTGAAGTGGATTGAGTTTGAGGATTCGTGTTCATCATTTTTTTCTTTTCTTCTGAAGGTCCCTTATGTTTTTTTGTTTAAATCCCGTTCATCATAATCATAAAAAATAATTCCTTTCCCTACAACAAAAAGAAGAAAAAACCATCATTTAGTTGATTAGTCCGATCTTATTATTAACTGATAGTTTTTTTTTTTTCTTATTTGCAAACTTTTGGGGAATAGGGAACAGGGAAAGGAGGGTTTCAAACCAATCCCTTCTGCATATTTTTG
>Ga0209960_1004136_pt1 | contig 11432 bp, 6 predicted proteins | sample ThiBiot_500_plan_2_FD_183947 | JGI IMG/M metagenome (GOLD analysis project Ga0209960, IMG submission 183947) | Wastewater bioreactor microbial communities from Cape Town, South Africa - Thiocy_expt_500_plan (SPAdes) | ecosystem: Engineered > Bioreactor > Thiocyanate-remediating >... | reverse complement strand
TTTTTTTTTTTTTTTTTTTTTTTTTTTTTTTTTTTTTTTTTTTTTTAATAAATTTTATTTTTTTATTTTTTTTTTTTTTAAAAAAAAAAAAGTTTTGTATTTTGGACAAAAAGCATGGAAAGAAGCAGAATCATATCTTGTTGAAAGTTTACAAAATTATGATGGAGTATTTGGTGGTGAACCTAGTCCTTATATTGGAGGAACTCTTTTAAACTTGGCCATTGTTTACAGAAATATGAAAGTATTAGAAAAGGCTGAAACATTGTATTATAAAGGTTCCCAAATTTAATTTAATTTAAATTTAAATTTAAATTTAAATTATTTATTTTTTGAAAAAAAAAATTAGCCATTGAACAAAGGGAGAAAACAGTTGGAAAACAACATCCAGACTATGCTCAAACTTTGAATGGCTTAGCAGTTTTTTATATGAATACAAGAAATAAGTCTGTGAAAGGTTTTTTTCCCTTCATACAACCATAATAATAATAAACTATGAATTTACAAATAAATATAGCATTACCAATATTTTTGGAAACTCTCTCAATTTATGTTAATGTTTGGGGGAAAGATCACATGGAGGTAGCTTTCACCAGAGAAAACATTTCTATTTGTATATTGAATATTGTACTTTTTTTTTTTCTCTCCAACATCAAAATATTTTAGACTTATTCAATAAAATAAATTTTTTAGCTTGAAGATAATGGATCACACCCAGAAGCAACAATTGAAAATTGTGAAACACATCAAAAAGAAGCTCATGTATTTCTTCTTTTTTTGTTTTTCTTTTCTTTTTCAAAGAAACAAATTATTTCACCTTTTCCACTCAAAAATGATAATAGAGAGTTTTCGTCCACTTCAATTCTATCAAACAATCTTTCCCAAATATTTATCAAAGAATCTCTGAATATTATCGAAACTCAGGGAAGTTCGAAAAAGCATTAGAGTGGAGCAATATTCTTGTTTCCTCTTTTAAAGGATCTGATTTATTTGAAAAAAGTGATGAACAAGATCAAAAACGAAACCAATGTTTAGTTTACATATTTGAAGGAAAAGAAGAGGAAGCAAAAGCTATTCTCAATGCAGAAAAATATGAAGCAAGCTTTTACTCCTCTTTGTATCAAAGTATCTCCTGTTTCTACAAGCAAGAGCAACATTTAAAAATAGGATTAGATTCTTTATCAATTGGAATTGAACTTTTCCCTAGCGATCCCATTTTCTTTTACGATTTTGCTCATTGTTATTCATTAATGAAAAAATGGGAAGAAGCAAAGGAGTATTATACAAAACTTCTTCAAATTGATCCCCAAGTACTTTTTTCTTTTTTCTTTTTTCTTTTTCGTTTTCCTTTTCTTTCTTTTAGACCTTTTTTTTCTTTTTCCTTTTCTCAAAACCATTATTACTATTTAGGATATTGATGGACTAATTGGACTTGGAGAATGTAAAATTCGACTTGGACAAAAAGATTTTTCAGACCTTGACAAAGCAATGAAACTCCTGGGAAATGATGATCCAAGGGCTGAACGAATTCAATCTTTAAAGAAAAAATAAAATTTCTTTCAAAAGTTTAAATTAATTAAATTTATTTGTTCTTTAAAGTTTCTGTCTTTTTTTTTTTGTCCTTTTATTTTCGGGCATAGGGCAAAAAAGGACAGATAAAAAAGATAGCGGATTTATTACAAGTTCAAAAAAGATGCGTGGTCTTCAAAACAAAATTAGGTTTAACTTTGGTATTAGCTAAAATAATTTTGTTGTAGTGTTAACTGACATTCAAATAAATGAGAATAAAAAGAATAAATGAATGTTTACCTTTTTTTTCCTTCTCTATCAACTCTCCTCAAGAATTTTTGATTTTGAGTGTGAAAGTTTCCTATTCTGTTATTTATTGATTGATATTTAATTTAATGTATTAAGTCAATAATGAAATTTAAAATAAATAAAATCAAATAAATAAATAAATAAAATAACAACCTCTTGTTGATCATTTCCACTAATTTTATTGAAAGCATTGGTAGTAGCATTGGAAACACTTCTAAACATAGTTTGTAAAACAACAGAACCTTTTCTTCCATCTCTAAACGATGGTATTTGGGGCTCATGATTAACTTTATTTATTTCAGGGAAAGGTTGTTTATCCCCATTTAGATTCTCTGACATCTAAAATTTTTAATTTCGATTTTATTTTAGAGGAAGAAAGGAAAAAAAAAAAAAAAAAAAAATGAAACCGTTCTATAAAGTTGTCTGGGTTCTATTTCTAGGGATTTTTGATAGCAATGTTCATCTTCTTCAATGTGAAAGTCAAGTAAGAAATCCTTTATTTGTTTTTTAGAATTCAAATGGAAAAAAAAATCAGAAAAAAAAAATGAAGAAAATAGTATACTATTATTTCATGAACTTCTTGGAATGGATATCTAGTTTGTTGATATTGTTGAATTTCTGCAATTACGGCAGCAGTTTTTCTTCGTTTATTGAAATTAATTAAATCAGTTCCTGGAATAATATCTTTATTTCCTTCTTCAATAAAGGTTAAATCAGTTAGATATACACCTAAAGAATAAGAAAAAAAAGAAAATTAATTCAATTAAATTTTGATTCAATACAATTTTGAGTCTAAAGAAGAAATTGGTACCAAAATATGGAAGACAAGGAGGATTCCTAGTATGTAAATGTTTTCTAAATTTTGCATAACTTTTTTCATGTGCCATTAATTCTGACATTTCTTGAAAGGACTGGAGACATTTTTTGTTTACTCCCTAAAAAAAAAAATAATAAGATTAAACTGTTAGTTTCAATAATATAACGAAAAAAAAAATTAAGTGATCAATAAAAATATTTTACCCCCCAAGTCAATCGAAGACGATTTACTGGTATTGAATTCAATCCTGAAATGATTTCAGTCATTGCATTGTAATTATTAATTTCCATACATTTCTATGTCATTCATTTATTGATTTATTTTATAATTTGAGAAAAAATAAAGAAGAATAGAATTAAATACCTCCGCAACTTTAATAAAATATTCAATAAGATCGACACGAGGTTGATAATCTTTTTTATAAACAATGTAAGTTTTTACCCAATTACTGACCTATAATAAATAAAGAAATAAAAAACAGTATTATTACCAATTATTCATTCTTCAAAAAAAGAAGAAAAAAAAAGAAAGAAAAAAAAGAACTTGATTGAATCTATCAATCATAGCAAGAATATGGGGTGCTTCTTTTTCTTTATTTTTTCTAGTCCATCTTTGATTTAGACATTCATAAGATGGAATTTCCCTAATTTAAGGAATATTGAATATGTTTTCAGAAAATTTAGTTTGAATTAAAAAAAAATTACTTGTAAAGTTTATATTCAATTAGGGTTAATTGTCTTGCAACTTCCAAAGGATCCAGCTATTTTTTTTTTAAAAAAAACAAATATTTAATTTTAGAATGTTCAAAGTTTTTTTTAAACATTTTAAAAAAAAATTGAAAGAAGGGAAATTACATCCAATAGATTAATAAACCCAGCTGATATTCCAGTTCTAATTGGAACAATAACTGGATCATTTGGTCCTGGAACAAATACTTTATTTGCTTCTTCTGTTTCTTCGTCCCTCTATTATTTCATTTGAATACGATAATTTAATGAAATTCAGGAAAGGAAAGGAAATTGGAAAAAAAAAAAACCTTTTTTCTAATTGCTTTTGTTAGAGAAGCTGCAGCTTTATCCATATCTTCAACATTTGTCATATCATCTTTAATAAATTCTAAAAATTTTTTGAGAAGCTCTTTTGATTCTTGGAAATCTAGATAATGTTTATCAACCCAATTCTTTGCAACATTAAATACACGAAGTTGAACAGGTCTTCGAATACTTTGTCTAATTTTGATTTGATTTTTTTTTTTTTTTAAAAAAAAAAAGGAAAATTTTCGAATTAAAGAATGAAAAAAATACTTGAAATATTCCAACTCTTCATCGCTTGCATTTTTTGGGGTTGGATAGTTAAATCTTTCAATTAATAGAGATAATAACTTGAATAGTTTATTGTTGTTTAAGTTTATTATTTGGAAAAAGAAAAAAAAAAAAAAATCAAAAAAATTTACTTCCATTGGCTCCATAAATGAACGATAAGTTAATAAAAATTGTAATAAATAATTGGTATCAGCATACTTATCAAAAGTTAATCTTTCAACAAGTTTTAAAACTGTTGCACCTTTAATTAAAGGAATTCCTCCACCTTCGTTTATTTCAAATAAAATATTATCTGGAGAATCAGGAACTGCGAATTGGTATTCCTCAACAGTTAAACGTAATGAAGGTGGAAGTTCTGGTCCCTTTTTATTTTTTTTTTTTTTTTATGTTTAATAAATGTTTAATTTTTTCAATAAGAAGTATGAAAGAAAGAAAAAAGAAACTTGAAAAGCTTCTAGCATCAAAGCTCTTTCCAAATTGTAAGCTAACTGAAGTAAAGAAATTTCTCGATAAAGCGAAGAAAGCCATTCATTTTTTTCTTTTTCATTTTTAGCTGTAACAATTATTGAATTTTGATCATCTTTAATTATTTCGAATGCTAAAAAAATAATAAAATTAGTTCACTTTCAAAATGTTTTTTTTTTTTAAAAAAAAAAGAAAAGAAAAGTAACAATATTTTGAATCTTCAAGATCAGGAACAGTTTCTCTAATTGATAATCCATTTAAGTGGATAATGTCTCTGAGTTCATAAAAGAAATTCTTTTTTGTTAAGAGATAATCTGCAGGCTTCGCCATTATTAAAAATTTATCAAATAGCCAAAAGATACGTTCTAAAATAGGGAAGAAGTAAAAAAAGAAGAAAATTACATTTTTTCAAAATAAAAATAAATCAAATATTAATAGAACCTTTTGGTTTTTTATCTTTTCTTGACCCAAGTGAAACTGAAATTATTCCAATAGTTCCTTCTTTAACAAGTTTTGAATCATAATCAACTAAATTTTTTCCTTCCCAACCTTCCATTTTGTTTTGTAATTCAATACATTCAAGGTATTTCCAGTAAGATGATCTACAATCTTGTTCACTTTCGATTTCATATTCAAATTTTTTTCCAAGTTCAGCGAGATCAGAAGACATTCCTCCAAACTTCAAAAAAAAAAAGAAAAATTTTAAAAAAATATTTAAAAGGAAAAAAAATTAAAAAATTTAAAAAAAATTAAAATAATAGATAAATTAAAATAACATCTTTTGCCAGTTGTAATAAAGTTGGATCTAAGGGAAGGAGATGAACTAATTCCGTTAAACATCCTAAATAACAAGCACAAAGGTGTAATGGGAGCCAAAGAAGTTTTCTTAAATGAAGTTCAGCTGCTCTAGTAATTTCACGATCCTAATTGAAATTTTTTTTTGTTTGAATTCAATAATTTCAAAAAATTTAATAATTATTCTCAAAACCTCTAATATTTTTTGAATATTTGGGGATTCAATCCATTTTTCTATTTCTCCGCTAACTTTATCAAATTCTTTTGAATAATCAATAAAAAATTGTTTGTAACTATTTAAATGTTCGAGTGTTTGAACAATTCCTAAAAGTAAACAAACAAATTAGTAAATTAAAATTAAAATTAAAATGAAATCAAATCAATGATGAGATTAAAAGAAAAATTCAATTGATAAAATATAAATAAAGAATAAACCTTGAAATCCAGATGCTTCTGAGAAAATTTTTAATGCACCATTATGAAATTCTTGAAATTTTAGAAACATTTGAAATATATCAAACAAAACTAAAAATTGATTGATGTAAGTTTTTGAAGCATAAAGAAAAATGAGAAGAAAAAATCAAGAAATGGAAATTAAAAAAATAAACCATGATCTTTAACATTTTTAACAGATTCTGCAATAATTTTTGTCACATAACTTTTACTTCTTCCAAATTTTTCTTGAAGTTTACATAAATTAGCAAGTAAGAAATCACTACGAACATTTCCAAAAAGTTCTTGAAGTAAGGGATCCAATCGAAGCTAAATTTAAATTTTGAATAAAGGGAAAAAAGAAAAGAGGAGGAAAAGAAAAGAAAAGAAAAAGAAAAATGAATACGGTAGCTCGGATATCACTTAAATCAATTGTTTTTCGACGATGATTCTCTGCATAATTTCCTGCCATCTTTAAAATATCTGCACATATATATTCAACAACTGATAAAATGAATACACATACATCAGGATCCTTTTTTTCACTCAAAAAGTAGGTATCGTTAAGTAAAATCTCAATTGGAAATATCAAGCCTTCAATTGAACTTATTGATCGTTTTAAAGTACTTGGACCTCTTGAAGTCATTTCATAAATCGCAATCATCTATCAAATTTTATGCCAATTATAAATTTTATTTATTTTATGTTTTTTTGATTTTTTTTTTTGAATTAAATTTTATAAAATCGTACTTGTACAGTATCTTTAAGAGCCCAAATAGCAATTTCTTCTGGAAATAAGGAATTAATGAATGCTCTTCCACCTTCAATTGTTGTGAACGTAGAAGAACAAATTTTCTTCAATAATTGAAAAAGCTAATTATTTTAATATTTTAATTGTTGACAATGAAAGGGTTAAAAATTATTCTTTCTTTTCTTTCTTTCAAAAAAAAAGAGAGAATATAAATGATAACTTACTTGAATGTCTAAGAAATGGATAGCATCATTACTGATTGATAAAACAGGATGAGTTTGAGATAAAACTTTCTTTATTGAGTCCGTAAATAATCCTCTAGAGACTCGGTGAGCCATTTTTCAAAAAGGCGGTTTTCTAATATTAATATTAAAAGAATTAATGTTCAATTAAGAAATGTTCAACAAATAGTTCTAATTAAAAAAAAAACAAAAATGCAAGGTTATAATAATTCTAATAAATGAGTTTTTAATTCAATGTTGATCAATTTAAATTTATAAATGGGTTTAATGGGGTTGAATTAAAGATCCTCTAATGAACGAATTTTCACCGTCAACTATAATTTCCTGCAAAAATTTTGCTTTGAATTTGTTTTAAATTGTAAATAATAATAATTAGTATTATAATTCAAATTATTTTTTCATTCAATAATAAAAAATTAGAAAATAAAAAAATGATTTAAATTTGAATAAATGTCTTCAATTTCTAAATTCCAAAGGTTTTCTAACGAGTTTTAATTGAAATAAGAAGGAAGAATTAATTGAACTTTTTCCAACAAATTTAATAAATGGGTATTTATATTTCTAATTAATTTGAGATTTATTTATTGCGTCCTTCTTCTTCTTCTTCTTCTTCTTCTTCTATTTCTAAAAAAAATTATATTGAATTCAATTATTTGAATTGTTCAACTCTTTAGTTATTAATATATTTCAATGTATTATCAGTATTTTAGTTATTGTTGTGTTTTATTTACTTTTTATATTATATTAATTTCAATTTTTCTAATTGATTTTTTCTGTTGGTTGAATTCAATTCAATCGTTTGGTTTCAAAAGTATTGTCAGTTTATATCTTCAAAGATATTCCAAAAGTATTCTTTCAGTTCAGTTCAGTTCAATTCAACCAGTTGTTATTATTTAATTTATTAATAATTTCGATTCTGAAAAATTTTAATTGAATTTTTTTTTCAATTGTTCTTTCTTTTCCAAATCAAATGTTCAACATTACACTCAATATAAGTATTTCATACTATTTCATACTATACAAATATATATATCAAACTATTGAAAAGCATTTTAATGTCTTTTCAGGGTTATTTACATATCCTTCTTTCAATTAATTAAATAATTTTTTTTAATAGACTTATTTTTGGAAGTTTAATTATTTTTCTTTCCAACTCCATTTCTTTTTCTCAACAACACTTCTACAACTTATCCAAACTCTATCCTCTCTTTGAATGATTGAACACTTTTCAAAGTGTATTTCAAAAATGTATTAACGTTCTTATTCTTGTTCTTATTGTATATTTACTTCAGCTTACAATTAGAAAAAAATTTAATTTCAATGGAATTCAAATTGGAAAAACAAAAAAAAACGGTTTTCATTTCTCATTTTCCTTTTTCTTTTTTTCTTTTTTTTCTCATTGAACTATATCTTGATTCTAATGAATAGTATAAGATGATATGTTCACAATCCAATTCAAATGGGTGTGTTAAAGTGTTTTATAAGATGTTTTTATAAGCAATCTGTCTGATTCATTTTTGTTTTTTCTAATTGTTACTAAGCAAACAACTTGTCTCGTTTTTGAAATTAGCAGGAACTGAATGCTCCGAAAAATGACGTATTTGGGATTTTTTTTCATTTTTTTTTTCCATTTCCCTTTTTTGTGGTAGTTTGAACCCAATTTGAATTTTTTTTTAATTTTTTTTTTTCCCTTCCCTTCCTTTTCATTAAAAAATTTTCCTCAAAGCTTTCTTTCTTTCTTTCTCTTTTATTTATTATCTCTAACTTTGATTGTTTTGAACTCACTCTTCTTCTTTTTTTTTCTTCTTCTTCTTGATTGTCTTTGTTCTTTTTTTTTTGATTTTTTTTTTTTTTTTTTTTTTTTTTTTTTTTTTTTTTTTTTTTTTTTTTTTTTTTTTTTTTGATTTTGTTTTGAAACAAAATGCATGATTCTAATGTTTCCTTGGTTTTTCTCACAGTAAATAAGGACAAAGGAGCACAAAAGAAAAAGAAAAAGACAGAAAAAATCGTGTTTTGTGCCTTTTTGTCTTTTTGTCTTTTTTGTCTGGACTTGAGGGGGATAAAGAAGAAAAATATTTCAATCAAAAAACAAAATAAAAATAAAAATGAAAAATGAACATGAAAGAGTTTAGAAAAAGAATTTAGAAGGGTTCTATCAGAAAATCCAAAGAATGGTGAAATAAAAAGATGAAAATAAATAAAAAAAATTTTTTTTTTCTCTTTTTTTAGTTTGCTTCAATGGGGATTTGAGTAAAACACAGGGCCAAAAGTCAAAAAGTATTTTTTGAAGTTGAACCTTCCCCCTCTTTTTCATTTTTTAATATTTTTTTTAATTTATCTCAACAAATCGATGAAAGATTGAAACAAAAGAATGAATTGAAAAAAATCGATAACACTGAGTCATTGAAATTGTCAATAACTCAGATCCGACAACCATTTGAATATTTTGCACCTTGAGAAACACTTTCTCTTGAGAAATCAATCATTTTTATGATACAATTTTACATTCAAAGATTCTTTCATCTTTTTTTTTTTTTTGAAAACAAAATTGTTTTTTGATTCATTTCTTTTTCTTCTCTTTCTTCTCTTTCTTATCTTTCAAGTATACAGAATTTTCTTTTTCATTTTTAATTTTCAGTTTGGCAAGTCTGGATTATCATAAGTTCCCCTGTTTCTCTTCTCTTCTCTCCCCTTGCTTGAAAATTTCATTTATTTTTTTCTTCTTCCTCAAGGAATCCATAATCCCCTGTAATTTGGGTTTTGCTCCTGAAGGGTGAGTAAATACTTTTCATTGAAAGAATAAATGAAAGTTGGAATCTCTCCGCAATCCCGCAACTGATTTAATTGATATCAACTTTGTTGCTCCTGTTTTCTTCATAGCTATTCATCTCATGTTCTGTTTGACTTCAAATTGATTGATTGATTTGATTTCTTTATTGCTCCCTGTTTTTGACTTCCTGGATTGATCAACCTTTTTATAATACCTTTGATCTCATGTAATCAGAACAAAGAGAAATGAAAAGTTATAAATAAAGTGATTTTTTTTTTTGATTGTTTAAACTCCAGTATCGAATTGTATTCTCTTTTATTTTTTTTTAAACATAAATAAATAAAATAATACATTCATATGAAATTTGAAGCGAAAGCAACCCTTAAAGAAGTTTCCAAAAGGCTCAGCAAAACACTGAGAGAAGATTTCAGAAGATACAATCTTTGAAGGGAGGTTTATGAAGAATTTGTGGATTAAAAAAGTAGTTGGGGTGTCTTTGACCATAATGCCTACTTATTTTTTTTTTTAAAAAAAAAATGCAATTTGAAATAGTGAAAAGAAAATATAAATCATCATCAAATTCCTTAATTGATAAAATAAGTAGAAGAAAGAAAAAAAAAAGACTTTACCAGAAGAGCATTTAAATTGTGAAATCGTTCACAAGAAAATTTGGATTAATGGGTAGATAAATTGGAGCAACTCTTCAGCATGAAAATACACTGTTATTTCTCGAATAGGTTCATCGTTCAAAGTTCGAATCATGTTATGAGAGTAGAAGATTTTACGGGTATTGTCAACAGTAAATTCCCCCCCCGATGACACCAGCCGGACGTGCGTAATAAAATATAACTATGATTTTGTAACTAATATAACAATACATAACAATATAACTTCCAATATAACCTAGGCCTAGCGGCCTTATTATACTACCTATTATAACTACATGTATTAATCAAATTAGTTAATTAATCATTTTTTAGAAAGTTTTAAGATATATTTTAGAATAGTAAAAATTAACAATATTTAGTTAATTTGATAATTAAAAGGGTTTAATAGGAAACGACCGAAAGGGAAATAAGAGTTTAATAGGAAAAGACCGCTCAACGCCAACATATGCAAAAAGAGTGAATTAGAAAAATGTAATTTAAGGAAAAGGGTATAAAATAATATGAATAAACTATAAACTTGTTCCCTTTATTAATTGAAAAAATAAATGCTATATAAAGAAATAAATGATATAAAAGGCTTCGATTTTTTTCGTTTTTTTCTTTTCATTTTTTTTTTCTTTGCTTTTTTTCCTCTGTTTTCTCTCTCCTCTCGCCCTCATTGAAATAAGCATTGAATATTTACTGAAACTTTTCACTCACGAAGTGCCCAAAATCAAAAACTCTCAACTTTATTCTTTTTTTTCGAATTTTGAAAATTTTTAGTTCCAAAATTTTTTGGGATTTCGATCTTTACTTTGATCTTTTCTCTATTCAATACAAAAGGTCAATAGTTCCAATCATAGCCTCCTGAATTCGAACTTTGATGAATTGATATTGATGCACTTGAATTGATTACTTCTTGACTAATAAAAAATAAAAATAAAAAACAAAAAATGCAAGAAAAATAATCAATGAACAATTTGATTCATTGAATTAAAAAAGAATCAGTTGAAGAGGAATCAGATCTAAAATCAAAAAATCAAGAGGAGAAAAAAGCTGCCATGTTTTTTTTTCGAAAAAAGAAACCAAAAAAAGAAAAAAGAAATAAAGAAAAGAAAATAAAGCTGTTTTTTTCTTCATCCCACAAGCAATCCATCGACTACAATCAAACAGGTATAAATACTTCAGAGCAAGAGTTATAGGTTGTGAGTGTGTGATAGAAAAATAATGGTTTTTCTCTCTCTTGATGTGCTCAACGCCAATATATCCAAAAAAAATTTTGCAACCTAAGAACTTTCTCTTTTTCCCCCAAAGTCTCGATGACTTTGGAGAAAGAAGAGAAACACAACTTATTATTGTTTCTTTCGATCCAATAT
>Ga0209960_1004135_pt1 | contig 11435 bp, 15 predicted proteins | sample ThiBiot_500_plan_2_FD_183947 | JGI IMG/M metagenome (GOLD analysis project Ga0209960, IMG submission 183947) | Wastewater bioreactor microbial communities from Cape Town, South Africa - Thiocy_expt_500_plan (SPAdes) | ecosystem: Engineered > Bioreactor > Thiocyanate-remediating >... | reverse complement strand
AAAAAAAAAAAAAAAAAAAAAAAAAAAAAAAAAAAAACAAATCAAATCAAAAATTCTTTTTAATGGTTCGGGTCAAAAATTGAAATTTTGTTATCTTCTCCACAAACAATGACATTGAGTGTGTTGGGGTGAATTATAATATCCGTTGGTTGATTGACTTTAAATTGTGTGGTATATACACCATTTGGTGTAAATATTTGAATTCGACTATTTCCATAATCACAAACAAAAATATTATCATCTTTATCTACACAGATTCCTTTTGGACCATAAAATTGACCATTTCTATGCCCTTCTGATCCAAATGTTGAAATGAATTTTCTTTCTGAATCAAATATTTGAATTCTATTATTATTATAATCGCTAACAATAATATTTCCTTTTGAATTAATAGTTATTCCTCTTGGATATTTAAATTGTCCATTTCCATTTCCATATGATCCAAATGTTGAAATGAATTTTCCTTCTGAATCAAAGATTTGAATTCTATTATTATTGGAATCACAAACATAGATGTTATCATTATTATCAACACATATTGCCTCTGGAGAATTAAATTGACCATTTTCTTTTCCATACGTCCCAAATGTTGAAATGAAATTTCCTTTTGAATCAAATATTTGAGTTCTATAATTATTCCAATCACCAACAATAACATTTCCTTTTGAATTGATTGCTATTCCGTTTGGATAACTAAATTGACCATTTCCATTTCCTTTTGATCCAAACATTGAAATAAATTTTCCTTCTAAATCAAAGATTTGAATTCGATGATTATTATAATCACTAATAAATAAACACCCCCTCAAATTTATTGCGACTCCATAAGGTCCACTAAATTGACCATTTCCATTTCCATTTGATCCAAATGTTAACTTTGGTTGATTGATTTCATTATAATTTCTTTGTTTCAACTTTGAAAATATTTTTATTTCATTGTACGACTTTATTTTCATTGAGAATATTTGAATTTGAAAAGGAGAAGAATTGATTTCCATTCCATCATATTGAACAAATATTGAATATTTTCCTTCATCTTTGAATTTCATTTTTATTTCATATTTTCCATTATTTAAATCCATAATGTTCCATTTACTTTTTTCATTTTTATCATTTTTGTCATTATTTGATTTTGATTCTTTTTCAACTTTAATTTCAAATTTATTTCCATATCCTCCTTTTCTCATTTGATATCCTTCTTTTGAATAACTAATTATTTGAAATTTAAATTCTTCATTTACATAAATTCTTTGTTGATCATTTCTTGAAATTAAACATTTCTCAGCTGAAATCTCATTTGAATCTAATATAACAATATTTGAAATACTTGAGCAAAGTGAGTTTTCCTCATTCTCACTAATAAAAAACCTAATAAATGGATTAAAGCATGGTTCAATTCTCCATGGATTATTTATCAAATAATCCAATCTTGATTGATACAATTTTTTCATTGATAATAATCTTGCATCATTCTTATTATTACTTGATAAAGAAATTGAATTTTCAATCATTTCACATGATCCTATAATACTTTCAATTCCAAATTGTAATTCCTCTTTTTGTATTTCTAATTCTTTCTTTTTATATCTTTCCATCTCATCCAATTGATTCAACAATTCTTGTTCTTTTTCATCCAATTTAGTTCGAATCTTGTTGAAAAATTCATGAATTTGAGTTTGAGTTGTTGTTGAGTTAATTTCTAATTGCTTGATCATCTCTTCACATTTATTAATTCCTTCTTGCAATTCTTTCTCTTTTGGTTTCACCTTTTTTTTAAAAGAATTAAGAAAGAAATAAAGAAAGAAATAAAAGAAAAAGAAAAACATAACAACCTGAATCATTGAATCAATTAATAACTGTCTTTCATTTCCCATAATACTTGACAAGCTTGAAATTTTATGGGATGGATGTTGATCAACACATAAAGAACAAATTGTTAAGTTACAATCATTGCAAAATAATTTAATTTCCTCATCTTGATGAATTTGACAATAAAGTTGAGACTTTGAATTTGAAATTGAATTGATTTGAGATTGATTCTTCACTTCATCAATTGAAATAACTTGATGATTCTTTGATATTTTCATTGTTTTATGAGCTGATGTACATGTATCACAAAAGTATTCCTGACAATCCAAGCAATATGAAGTCGCTTCATTCTTTTTATCCAAACAAAATACTTTCTGGTTCTTTTGTTGAGACAGTGAATTTTTCAATGAGCTGAAAACATCAAGAGAGTTAAGAAGATATGAATCAGTTGGTAAATTTGCAAGCTGTTCTCTAGATTTTGATTGAAAAGGAGTTCTACAAATAGGACAACTTAAGGTAACATTTGAATGATTTCTTGTGACATAAATCTCTAAACATTCCAAACAAAATGTATGAAGACATCCTAATGTTTTTGGTTCACGATAGATATCTTTACACAATGAACATTCAAGTTCTAATTCCAATTCTGACTCTTTTTCAGTTGAAGACATCGATTTCAACTTTATCCAATTATTATTATAATGATTGATGAACTAACAAAGTTTAAAAGTTTAAATCAACAAGAATTAACTGAATTGAATCGGTTGACGTATCACAAACTTAATTGTGATTCAGGGCTTTTTTTTTTCTTTGAAAGGACAAAGAAGGATCTTGGTTCTAATCCCAATCTTAGCGAATTTGAAAGTTCAAAAAATAATAAAATAAGAATATCTTAATAACACAATAACATCTTTATTATTGATATTATTCTTATTAGTTCAAATAGTTGGTGTTTTCTTTCGTCTTGGTCTTCCTTTCACTTTTAATTTCAAAAAAAGAGAGAGGCAAGTTTAGTTGAAAGTGAAAAAAAAGAAAAAGAAAAATAAGTGTCATACAAATTGGTTGGGGTGGTTGGGAATCGTCTACAAAAATGAGTTGATTAGATTCAGCGGAAAGAGAATCTTCATCTTCCATTCCATCTTCATTAATTACTTCTTTTTCTTTCATTTTTCCTTTTTCCTTTTCTTTTTCTTTCAACATTCTTCCATCCACAACAGCAGCAAGATGAGAAATCACTTTATTTGCATCTTTGACAATTACACTATTTGGTTCATTAAACTGGATCGCATTATTCTTTAAGAGATTCATATCCCAAATTAATGCCTATATTTTATTGTAATTTACAATTTATATCTTTGATTTACAATGAATAATTAAAATGCTAACCTCTTTTCTTCTATAAAAGCCATTTATTAATCTCTCTCTGATAATTGATAAACAAATAGGGTAAGCAATGTACAAACAGTATTCAGGATACTCATTAAAGTCAACTTGATCTATAAACAATTGAGCCTTTTTCATTTTTAATACATCATCAAATCCTTTGGTCATTCGATTTATTTCTAATATTTTTTTTTTTTTTTTGATTCAATTCACTCAAAAAAAGGCATTGAAAATAAGAGAGAAAGAAAAAGAAAGTAAGTAAAGAAAAAAGAAAAAAACCTTCTGGAGGTATAAATTCTGGGATTGAAATTTCTGGGGGAAGAGCTACTTGAATGATAGAGTTACTTGAATTTGTTTGAGGTATTTGTAAGAGTTGAGTTATTTGAAATGTAGAAGAACGATTCATTGAAGGTGATGTAGAGGAAGAAGAAGAAGAAGAAGAAGGCAAGGAATTTGAAGATGGAGAAATTAACATCGAATTTTGAGATTGACCAAGTTGTTGATTCAATTGTTTCGTTAAATGTCTTGTATGGTGAGCTGGTTGTCTCATAAGATCTAACTCCCAGACACTTAACTTTTCTCTTTGCTCTCCTTCACCCCTTTTTTAAAAAAAAAAATGAATTTATTTATTTAGATACCTTTTCTTATTTCTTATAATCTAATGAGAGATTGAAAGATAAAGTCAATCTTACCAGTCAACAGTATATTTTTCCCAAGGATTTTCTCGATCTTGAATTTCAACAACTGTACCAACAAAAAAATTATCTTCTGAATAAACTGCAGTTATTTGTTGTCCAATTTGAAATGTTTTTTCAATTGATTGATCATAACGACTTTTCAAAATAATAAAATCTGAGACAGCATTTAAATCTTGATAACTTAAAAATCGTGTTTCTGGTAACTGATCAACAGAAAGTTCATCAACACTTGAGCTTAAGGTTAAAACTAATGTACAATAAGTTGGAGGTCCTACATGAAACTGAACATCTTTTTGATTTTTTTGTTTAAAAAAAAAATTGTTGATTCTTTGATGAATTAAGAAGAAAGAAAAGAAAAGAAAGAAAATGAATATATACCATGAACTTTAAAAAATTCTATGTCTTGAAAGGTTTCTAAAATATTTTCCTTGTTTATTTGATCAAGGAGTTTACTATGAGGAGATTGAATAAAAGCTTCATTTTTGAATTTTTCATATCCTTCTTTAAAGAATACAATATCATCCCAAATCTGATTTGATTTTTTTTAATTTTTTTAAAAAAAAAAAAAAATTATTATTGTTACTAAAAAGAAAGTCATAATAAAGATAATTGATGATATACTTGTGGATAATAGGGTGTAGTAATTCGTTTGGTAATTGTAATCCATTCAATAGGGTGATATAAAGTAGGGTCTTGAGGGAGTGAAATTTCATTTTCAACCTTTGGTTTTGGTTTCCTTCCTCTTTTCTTTTTTGGTGCACCATCATCACTTTGAGATTTTTCAACTTTCTGTCTCTTTTTTTCTTTTTCTTCTTGATATCTAAATAATAAAATTAGATTTATTGAGAAAAATTTTAAAAAAAATGAATAGCTAAGGGGAAAAAAGTACTCATCCTCTGAAGCATCATAATCATCCTCATCACTAGAAGACTCTTCTAAAATCACTCTCTTCCTTTTTCTGCTGCTCCTAGGTTTTCTTTTCCTTGATGAAGATTCTGTTGTTGTTGTTGTTTTTTTGTTTGTTTGTTTTTTGAAAAAAAAGTGAATATTAAAAACTCAATAATTAATAACGTACCAATATCAATACTTGAATCAGAATCACTTCTTTCCTCCTCCTCACTAGTTTCGCTGTCTGTTTCCATTTCAGATTCAGATGTAGCAACAAATTCAGATCCACTACTCAAAATCATCTCAAGAGGGAAATCATCAAGCTCTGGTTCTGAATCAACAAAATCATTTGGTTTCCGTCTTCGTTTTTTAGGCTTTCCATTCAGTCTTCTTTGCTTACTGAATAATATTGAGAACATTAAATTACATTGAGTCATTTTAAAAAAGAAAGAAAAAGAAAAAGAAAAAGAAAAAGAAAAAAAAGAAGAAAAAGAAGGAATAAGAAAAGAAGAAAAAAAAAAAAGAGGAAAAAAACTTGAGATGTTCAAAGAAGTGCTCGTGCTCCTTAATGATTCTAAAAAAATATGAAAAGGTTAATGGTGATTAAGTTAAGTTGACTTTTATGAACTTAGAAATATTACCTTTGCCTTTCCATATTATATTGAGCTTGTCTTCTTTCAATACTTTCTTGGAGATCAAACCCAGTTAATGTTAATGGAACATTGATTCCATAAGTTAAATTTTGAAATTCATTTGGATGAATAACTCCATCAATATCATGTAAAAGGGATCGCCCAACTTGGTCAGCATATCTCCCAGAACCAACATCAATTAATCTATTGTTATCACCTCTTCTAAATTCTTGATAATCAGTTACATAAAATTGTTCTTTAGGGGTCATTTTGTAAGAATCTAAAGGCTCTAAAAATCCATATAATGAACATTTTCCAACACTATCACAAAGGGCAAAACGAAATCCTTTGAGATTGAATAATGAGAAAAAATGATGTCAAAAAAGAATGAAAATGAAAATGAAAATGAGAAAAGAATAAAACCATCATGAGAAAACTGTCCTTCAAAAAATCTTTGCCCGAATTCATCGAAATATTTAATTTCTGTGCCTTTTTCTACATCCCAAAGATAAGCTTTCCCATCATAACCTGCTGTCAGAAGAACACGAGAATCCATTGGGTTTATAAGTGCAACATAAATTTGATCTACATGACCTTGAAGATTAAATAGTTTTTCACCACTTCTAGAATCCCAAACCTAATATAATTGTCAAAAAAAAAAAGTCAACATTGGAAAAAAAAAATCGATGTTAAAATTTTGAAAGAAAATAGAAAAATTAGTAAAATAAAAGTGAAATTAACAGCTATTGAATGATCAGTATAAGCAGAAACAACTCTTTCATCTTCAAGAGCCCATGCAATGACTGTAACCTTCTTTTTTGGTATATCTCCAGTAGAAACTAATAGTTAAAAAAAAAAAAATTTTTTTTTTTTGACTTTAAATGACCAATAAAATTCTGAATTATAAAAAAACAAACGGCAAATAGAATCCCATTTTTTTTGTTTGAAATCAAATTCCCAGATTCTTACAGTACCATCATACGAGCTAGATTCAAAATTTTAGAAGAAGAAAAATAAAATAAAATAAATGAGAATAATTGAAAAATTATGAATAGAAACCCGGTTAATAAACGATCTGATTGAGAGTCAAAAGAGAGAGTGGAAACATGTCCATTATGTCCTTCCAATTCGATTGGTCCATCTTTATATACACAATTTTCAATTTCATCAACTAAGGTGGGGATTAAAAACAATCGAACGATTCCATCTGTTCCACCAGTTGCGAACCGAGTTCCTAATTAAATTTTATTTCAAGTCAAATTCAAGATGAGATAACAAGAGAATTCGAATGATAAGAGGAAAGTGATAATTAATGAAAATTAAAATTAAAATGAAACCTCCACGACTAAAATCACAACATCTAATTTGATTGGTTTGTTTTCCCTGATATACAATTGGCTATTTTGAAAAAAAAAAAAAAAAAAAAAAAAAAAAAAAAAAAAATCGAAGATGTGAAACAATTCTTGAGTTAATTAATCTCACAAAATGAAATTACTTCTTGATCATTGAAAAGATTATTTTCAACGTTCTTCTGCCATAAACGACAAGTTCCATCATACCCAGTTGATAAAATATATTGAGCTAGTGGATCACTTGAAGGTGAAAAACAAACTGAAGATACTCCTTCTTTTCCTTCTCTCTTTTTTAATTAATTTATTTATTGAAATCTTCATTTATAAAATCCATAGAAATAAATCCAAAAATAAAATAAATAATATAAAATAAATTTGCACCGAATGTCCAGAAAGAACTTGAAGAAGTTCGCCAGTATCTAAACTCCAAACTACAATATTTCCATCACCTGCTGCTGTGGCAATCATTGAATTATCATAACTTACTGAAATATCAATTATGACATTCTAATTAAATATCCAATATTTAGAAATTGAAAAATTATCTGAGAAAATAATAAAAATAACTGAATGTCCTCTAAGAGAATATATCAATCTTCCGGTTTTAGTACACCAAACTTTAACTAAATAATCATCTCCACCCTGTAGTTTATTTAGATAAACAAAAATTGATGGAAAGAAAGAAAAAAGAAAGAAAGAAAAAACCGTTATTAATCTTTTTCCAGTTCTATCAAATAAAACACAATATACAGAGTTGGTATGACCAACCATTTCCTTCAACTAATTTTTTTCAAAATTTTTTTTTGAATTGTAATTGGATCAATGATATTAAGAATAAGAACCTTTGTATAATCACTCCATAAAGTCTTGGTTGGAAATTGAGTTTTCTTTCCAAAATTCCTTTGTTCCTCTAAAAGATCAACTAAAGAAATTGAAATTTTTACTTTTAAGAAATTCAACTAACTAATTTATCCAATATAATAATGAAATTACATAAATTTTTTGATTTAGTTTTTGTGGAGGCAGGTTGATAAGATAAAAGTGTTAGTAAAGAAGAGTTTGTTAGTCCAGGAAGATTTCTACAAGTACTTAAATAATCCTTAATCATTTCCTCAAGACAATTAGGTTTTATGGAGCCATATAATGATTGCTTTTTTTTCATAAAGGGGGAAAAGAATGATATTGAAATGAATGAAAGAAAGAATAGAATCAAATCAAAATTATCCTTACAGTTTCTTTTAAAGTTAGAGAACGTTGATTTCCTGTCCAATCACTTCTTTTTGGTAATAACTTTTTCTCATTCAGTTCTTGACATAATAGTTTATAAGATTGTTCACAGGGAGTTTGAGATAAAAATAGAGCAATGAGAAACAAGATATCTTGAATTTTTTTTTATTTTTTTGAAAATATGTTTGTTTTTTCATTCAATAAGAAATAGAAATCAAGAATAAATAAATTAATCATCAAAACTAATAATGCAATTAAGTTACCTGCAGAATCACCCTCTTCAGAATCCCTTTTCCTTTTTGCTTCCAAATTCTGCGTTTCCAAATAGCTTGTCTCCTCTTCTCTTCCTTTTTTCTTCTTAGTACTCCTCAAAATTCTTTTCCCTACAACAATCAACATTCAAAAAGATAATTAATTCTTATCCTTCTTATTCCTCTTTCTTAATTGAAAGAACATAAAACAAAAATAAAAATAAAAATCAAAAAAAATGCTTCCAACCTCTTTTTCGAACCTCCTCTTCTTCCATCTTTTTTTTTTTATTAGCTTATTTTTTTTTTCCTTGAAAATATAGATAATGAGAAATAAAGAAGAGTGTTAAAATTGTTTTTTAAAAGTGTGGATATGAGTTGTATTAGTTGTAAAGGTTTTAAAAGAATGAGAGAAAGGGAAGACAAAACAAATAACAAAAAAAACGAAAAAAAATTTTTATGCCACCATTTTTTTAACGTTTTTTTTTTTCCAAACTTCGAATCAATCACTCAATCACTCAGGTCCGTCTTCTCTTCATTCAATTCAATTCAAATCCAAACTTCAAACACCAAAATGCAGACACCAACAACAGATATTTTTGAAAGGTTACGAAATGGAGAAATCATTCCACCAAACGATCCACAAGCTTATAGAATGTTAGAGGCATGTTACGACACTAAAAAATTATTAATGAAGATGAACAACTCGACTGATCCTGTTGAAATCAGGGACTTGTTGGGTCAGATTACCAATAGCAAAATTGATGAAAGTACAGCTCTATTTACACCTTTGTATATTAATTATGGCAAACATACGAAAATTGGAAAAAATGTATTTATCAACTTTGATTGCACTTTTTTGGATTTGGGAGGAATTACGATAGAAGATAATGTATTGATAGCACCAAAAGTCAGTTTGTTAACAGAGGGACACCCTATTTCACCTGAAAACAGACACGCACTTATTCCTAAACCTATTCATATTAAAAAGAACGCTTGGATATGTGCAGGAGCAACTATTTTGCAAGGTGTAACTATTGGAGAAAACTCGATTGTGGCTGCAGGTGCTGTTGTTTCAAAAGATGTTCCTGACAACATGATTGTGGGAGGAATTCCTGCTAAAATCATTAAAGCTGTTACAAATGAATAGAATACTGATAATCAAAAAAAAGTTGGAAAGCATTCAAAATGGAAATTAATAACTGAAAAAAATCTAAACGAAAATAAAAATATTGTATATATTGGTTATCCTGAATTCTTTTTTATTGATTTTTTTTTACTCATTCCTAATACAGTCCTAAACATTCAAAGTTGACTAGCTCAAGAAGACTCAAACAACGAAGCAAAGAAAAATCGTATTGTGAATCAGACTGTTGTTTGAATTGATTCTTTTTTTTTTCAAAACAAACAAGCACACACAAACAAGCACACACAAACAAGAAATAAAAGCAAGAATTTGTAGTTTATTTATTCGAATTCATCTTGCAAAACTTTGAATACAATGAACAATAAAAAAAAAAAAAAATGAATAAAATGTTTGGTAGTTTCCACCTTTCTCCTCTTGATAGAAGAACAAATGAGGAGAAACGAGAACTACCTAAATTGATATTGCACAACGAAAATGAAAAGAAATGTAGAGAGGACATAACTTTTGTTGCATGTGTGCATTTGAAAAAAAAAAAAGAAAAAAAAGAAAAAAAGAAAAGAGAAAAGAAAAGAAAAAAGAAATTAAGAAAATTCTTAGCTCTCAGGATTGTTTCAAGTTTTTTTTATTAGTACTATTAATTCATTCTACGGATGAGTTGGTTGATATATTGTTCACGGTTTCCGAAATCTCCACCTTCAATAAAGTGAGTGGTCTTCTTTCTGAATCCTCCATTTGGTGAGCTAAGTTTGAATGGCCAAAGGAAGTTGTTGACTTCTTTGAAGCGTCTTCCAACAGTGAAAATTTCATGGACAATATCTTCAATACAAATAATTCCTGATTTTCCAAGAGTTTGTTCAATAATTTTGTTGTCAGTCAAAGCAGTTCTTTGTTTGTTGACCTTTCCATAACCACGTTTGTAGACCAATTCTTTAACAGATTTGAGGTTTGGATAACTAATGAAAAGTTGAATCCAATTAGAAATTTAATAATGAAATAATGAGAAGAAAAACTGGTTTTTTAAAAAAATAAAAACTAACCCGTAAGCAATGTAGGGTTCAACCATACGAAGCATGTTAATGGTTGCTTTGTTGAGTTTAATGAAAACTCCATTGTGGATTTGACGAAGTCTAAGAAGTTGAAGAATTTTGCGAGTTTTTGGGGCAACTCCATTGATACCACGAATACGAACAACGAAAGCGAGTTTGGCTTCTTCTGGGACATAGAAATCTCCATGAACTCTAGCTTGACGTTTCAAACGAATTTGATCTTTTTCTTGTGTACGGTATTCTTTAATATATTTTTCAGCACGTTTGTAGATTGATTTACGTTGTGCAACATTTTTCTATCATTATAAAGAAATAAGTTGTTTAATAATTTTGAATATCTTAATTTTGAGTTTGTTTTTTTTTTTTTTTGTTCTAATTTGCTGATTTGAATATTAAATATTTAAATATTTGAATATTTGAGTATTTGAGATCTTTTTTTTTTGATTTAAATGAGATCAGCCCCGAAAGATGGTATATTTGAAAGGATTTGTCTTCACAGTACTTTCTGATTATAGTTTACATCACTTCTCATTTAAATCTTGTTTGTTTGTTTTTGAACACACATATATACAATATAATATATCCATTTTCCAATTATAATACAGCAACATTTAGAATAAATATATCAAGATTGAAGGAATAGAAAATTTACCTTCTTAGATTGGATTTTGTGAGCAATGGATTTAGCTCTTCTTTCAGCCAACTTCTTGCGTCTCTTCAACACAATTTCAGGAACATTATCCTTTCTATTGAATTAGTTTGTTAGTTAATTAGATGTTGGATGTTGGATTTAATGGATGGATAGAAGATGAGATGGATTGCAAAATCAATCCAAAAAGAAAAAGTCATCCATCCATCCATAAAATAAAATTTACAACAAAAAACAAATAGAATCAAAAATACAAATATAAAATAAAATAAATAGAAACAGATGATAAAATATGAATAAGTTAAAGGATAATGAAGAATGAAAGGAAATCAAACGCTGAAGGCATGGTGAGGATT
>Ga0209960_1004134_pt1 | contig 11436 bp, 18 predicted proteins | sample ThiBiot_500_plan_2_FD_183947 | JGI IMG/M metagenome (GOLD analysis project Ga0209960, IMG submission 183947) | Wastewater bioreactor microbial communities from Cape Town, South Africa - Thiocy_expt_500_plan (SPAdes) | ecosystem: Engineered > Bioreactor > Thiocyanate-remediating >... | reverse complement strand
TTACAAAAAAAAAAAAAGTAATAAGAATAAAGAATTAAAATTACACTAATGTTGGCAACTTCCTTCTTTAATTCATTCTCTTCTTTAATATAATTTGCAATATTTTCTTCAAGACTTTTAATTTTATTTTCTAATCCTTTAATTTCTTCTTTTTGTTGTTCTAAATTTTGTGATGAATAAATTAGGAAAACTTAAATTCAAAAAAAAAAAAAAAAAAAAAGGTTTCAAAATTTACCAATTTCCAATTTCAAAGTTTGAAGAGCTTGTTGTTTCTTTTTAAAACTTTGATTTGATTTTGATAAATCAGATTTCATTTTAGAAAGTTCTTTCTATAATAAATATATATTTCAAAAATAATGCTCAAATATGATGAAGGAAAAAAAGAAAAAGAAATTCGAACTTTCATATTAGATAATTTTCCTTCTCTGTTATCCAAGAGCTCATTCATTTCTTTTTCAATTTTCTTACATTTTTCATTTGCTTCTTTTAATCTTGATTCACTTGAATTAATAATTTTTTGGCTTTGAATAATTTCTTCCTTAATGTGTTCAATTTGTTCAAGAAGCTTTATTGTTTTTTTTTAAAAACAAAAAATAAATAAATAAATAAATAAGGAAATTTTTTGAAGAATGAAACAAGCGTAGAAGGAAAAAAAAAGAAAATTTTTTTTTTTACCTGACCATATGGAGTTTTTGCTAATTGTTCTTGTAATAAAAGAACTTCATGTCTTTTTAATTCAAGTTGTCTTGTACAATCTCCATGTTTTCTACTGATATCTTTGATTGCATTTAACTCTTCACAAATCTAAACAAAAAATAGATAAGTATAAACAAATTATTATAAGTAAGGGGGGAAAAAAATGATTTTACATTATTTAAGATTTCTGTATGCTCTCTTAATTGTTTTCTAACTTCTTTAAGTTCTTGAAGTTTAATTAAACAGTTAGCATTAGTTGGAGCAGAACCTCCAGTTAAAGTTCCTTGTGGATCATAAAGATCACCATCATATGTTACAGAGCGAAGTTTAATATCAGGTGAAAAAGTTACTTCACGAGCTGTATCTGCATCTAAGTACAATTTTTTTAAAAACAAAACCTTGATAATTTTTCCAAAAAAAAGAAAGAAAAACAAACCTTTGCAAATTAATGTATTTCCAAAAACAAATTCCATTGCAGTTCGAATTTCCTCATTGAAACCAATAAATGATAAAGCAATATCAACTTTACCACGAGCTTTTTGTTTTGCTTTTTCTACTTTCTATTAAAATGTAAAAGATTTAAGAAAAGATTTAAGAAAGAAAAATAAGATAATGAGGAAAACTAACCTTAGGATCAGCAGAAAATGGTTGAATTTTATTCAAAGGAATAATGGTCACTCTTTTTTGAAGTTTCCCTTTCTCAAGAAGTTGTGAACCAACTTTTTCATCTTTTACAACCACCTATGAACAGTAAAAAAGATGTTCATTAATATAATTTGAAAAAAGAAATAAAATGAAAAAGGATGAAGAAAAAAGAAAAAGAAAAAGAAAAAATACATTATAAAGTCTTCCTCCTGCAGCAACTTCAAGAGCAGTAGAAGCATCAAAATTTTGTTCCGAAATTTCAATTAATTCTGCAACCAGTCCTTTAACATCTCTTCTATCAAAATTTGGAGTTGGATCTGTATAAGTAAATTGAAGATTGGAAAGTTTTGAGCTCAATGTATTAATTCTCTAAAAAAAATTAATTTTATTTTAATTATTAATTTATTACGATAATTAAAAAAAAGAATTTTTTACTTGTTTTAATCCATTAATAATTTCTTCTTCAGAGGCTTTTTGTTTAATGAGACTAGCTTCTCTTTCAGGTTGAAATTTTAAACCATTTAATTCAGACTATATTAGAATTTAAAAAAAAAAAAAAAGAAATTAGGACATAGTTTTTGAAAAAAAGTAACTAAAATGTCAATCAAATTATAATAATAATAAATCACTAATAATTGATTATAATAATGTTACCTCAAGTTTTTCAACAGTTTTAGTTGCTTGTTCAAGAGATTTTTGAAGTGAGGCATTTTCTTTTTCAAGTTTTTTTGCTTTTGGTTCCAAAACTTTCAATTCACTTTGAAGGTGATCAAGTTTAACTTTAGCTTGTGTTGTTTCAGTTGCAATAGAATTGGCATGATTTTTTGAATCTTGAAGTTGTTCTGAAAAACATTTTTCTGAATCACTAACATTCATTCCAGTTGAGAGAGCAGCAATAAGTTCTTCAAGTTTTTTGACTTCTTCTGTTTTTGTTTCATGATCTAATTTAGAATCTTTGAATTTTTTTTTTTTTTTTTTTTTTTTTTTTTTTTTTTTTTTTATTTAATTTAAAATTTTTTTTTTTTTTTTTTTTTTTTTTTTTTTTTTATTTTTTTTTTTTTTTTTTTTCGAAAAAAATCAAAAGTAAATTATAAACCTCTTCACGTTCTTTCTTTGAGATTTCATGATTTTTCTTTTCTTCTTTTAATGATTCAACTTTATGATCACATTGAGTTTTACTACGAACAAGGTGTTCAGATAATTTATTTACTTGAAATTCGAGATTCTCAAGTTGACTTCCAAGTTCTTTTTGTTTTCTTTTTGTCAATTGTTTAATTTGAGAAGTTGTTTCTTGATGTTCTTGTTGAGCCTTCTCATTTCTTGATTGAAGTTCTTCAATTTTTTCATTTTTGAGTTGTAAATCATGTTCTGAAGTGTTTAATTTATCCTAAAAAATATTATATGAATCGATTAGTTTGTTTCTTGGTTTTTTGAAAAAATAAAAATAAAATAAAAAATTAATTAAAATTTACAGAATTAATTTTGTATTCATAAGCAATATGAATCTTTTTAAGTCTTTCAACTTCTGCTTCTGTTTTTTGATATTCCAAGTAAGCTGTTTTTTCTTTCTTCAACTTATCTAATTTTGGAGTAATTTCTTCACGTAGAAGCTTTTTAAAAAATCAGATATAATGTTAAAATTAAATTCTATTTTTAATGGAAAAAGAAAAAGAAAAATTACTGATTGAATTTCTTCTAATTTCTTTTCTTTTTTTGTGATAGTTGAAATTGCAGATTCTTTTTTATCTTCAAACATTCTTGTTCCAGCAGCTTCTTCAATCATTGAAAGAGTTTCAGGGGGTTTCATATTCAAAACTTTTGTGATTCTTCCTTGCATAATTAAAAAGTGAGGATTATTAACATTTAATTGAACAGATTGGAAGAGATTTGAAACAGCTTTTTGGGGAACATTATGACCATTAATTAAATATTTATTTTTGCCTTTAATAACGATCTATTATTTATAAATGATTTGTTATTTAATTGTAATTTAAAAAAAACAAAATAAAATAAGGAAGAAAGGAAATAAAACTTGTCGAGTAACAGTAATTTGAGCATCTCTTTCATAACCAATTGGGCAATTTCTTGGATCAGAGTTATCAAAAACAATGGTGACACTGGCTTTAGAAATTCCTGCTTGTCCTTTCTTATAAACCAAATCTTGTAAACTACTTGCACGAACCTTTATTAATTTCATGTTAGTCAAAAAATATCAACAATAAAAAGAAAAAAATATCAAAAAAAAAAAACTTACTTGACTCAAATTTGAAATTCCCAACACAAAGCAAATAGAATCAAGAATATTTGACTTTCCACTTCCATTGAGTCCAGTGATAGCATTAAACTCAGGGTCCCATCCAGATATAACTGTCCTGGTAGCATAAGACTTGAAACCCTCAAGAATTATCTCAGTAATAAACATTGTTATGTGAAATAAACAAAAAAAAAATAAAGAAAATAAAGAAACAAAAATTGAAAATAAAATATGAAATAAGTTGAGTTAAGGTTTTCAAAAGAGTAAATGTGTTTAAAATGATCAGGTTCAGGTTTGGCTGGTGTTAAACAAGTTGAGAAATTGAAAAAAAAGTTAACAGTTTTAAAAATTTTAAATTTTGTCGGTTGGAAAAAAAAAATAAAAAATTTGAAAAAAAAAAAAAAAAAAAAAATAAAAAAAAAAAAAAAAAAACGGTCACAATCATGGCAAAAAAAAAAAAGAAAAAAAAAATGGCAAAAGAAAGCTTGAAAAAAAATTTATGCGGATTATTTGAACCTTTATAATGAAACTTCTTTATAATTTAACTTATTTTTTTGATGTATTTGATATATCTATAAGTAGTTTATTGAGATGTTGGTAGTTTTACCTTTCCAACATGAACAAAAAAATGAAAAATAAATGTGAAAGATATTTTTCAAAGTTTGAAATTTTCGTGCTTGGATTTTTATTTGTTTTTTCGATTTCTTGTTTCTATTTTCTTATTTTTGTCATTAGAGTTCATTTCTTCTTCTTCTTCTTCTTTTTCTTCTTTGTTCCTCACGAACAAATTCCTCATGTCAATTGTTTTCCTCTTTTCTCTTTCTCTTTTTTTTTTTTGCAGAAAATGAATATCTTGAAAAAAAAAAACGAAAATTTACTTGCATTGGATTTATAATCTTCTGTAAGTGCTCAACATTTTTCAATGAAAACCTGGAGTCCCAAAATTTCTAAGCATTGCAATTGAAACCTCAAATTTTTATTGAATGGAATATCTTGCTCTTGGCAATCATAAAAGGTTCTTTTTATAGCACAACTTTTTTTCTTTTCTTCTTTTCTCATTTTTTTTTGCAATTAGTTTCAGAAAATGGCTGGAGACTTTTTCAATTAGATAGTATCTCAACAAGATGAAAGGTTATTTAAAACGGTGAATAAGATACTTTCTAATTGCACCTCTTCTGTATTAGTGTTATTTCGCCATAAAGTTCTCCAAAGATAGTTGTAAGTTAGTGGCTTTAATGTGGCTCTCTATCAAAACTCAATTTTCTTTGCAACACCTAAGGTTATTATGTGCATATAATCAATCAGGATTCCATAAGCAATATTAGTCTCTTGGCAAAAAGTCTCCAACATGCAAAATTTTCTTTCTGGTGGCTAATGAAACTTGGAAATAAATAAAATTTAATAAAAAGTATTCCTTTATACAATAAAATTTTCCTCCATCATTCAAATTTAAAAGAAAAAAAGAAAAAAGAAAGAAAAAAGAAAGAAAACAAAAAAAAGAAAAAGAGTAAGTAAAGTAAACTTAAAAAACTAACACCTAAACTTTGAAACTTTTAAATCTAAAAATATTGATGTTCACTCGTGAAAGTAGCTTTTATTTTTCTTCCTTTTCAAATTTCAAAATAGTATTTTTTCTTCTTTCACATCTTTCTTTCCAAAAATTGCACAAAAGTAAATTGTCTACAAAAGTAAATATGTCTACAAGTTATATAACCAACACAATAGTTTAACGAATACTGCGTCCTCCAACCCTAGGATATGGATATACTTTCTTTTCTAAGGATTTCATGAGATACCAAAGTGCATCATATTTTCTTGGTGGGTCAAAATATACAAAATTTTTCCAAACTTCAGAAATTTTTGCTCTTTTCTTTTCAAGTTCGAATGGTGAATAAGATGAAAGAACATTTATAGTTGAATTAACATCTTCATCCATGATTTTGATGATAATTTCTCTATTTAAATTTAATTAATTAATTACCTTCAAAAAAAAAGAAAAAAGAAAGAAAAAACGAAAGAAAAAGAAATCGAACGAGTAATTAAAGAATTGTTCATATGGGAGCTGAATATCATTTGCATAAAGTACAGGAATTGATTCCATTGCCAAACTTTTTTTTTTTAAAAAAAAGATTTCAATAAGAAAATTGAAATTTTTTTTTTTTCATTATGTTAAAAAATCAAAATTTATAAAGAAAACTTCGAAATAAAATTCAACCTATCAAAAAAACGAGGAGACCAAGGGGACCAACCAGAAGGACATAATGAAAAAGTTGTTTGAGAAAGTTCTTTAAAATAATCAGGACTATGACCTTCATAAATTTGTAATTGTGGATAAGTTTTTGATAAAGTTCGTAATCCTTGACGAACTCCAAAACTATAATGAAATACATCATGAATAGTTCCTCTAAATGTTGCCCAGATTGGTCTTTCAAGAATTCTATTTTTTGATTTTTGATTATTGAATAATTTTTTGATATTTGATTTTTTTATTTTTGTTTTTTTGTTTTTTGATTCATTTGAATTAGAAAACAATTATACGGTTTCTTATTGATTAAAGTTTTACGTTTTTGAAGAATAACATCTGTGTCAATAAATGGAGGGATTGTAATGTCTTTATGGGAATCAAAATCCATATATATTAACTATTTATTTATTTATTTATTTATTTTTGATTAGAAATTACTTTTTCATTATTGATTGTTTCAAAGAGAAGAAAAAAAGAGAATTTGACTTTTAGAAATTGATTGAAAAAAAGAGAAGTTGACTTTTTCGAAAATACAAAGTCAACAAAAATAAAAAATTAACAATTAAACCACGTGGACAATTAAGATCAAAAAAGAAAAGGAAAAAAAGAAATGAAACAATAATAGAATGATAAAAGAATGAAACTTTGAAAAGAATGAAATTAATTTAAAAAAAGGTTGACAAATGAAAAAAGAAAGGAAGGAAGGTCAACTCAAAAGAAAAAGAAAGAAAGAACCCAAAAAAACCAAAAAAACCAAAAAAACATCAACAACAACAACAAAAAAGAAAAAATTTACTCTTCCATAAGTTGTTAGATGAATTGCATTTCTAAGTTCTTCTTTTAAAGGTACATGTGGTCCCATTACACCCATTCCTCTTCCCCAACAAAAGACAAAGACATGATCAGTTCCTTTTGTTAGATTCCAATATGGGTATTCATTTTGAATATAACGAAGAATATTTGTCATATATACTACAGTTTCAGCACTACAATCTTCAGATTGTCTTCTTTGTTTAAACAAACAATGGTGAAAACAACAAGCTATATGTTGAGGTACAAGAAAAAAATGAGCTTCATTTGGATCCTTTGTTAAATAACTTGTCTTTGGTAAAAGTTGTGGGATAAGAACTTCAGAATAAAACATATCTCTTTCTTCACAAGTAAACTCTTGTGGTCTTAATAAATCTCTTGGGATATCATACATAAAACTATGATAAATGTGTATTTTGTATGTTTTGTTTGAAGAGATAGTTAATAAAGGTTTGAAATGAAAATGAAAATGAAAATTAAGAAAAACGGTTACATTTTCACTTTGGGAGAGTCAGAATCATCTTGTTTGAAGTGGACGAAAAGGAAAACAATAAAACTGTGGGGAAAAAAAAGGTTAGAAATTTTTTAAAAAAATAAGAATGAAGTGAAGTTAAATGAAAGAGAAAGAGAGTTAATACAGTATTAAGAATACAAAGGAGACAATGGGTAAAGGCCTCATTGGAAGTGAACTTTTTCAACTTGCAACTCAACTCAATTATCAAAAAAAAAAAAAAAAAAGTTCAAAAAGGGGAAAAAAGGGAAAAAAAAAACTTGAAACACTTTTCGGAAGATTTTCCACCTGTGGTTTCCTGTTTTGAAGGCGAGGCCGCGTGATTTTTTGAATTGGTTTGACTTTTTTTTTTTTCTTACTCCCGCCATGTTGTTTTTTTTTTTCTTTTTGTTTTATTGACACTTTTTTTTTTCCTGACAAAATTTATTGAAAGAAATAAGGATGAGATTTGAAACAAGAAAAGAGTAAATGAATGATTCTTTGAGACTTGAAAAGTTTTTGTTGCTTTGATTTTTTGGTCCTTCATTTTGTTAGTTTTGGTTTTGGATTCAAAGTTTTGATTTCAAAATCCGTTTTTTTTTTGGCAGATGAGACCACGTGGGCATTTCATCAAGAACGATTTTTTTCTTGTTGGAAAAGCCCTTTTGCAAATTGAAATCTCAAACAATTAACAATCTTTTTTTTTTCAAACACAAAAATAAACTCAATTGAAGCAATAAATATTATATTACAATCAATTAATTACGATTTGTTTCATTGATTTATAAAGAAGAAGAAGATTTTATCAAAAACAAAAAAAAGCGATTCAAAGACAAAAATAGAACCTCCAATAAATAAATATTACCCAAAAACAAAGGAAAAAAAAAAAAAAAAACATGGTGGGCGAATCTTTTTTTCCTCTTTTTTCGTTTTTTTTTTTCTTCCAAGTTTTTTCAATCCAATCAATCAAAGAATTCATAAAATTTGAATAAGGAAACAACAATTTATTGTTCAATTTTTGAATTCTTCGTAAAAAATTATCATAATGGTGATAGTTTTTTTTTGTTTGGTTGAATTTTTTGGAAAAAAAATTTGGAACAATGAAAAAAAAATTTTTTTTAATATTTTTATTTATTTTTTATTTAATATTTGGTTCATATTATTTGAGTATATTGTTTCATATTTGTCTTTCATGTTCATTCTTAAGTTCTTATTATTTGTTTTTTAATGTTAATTATTTGTATTTTTTGTTGTATTTCTTACTCTTATTCCTTCTTTCTTTTTCTAATTCTAATTTTTTTTAATACTTTTTGCTTTTTTAGGAGAAATCAAAGACTAAAAGTAGAAGGAAGTCAAGGTCATCAAAAGGTTTCAACTATTTTATATTATTTTATATTATTTTACTTTTTTATCACAATATATTAAATAAAAAAAATCATTATCAACAAATCAATCAATTTAGACTTAACTTCAAGTTCAGATTCATTCGGAAAATCATTAAGTCAACCAGAATTATTGAAAAAAGAAGAGGAAGAAGATCTTAGTAAAGAAAGTTTTGAAGAAGAAAAAGTTAAAAAAGGAAAAGATAATTCACCAAATAAAACAAGGTCAGAGGAAGAAAGTTCATCCGGTTCTTCATTATCAAATCAATTAACAAAAGAAGAAAGAAGAAGATCAAAAGAAGGAAGAAAATCAATGATTTTGGAAGATGAAGAAAGCTCATCAAGTTCCTCATCAGCAAATCAATTAACAAAAGAAGAAAAAACCAAAGCAAAAGAAGAAAGAAGAAGATCAAAGTTTATGGAACAAGATGAAGAGTTAATTGTTACAATGTTAAATCAAAGTAAGCTTGTTGAAGAGAAACCTAAAGAAAAGAAAGAGAGAAGAAAGTCATCCATGCTTGTAGAAGATGATGACCCACCTAAAGAAGGATCAAATAAGAGATTAAAAGAAGATAGGAGAAAGTCAAAAATCACAGAAGAGGAACTCTTAAAGGCCTTATTAACTCAACAACTCACGAAAGATGAAAAACCCAAGGAATCTAAAGAAGGAAGAAGATCAAGAAGATCATCCAGAGCAAAAGAAACAAAAGCTGATATGATTGAAGAAAAAAATGAAGAAAAAAGTGAAGAAATGATTGAAAGAAAAGTTGAAAGAAAAGAAGAAAAAATTGAAGTTGAAAAAGAAAAAGAGAAAAAGAAAAAGAAACATGAAGAAACTCACAATTCAAAAGAGAATGGAGCAAAAGAAGAATTTAATTTATCTGCATTTGAATCAATCATTAAAGAACTCTTACTTCAAAAACAAGAATTATTGGAAACACCAAAAAAAATGTTGGCAAAAAAATCAAATAGTATGGCATTATTAATTAATGAAATTTTATCACAATTAAATTTATTAATTCTTGAAAGACATGATTTGTTTCAAGATCTTCAAGAAGCTGTAGTGTAACAATTTTTATTTATTTATTTATTTATTTATTGATTTTTTTTAATGACAAGGAATAAATCAAATAAAATTAACAATAAAAAAAAGAAATCAATGGGAAGAAACTGTTCAAGCACTTCAAGTATTTGCTAAATCCGACTCTCAAATTGAAACAAGTAAATTTCAAGAACTTCTTAATGGTTTTTCAGAAGTATTTTTTTTTTTTCTCCAAAAAAAAATAATTATTTCTTTAATGTTAAATATTTTTTTCCCATTTATTGAAATCTTTAGGCAGTAAAAAATCTTTTAAATTTTGTCAAAGAGGAATGTCAATTAGTTGGCCAAGGTTCGATTTCAATAAAAAAAAAAGAAATAAAGAATTTTTCAAATTAAAGAACACAACAATAATAAATTCAATAGGATCTATGACAAGTGAAGATGATATGGAAGTTGATGATGAAACTCGAGCTTTGAGAAATATGTCAAAAGATGAATTAATTCAAGATATTATTCGACTTAGAAGGGAAAATGAAAATTTGATAACTCAAAAAAGAGTTTTTCAAGAGGAAACTTTAAGAAATCTTGAAAATGAAAGGAGAGACCTTCATAATGAATTAAAGAAAAGAGGAGATATTATTGATAACTTAGAATTGACAAGACAACTTTTAGAAAAGAGAGTTCATGATTTGGATGATAAAATTGAAAGCGTTTTTTTTTTTTTTTTTTTTTTTTTAATATTTATTTTATTTATTATTCATTTTAAAATATTATCTATATAGCACGAAAAAATTTGTCTTCATAAGAAATTGACCTTGAAACAAACTCCTGAACCATTACTAGATACTTTTCAAATTGAAGATTCTCCAGTCACAACCCATTTTCTTATTTCATCAAGAAAAACAATTAATGTTGGAAATGAAGAAAATATTCTTGATAAATTAATCACTTTTGAACCAAAAGTAAAAGACAAAAAGAAAAAAGACAAGAGAGAGAAAGAACAAGCAATTGTTATTAATCAACTTGGAAAACATCTTCAAGAGAAAGACATGGAGATTGTACATAATGATGATGAAGGAGAAGAAGAAATTTCTATTGAACAAGTTAAACATCATGTTCGAATTCAAAAAGAAAAAAAGACTATTGAATTAGAAAAGGTTGGTTTTATTAATTAATTTATTGTTTTATTTATGTATTTATGTATATATTTATTTATTTAATGATATAATCTAATCCAATCAAAAAAAAATAAAAAATAAAAATAAAAAATAAAGCTCATTGCATCAACAAAATCAGAAGACCTTGTTAAGAAATTGATCATTCCTCTTCAAGCAAAGATTCGAAGAAATAGATGTCAAAAAATGTTAAAAAATGCAAAAGCTAGAAAAAATATTGTAGTTGAAATTCTTCAAACTGAAAATACTTATGTGAGCATTTTAAAATTTGTTGTTCAAAATTATATGGTTGGACTTGGTCAAAATTCGGTACTTTATTTGATTGTTTTTTTTTTCTTTTTTTTTTTTCCAACAATAATCAATTATTTTATTTTTATAGAGGTCAATGATTGGAACTGAAAATTGGACTATTTTATTTTCTCAAGTTGATTTCTTATTTTTTATCTTTCATTCTTTTTGGTTTCTTTTGTTTTTTAAAAAATCATAAAAATAGATTCCAGCAATTTTGGGAATTAATGAATATTTGTTAAAGAAATTACATGAAAGAATTGATCAATGGAATGTGGAATCAAAAATTGCAGATATTTTTATTCAATTCTCCACTCCTTTAAATTTTGACAAATATAAACTATATGTGAATAATTATTCTAAAAGTATTTTTTTTTTTTTTTTTTTTTTTTTTTTTTTTTTTAAAAAA
>Ga0209960_1004133_pt1 | contig 11439 bp, 9 predicted proteins | sample ThiBiot_500_plan_2_FD_183947 | JGI IMG/M metagenome (GOLD analysis project Ga0209960, IMG submission 183947) | Wastewater bioreactor microbial communities from Cape Town, South Africa - Thiocy_expt_500_plan (SPAdes) | ecosystem: Engineered > Bioreactor > Thiocyanate-remediating >... | reverse complement strand
TTTAGGAAGTGATCAGAAAGCAGAACCATAATTGTGAAGAGAAAAGCAGCGTTAATGTCTAGAAATATAAATTTAGAAATTAACAAGAAGAAAGATGAAAGAAGAGGGTTTCAGAAAAAAAAAAAAGAAAGAAGAAAAAAAGAAGAAATATCAAAGAAGAAATATTAATTACCAGCAAATCCAAGCTCCATCACCAATTTAAATCTTGTTTCATTTGGATTTCTTTCAAATGATTCTATTAATTCAACAATCTTTGGATCCGTTCTTTCACTTTCTTCAAATTTTTCCCACATTCTCTTCTCTTCATTTTCTTTAACATTATCAAGTGCACTGTTATCTTTTTTATTGATATCTATACTTCTTCCAAATGCTAAGAAATATTTCACAATTTCAATATCCCCAAGTAAGCAAACAATAGAAAAAGGTGTTTGATCATTTTTATTTGCTTTATTTATATCAATTCTTTTATCATTTAATAATAATTTCACAATATCAAAATATCCATAATAACAAGCAATATATAATGGTGTTTCTCCACTATTTAATGCTTTATTGATATCAACTCTTTGATCATTTAATAATAATTCCACAATCTCAATTTGTCCATGAAAGCAAGCAAGATAAAAAGCTGTCCAACCATCATTATCTGCTTTATTAACATCAACTCTTTTATCTTTTAATAATAACTTTGTAATTTCCATATTTCCATATTCACAAGCAACATGAATTGGTGTCCAGCCGCTATTTATGTCAACTCTTTCATCACTTAATAATAATTTCACAATTTCAATATGTCCTAATCCACAAGCAATAGAAAAAGGTGTTTGATTATATTTATTTAGTTTATTGATATCAATCCTTTCATCATTCAATAATAATTTCACAATTTCAATATGTCCATTTTCACAAGCAATATGAAAAGGTGTTTTATCATGTTTGTTTGCTTCATTGATATCAACTCTTTCATCCTTAAATAATAATCTAGCAGTTTCAATCTGTCCTTTTTCACAAGCAATATAAAATGGTGTTTCTCCAGTATCGCTTTCCATTTTTAAAAAAAAATGAAATGAGCTTTCGAAAACTAAATTTTATTTATTTTCTGAATTGATTGGGGTAAACACGTACAAAATACTTTATGATATCTGAAAAACAAAGATTTTAATGGAAGGTTTGGTTAATATGAAGTTAAGATTTAAAGTGATTTCACGAAGATCTCTAATTCCTTTATTTTTTATTTTTTCAAATCAAACTATTATCACACTCTTAATCTCAATTATATGTCTATTTTGAAATCTAGGTAAGAATCTGAAAGGAGAACCATGATTGAAAAAATAGAAACTGAATCCTTGTCTTGAAATATAAATATTTTTTAGAAATTAAAAAGTTTTTTTTTTTTAAAAAAAATGAATTACCTGTAAAACCAAGTTGGATTCTCAATTTTGTTCTTGTTTCAATTGGACTTCTTTCAAATGATTCCAATAATTCAATAATCTTTGCACAATTTATTTTTCTTTCTTGAAATTTTTCTTCACTTTCCCAAAAAATTATTCCTTCGTTTTCTTTTTCTCTTGCAATATCAATTGATGTTTTTCCAGAATTATCTTTTATATTTAAATTGATTTCTCTTCTCATTGCCAATATTAATTGCACAATCTCAAAGTGATTACTTTTGCAAATACAATGCAAAGGTGAAAAACCATTAATCTTTTCTCTTTTATTTATATCAACTCTCTCATCGTTTAATAATAATTTCACAATTTCAATCTGTCCATTTTGACAAGCAATATAAGTTGGTGTCCAATCTCTATTATTTGCTTTATTGATATCAACTCTTGTATCATTTAATAATAATTTCACAATTTCAATATGTCCATTTTCACAAGCAATATAAAATGGTGTTTCATCATATTTATTTGCTTTATTGATATCAATTCTATTATCATTTAATAACAATTTCACAATTTCAATTTGTCCATTTTGACAAGCACGATAAAAAAGTGTCCAACCATATTTATTTGCTTTATTGATGTTTATCTCTCTTTCATCATTTAATAATAACCTCACAATATCAATATGTCCATAATCACATGCAATATAAGTTGGTGTCCAATCTCTATTATTTGCTTTATTCATATCAACTCTTGTATCATTTAATAATAATTTCACAATTTCAATGTGACCATTTTTACTAGCAATAAAAAAAGGTGTATCCCCATCTTCATTTGCCTCTTTATTGATATCAATCCTTTGATCATTTAATAATAATTTCACCATTTCAATACGTCCACAACTACAAGCAACAGAAAAAGGTGTATAACCATCTTTATTTGGTTTATTAACATCAACTCGATCATCACTTAATAATAACTTCACAATTTCAATATGTCCTTTTATAATCGCAATATGAAAAGGTGTTACATCATTATTATTTGCTTTATTGATATCAATCCTTTCATCACTTAATAATAATTTCACAATATCAATATGTCCTTCTCGACAAGCAATCCAAAATGGTGTTTTTAAATATTGATTTCCTTTATTAACATCAACTCTCTCATTTAATAATAACTTCACAATTTCAATTTGACCCCAATAACAGGCCATAAAAAAAGGTGTTTGTTCACCTTTATCTGTTTTATTTATATCAACTCTTTGATCGTTTAATAATAATTTCACTATATCAATCTGTCCTTTATTACAAGCAATATAAAAAGGTGTTATTCCATCTATAGTTGGTTTATTGGTATCAACCTTTTCATTATCTAATAATAATTTCACAATTTCAATAAGTCCACTTTGACACGCAATCCAAAAAGGTGTTTTACCAAGATTTAATACTTGATTGATATCCACTTTTTCATCATTTAATAATAATTTCACCTCTTCAATTTTCCCAAACACACAAGCCATCAAAAAAGGTGTAAGACCATTTGTATCAACTCTCTTATCATTTAATAATAATTTCGCAATTTCAATATGACCTTGTTGACAAGCAATAGAAAAAGGTGTATTATTATCATTGTCTCCTTTATTAAAATCAATCCTTTCATCATTTAATAATAATTTTATAATTTCAATATGTCCATAATAACAAGAAATATAAAAAGGTGTTTCATCATGTTTATTTGTTTTATTAAAATCAACTCTATCATTGTTGAATAATAATTCCACAATTTCAATATATCCATATCGACAAGCAATCCAAAAAGGTGTTTGACCAAAAATACTTTGCCAGTTTACATTGAGTTGTGGATTTTGAAGTAAGTTCCTAACTTCTTCAACTTTTCCATCTCCACAAGCATTCAAGAGTTGTCCTTCCATTTTTTTCCTTCCAAAATCTGTCCAAATCCAAAACCTTCTTCAGTAGATCAATCCTTTAGTGCTCACAAGTGATCCAAATTAAAGAGAGGAATAAACTTTCAATTCATCAATTCACCCTTTTGATGCTTTGTTTCTAAAGTGATATTATTTAGATTTATTTGAAAAAAAAATGAATCAATTCAAAAAAAAAGAAATAAATCATTTTTGATTTCCGATTTCATAACGAGAAACTATTACTCCAGAACAAAGTTCTTGGTTTTGTGCAATATTTTATCATTTTTTATTATTTGAAACAATCATTTTTCAAAAAACAAAATAGAAAAATGATTGTCTTTTTTTCTTTTTTTAAAAATCAAAAATCAAATAAGAATCTTAAAGCAATCAATAAGATTTCCAGCAAGGCATCTTTTTTGAGTTTAGTTTAGTTTAGTTTATTTTGAGTTTTACCTATAAAAAAATTAAATAAGATGAGAAAGCAATTGTTTTTTTTTTTTAAAAAAAAAAAGTATAAAATGTTTGACCTCAAACTAAACTAAACTAAACTAAATAAAAAAGGTGTCTTTTTTTAAAAAAACTTCTTCAATATGTTAACATTTCAATATGTTTTTTCATCAAAAGGATTTCAACCAAAATTTAAAAAAAAAAAAATTTTTTTTTTTGTGAGAAAACCGCCATTTTTTCTTCTTTTTTTCAATAATAAACAACCAAACTTCTTTCTAATAACTTTGTTATAATCAAATCTCAAATCTCACTCAAATCCTCACTTTATCATCAACTAAACTCAAAAGCTTATTAAGTGTTTACTATCATGAATTCAAAAGGAAAAGTTCAAATTTCATATTCTCAATTAGAAGAGACCAGGGCCTCTCTTGAAAGAGCTAATATGAAGGAGGAAGTTGTTTTGGAGGAGAACGAAGGAATGATGAGGGATGATGTAAATGGGATGGATGAGAGTTTGGATAATAATGATCTAAGTGTAAGTGTTCGAAGTTTAATTGTTTTTTAAAAAAAAGATTTTAATTTGTATGAACTTTTTTGTTTTTGTGAAAAAAAAAAAAAAAATAGATACAAGATGATGATGAAAAGAATGGATCTGACAATGAACAACCCTATGGTATTTATTTATTTATTTACTGATTTTATGTTTTATACCTCAAACTCAATTTTAAACCTTTTTTATTCTTTCTTTCTTAGTACCTCATCCTCTAGAACAAGAATGGTTTGATTTCCTTTTCTTTTATTTTCTTTTTTCTTTTTTTTTTTGTTTCTAAAATATTTGGCAACTAATTGAATTAGGATGTTTTGGGCCACAAAATCTTCTCAATCTGCATATGAATGTGAAGAAATTTGTTCGATAAAAACTGTTATTTTTTTCTTTCTTTCATTCATTTTTCTTCAAACAGAGGACAAAATAATTAATTAATGGAATAGATTGAAGATTTTTGGGGAGTTTATAATAATGTACCTCCAATTTCGAGTTTTTCAGAAAAATATTGGATAGCATTATTTAAACAAGGAATTCAACCAAAATGGGAAGATCCTAAGAATAAAGATGTTCTAATTTTTTTCATTATTCACCCCTTTTCTTTGAATTTTTTTTTTTAAATAAAAATAAAAATAAAAAATAATTTAGGGAAGTGATTTAATTTTCAACCTAGAAGAAGGCTTCAGGGGAGAAATGCAAGAAGCTTGGTTACAATTGGTATTTTATTTTGATTTTGATTTTGTTTTTTTTTTTAAAAAAAAAAAAGAGGTAAAAAAATAAATAAACAATTGTAGCTTCTTTTAATAATTGGAGCGACGATCAAACATAGAAGTCCTATTTGTGGAGCTAGTATGCTAATTCAATTCATTTTCTTGATATAAACTCATATTAATAAATTTTCAATTATAAATAGGATTTTTAAAAAAGAAGAAAGGAAAAGGATTTGACCGCCTCGAAATTTGGACTACATCCGATGATGAAAGAAAGTTGTTAAAGTAATTATTTTTCTTTTTCTCTTCAACATTTTTTTTTTGAGATTCTTATTTTTTTTTTAAAAAAAAGGGAAGAAATGACAAAATTAATTGAGGGAAGCTGGAATTGGAAAGAACGTAATTAACTCTGTAAAAGCAACAAAATCTTTGAATTCAAACTAGAGCAAAAAGATGTTTTTATTTTATTATTATTTTATTTCGAAAACAAGAACAAAAAAAAACAAAAAAAAAGAATAGAAAGAAAATATTGTCAAAAATAAAAAAGTAAAACCCAATTTTATGGATTATAGAATTTAATGAAAAAGTTTAGGATTTCTATTCTAGAGAGATTTCACCAACAACAATATTTCAACAAACAACAACGTTACAATAATCGAAGAAAATTGATTTTGAAAACAATCGATTCACTAATTGATTCCTTTTAAAAAAAAAATTGGAAAAAAGATTTTCAGAGGATAAAAAAGAAAATCAAACAAAAGATGCAAAAGAGTAACAAATTCAACTTCAGAAGATGAAAAAAGAAGTTGAAGTTGATTCTTGAAGTTGAGTATTGAAATGATTTGAGTATTGATGTTGGGTTTATTTATTGGATTTATTGATTGATTGGTTGATTTTCTTAGAAAAAATCAAAGTCAAACAACCAACAAAAAAACTTTGAAATCACTCTCCAAATCACCCCAAATCAATCATTAAATCAACTTGATTTCTTATAATCCATCTACTCTATTCAATTTCTTATCTCATATTTTGAAAGAAAAAAGTGTTATATTATTATTGGAGATTCGATTATTTTTTTTTTTTGAAAGATTTTTAAAAGAATTAATAATAAATTAAAAAAAAAAAAAAAAAACAGGAAGGCTTAATAATAAATTAATTAGAGAAGATAACTTTAGTTATAAGTGAGAATTTATAAGAAAGGAGTTGTTGAATTGAATTGAATTGAAAAGAAGATGGCAAGTGCAACAGGACCTACAGTGCATGAATCTGCAAAAGAAGGAGACTTGAGAACTTTAAAGAAATGGATTGATACTGAAGGAGACATTGATCGAAAGTTTGTTTTTTTATTAATTATGCTTATTAGTCTTATTATTAATGTTACCATTATTCATTTAATTGTTAACTACTTCATTCTTTGATTCTTTTATTCTTTATTTTAAGCTTCCGTTTTCTTGTTTTCAAACAAAATTTGAGTTTTATTTATTATTCATTTCTATTTTTTATTTTTTTACTTTTTATTTGTTGCATTTAATTTTGATTAAAACTTAATTCTATTGATGTATTTATTGTGAACAATATCAAGCATATAAACACTCCAAAGAGGAATATAAAATCTCAATAAATCAAATAAAATGAATAAATAGAGATGGTCACGATTTTACACCACTTCATTGGGCTTGTAAAGCTGGAAAAACTGATGTTGTTGATATGTTACTTGAAAATGGAGCCGATGTAAATGCATTTAATTGTGCAGGTGATAGACCCATTCATTATGCTGTTTCAGAAGGACATTTCGACATTATTAAAAAGGTTTTTTTTTTTTTTTGACTTATTGAATGTCAGTTTTTACTCCATTAATTAATTAATTTGTTTCCAGTTGATTGATAAAGGAATTGATGTTAATATTGGAAATGATCATGGAAATACTCCACTTCATTATGCTTGTTATTGGAGACATGCAGAAATTGCTGAAGTTTTTTTTTTTTTTTCAATAAATTTATTTGTGTTGGAATAATAATAATAATCATTTTTTAATGGTAGTATTTACTTGATAAAGGAGCAAATATTTCAGCTGCAAATAAATATGGAAAAACACCCCTTCATAGAGCAGGAGATTCTCTTGGAGCAGCTCTTAAAGGTTATTTAATCTTAATTCAATTAACTTGATTTGTTGATTTCAAGTTTTCATTTTTTAACTTTTACAGAGAAAGCAATATCTCTTGGACAAAATCTTCAAGTTACCCAAGTCAAATGTTCTTTTTTATTTTTCTTTCAAAAAAAACAAACTTTTGTTGAATAACCTTCCTATTTCTTAAACTTAGTCCGAAGCAGTGAGGAAGCAGCTGGATTGGCTCGTGCAAAATTCATTGCCGAATGTTCATTTTTTATTTATGAGATGAAAAATATTCCTTCTTTATTAAAATTTTATTCAAACAAAAAAACAATTAGCTGGTGTTCAATGGCATACAAAACATGGAACAATTTCATATGAAGAATTGCTTTCTTCTCCAACATGTTATTTTGAAGTAAAATTTGTTAATTAATTAATTAATTAATTAATTTTGAAATAATAATTATTAAATACCGATTAATTGATAGATGTATCGTGGGGAATGGTCAAATTATGCTGTTGCAATTAAGAAACCAGTAAACCAAGACATTTCCCAAGATTCTCTTAAACTTCTTGAAGACCAAGTAACTGAATTGAGAAAGTTATATCACCCAAATATTCATCCAATTGTCGGAGGATGTCTTGTACCACCAAATGTTTGTATATTCACTCAACTTGCTCCTGTTGGGTCATTATTCCAATTACTACATGACCCTGATTTTAATATGGATCAAAGATTAGGTTTGTTATTTTTGTTAAATATGAACTTTTTATTGGTTTTAATTTTCATAATAATAACCAGCTTTAAAATTTGTCATTGAAACTGCAAAGGGACTTCATTATCTTCATGAACAAATTCCTGCTATTGCTCATAAAAATCTCAAAAGCTCAAATATCTTAGTTGGTGATGATTTGACAATTAAATTATCTGATTATGGTTTTACAACTGTATTTAACTCTTCTACTGATCGTGAGAGAATCTATGAACCTCAATGGATGTCTCCAGAATGTTATTTTTATTCTTTTTGATTCCTCCCCTTTTTTAAAAAAAAACCAAACAAAAATTCTGAATCTCTTTTTTTTTTTTTTTTTTTTTAGCATTACAAGAAAGAGTTTTAGCAGACCCTTGTCCATCTGATGTTTATAGTTTTGGTGTTGTTTTCTATGAAATTGTTACCAGAGAAATTCCCTTTGAAGGAATGAATGCAATGCAAATTGGAACTAAAGTCTATTTTCTTTCTTTTTCTTCCTCTTCTTTCTTTTTTTCAAGATCTTAATTCCATTTTTAATCAATTTCACTAACAATAGATCGTTTTGGAAGGTATGAAACCTGAAATTCCTTCTTTTGTTCCAAAACATCTTGCTCAACTTATGGGACTTTGTTGGCAACAAGAACAAGGAAAGAGACCAAAAATGGCACAAATTGTCCCAATTCTTGAAAAATGTTAAAATAAAAAGTAAAATAAAAAAAGTAAAAAAAAAAGTTAAGATACAAGTTTTTTTTTAAAAAAATTCTATCTTCTGTTTAATAATTCATCAATATCTTGGCGGTTTGTTGTTGAAAAACTCTTTGATCTCTGTTTTCGATGAGTCTTTTCCCACTTTGTATCCACTTTATCCACTTTATCCACTTTGTCCACTTTATCAATTTTAATCATTGACGAACTAAGTTCAACTTCTTCAATCGTTTCATCTTTTAAACTATGTGTTGAATTATTCGGAGATGGTTGATTTTGAGGAGGTGGTGAATGAGAGAATAAAGATTGAGAAGGAAGAATTGAAGTGCTCTGTAGTCGGGGTTTCCCTTCATCCAAAGCTTTTGAGCTCCCAGACTTTAGTCTAAGAGACATTCTGCTTTTCAAACTCCACAATGAAAATCCTTTCTCCTAAAAAAATAAATCAATTATTTTTCTTTTTGAAAGGAAAAAAGAAAAAAGAAAAAAAAACTGATTTTTCTCTGTCTTCTTGTGAAGCCATAAAATACATTGCTTTATTTTTTTCTATCATATTTTTGATTTTTATTGTCAATACTTTTTTGAAAAAAAAAAAAAAAAAAAAAAAAAAAAAAAAAAAAAAAAAAAAAAAAGAGTGCTTGGAAATTTCATCAACCAACAGATCCATATACTAATAGTGATTGCCCTCAAGATGCAACTGATTATGAAAAGGTTTGATTTTTGATTTTATTTTTATTTTTGTTTTTGTTTTTTTTTTGTTCTTTTCTTTATTAAATTGAAAATTTGAAAAGGTTGTTCGATGGAATTATAATAATCAAGAAAGAATGGCCCTTATCGATTTTCTTTCAATGATAAAAAGTTTGAATAGTATGCTCTCAGGAATGGATGCAGATTTTGGAGAAGCAGCAAGGAAATTTATTCATCATGATGTTCAACAATTTATTCATGGAACTTTAACAGAGATTATTTCACATGTTTCTAAAAAGAAAAAGGCATCAGTCAAGTAAGCCATTTTTTTTTTTTTTCCTTTTTTTTTCTCAATTACTCATAATTATTCATTTGTGACTTTTTTTCAATATTTTCAAGTCTTTTGTTGCATGTAAAAGAAATTGGAGGAGATTTCCTTGATGGACACGAAGGAACTACAACTTTAACCAAAAAGAAAAAAGAAAAGAAAGGAAAGGAATCTGAACCAAGTACTGAAGGATTACAAACTTTTCCTCAAAGAAATGTTGGGCTAGCAAATTCACAATTATCTTACATGAGATCATTACTTGATGCTGCTTTTAATGAAAAGGCTCCAGGAATGAAAGGAGGTTTTATGAAAGATACAGATTTTAATTCAACAGAAGTTAATGACATGAATACTTTTGTTAGAAACTCCTTTTTCCATTCATATATTTTAAACTACACTGGTTCATTTTTTTCTTCTTCTTTATTTATATTTACTTGTTTCATTTTCATTTATTTTTTTTTTTTTTTTCCTTTTTTTTTCCAAAAATTTTAAATAGCAACTCTCGACCATTGTTGTGATCTTTCCGAATTATGGTATAAAGAATTTTATTTAGAATTGAGCAAACAAATTCAAGTACTTTTCTTTCATTTCATTCTTTTTTTTTTTTGTTCAACTTTGAAATCATCTCTCCTTTTCATAGTTCCCAATTGAATGGTCTTTACCTTGGATATTAACAGAACATATTTTAGATCATGATCTCCCTGAAATGACTGAGTACAGAATTTTATTCTTATTATTTTATTGTATTTTATCTTTCTATAAAATTCTAACAAATTCAATTTAGAAACATCCTTTATCCACTCGATTTATATAATGATGCAGCTCATCGTGCTCTTCATAAACTCAAAACTCAATATTTATATGATGAAATTGAAGCCGAAGTTAATCTTGCTTTTGATCAATTTATTTTCAAATTAACACAAAATGTCTTTACTCATTATAAATGTTGGGCATCAAGGTAATTCTACTTTTCTACTTTTCTAACTAGTCATTTACTTTTTTTTAATCTCTTTTCCCTAGTATTTTAATTAATAAGGGTTATAAAGTTCAACTCGAAGAACTTATCAATTCCCATGATCTTCGTTTTGAAGCTCCTAGAAACCGTTACAAAGTGTTATTACAACAGACTCATTTCCAAGTTCCTTTTTCTTTTTCTCTTTTCTTTTCTCTTTCTTTCTTCTAAAGACAATGGAAATGATAGCTTTTAGGAAGATCTATTGATATTTCAAAATTACTTTCACAAGGAATGCATCAAAATCTTAAAAGATCACTTGAAATTGCTATTTTACGTTTTGAAGCTTCTGATTTAACCCAAATTCTCGTAATTCTTTATTTTTATTTTTTTCAATTCATTTCTCAAAATATTTATTTCAATTTTCTTTTTTTCAGGAACTTCGTTCTTTGATTGAACAAAATCGAATTACTCATGAACTTCTTTCTCAACATATCACATTGGATCCTTTTGACGATCTTCTTGCAGAAGTTGATGAAGCTACATCTCTCACCTCATTAAATGGAAGAATTATCGCTCATATTATGGCTGAAATTGTTCAAGATATCGTTCCAAACTTTTGTTTCAATTCTGTAACTGAAAGGTTTAATTTTAATTTTAATTTGCTCTTTTTTGTATTCGTTTTTATATTTTGTTTTTCTAGATTTGTTCGTGCCCCATTTTCATTAACTGAAGAAGTTCAAAGAGCTCACCCACCAAGAACCCAACCCTTTTTCTTGTTTGGCGCCAAGGTATTTTTTTTTTTTTTTTTTTTTTTTTTTTTTTTTTTTTTTTTTTTTTTTTTTTTTTTTTTTTTTTTAAAAATTTTTTAAAAAAAAAAAAAAAAAAAAAA
>Ga0209960_1004132_pt1 | contig 11440 bp, 16 predicted proteins | sample ThiBiot_500_plan_2_FD_183947 | JGI IMG/M metagenome (GOLD analysis project Ga0209960, IMG submission 183947) | Wastewater bioreactor microbial communities from Cape Town, South Africa - Thiocy_expt_500_plan (SPAdes) | ecosystem: Engineered > Bioreactor > Thiocyanate-remediating >... | reverse complement strand
AAGATTTTTTTTTTTTATTTCATTTCCCAAAAAAAAGGGAACAAAATAATTATAATGACTATTGATTTTATTCCCTTTGTGTGTGGGCCATGTTTTTTTTTTTTTTTTTTTGGGTTTTTTAGATTCCTTTTTGAGAATTTTTCTCGTTTTTTTTTTCCCGGGCTTTTTGACTTCTTTCTTATTGCAAAAACCGTTCCAACACCAACTTATAGCTCTTATAACTCTTCTAACTCTCATTCAAACCCTTATAACTCTTCCAATTCTTTCAATTTAACTCTTAAATTGATTCTTACATTATCACTCATATATGATTGATTGATTCATTAAACTCCCTTATTTTATTTTTGAAAGATATTTCAAAGATCAATCGTTCGAATAGAATAGAATAGTATTGAAATTATAGCTTCGAACTTTCTAAATAAGATATATTGTATCTATATGTCGATATCACGTTCGTTGAAACAATTGATAGATATTGAGTTTAGTTGGATAGTTTTGTTGTTAAGATTGTTAACAATTTATTGATTTTATATTTTGATATTTGATTTTTTTTTATTTATTAATTTGGAAAGATTATCGAAAGATTCAAACAGGAGTTGAGAAAGATTTATGAAAAGATATGAAAATAATCAATTACTTATTAACAAGATATTATATTATATTCGAATAATTTTTGAATTTTGAAATACAATATTTAAATCTTTCGATAATTGCTTTCAATCAATTATTATCTTGAAAGAAATATCGAGAAAAATTTCAATAAAAAATTCAAAAAATTGTAAAGATCTTTACAAATTTGTGAATAAATGATCAATCAATTCCAATTGACTTTAGAATTATATTTAAAGTTATATTTAAAGTATATATTACATTTAAAATATTTTTGGAATATTTAATGAATTTGTTTCTTTTCTTTTTCTTTTTAAAACATAGGAAGGTTCAATTTGAATTGACAAATAGACTTGTTTTGACAAGAATGAGAAATGATTAAATTTCTCCTCAATTTCATTATATTATTAATATTAACACCACTTATTTCAGGTACTTTAACTTATTTCTTTTATTCTTCTTCTTCTTTTCATTTCTTCATATTTCACTCAATATTTCACACTCAATATTTCAAAAATAAAAAATAAAAAGGAAATATTGTCAAAGAAAACAAATTCGAACACAACTTTAATTCAATTCCATATATTTTCATCTCATTATACACTCTCACATTCTTCAAGATCATTATCTCAAGTTTTATTTATTATAAAGACAAGATTACTTATTTTAATGAACAAGGAATGGATAAGAGAAAAAACTCAAAATTACATTTTTCTTCAACGCCGGAGGAAATAGTTTTCCAACAAAGCGAAGCACCAAGCGTCATTCATCAAGACATCCAACAACCTAGAATTCAAAAACATAAAAAAATAACTGATCAAAACCAAATTGTAAATGAAAATCTCAAAGAATTAGACTTAAAAATTGATATTATTAATGAGGAAGAGGAAGTAGAAGAGGTAGAGAAGAAGAAGAAGAAAGATAATAATAATTCAAAGTTATTGGACCAATCTTCATCAAAAGCTGAAGAAATTAAATCATTAAGATTTCTTGGATTGGATAGAAAAAAAGGATGGATAGATCAAGACTTTAATGATACTTCTTCTGATGTCTCTGATTTATCTGATTTATCAGAGATTTCTGATCATGTATCACCATTACCTCAAGATAATATATTTTCTAACGCGATCTATTGGGAATTATATAGAGGACGAAAAACGAATCAATCCATTAATCTTTTTAAAGAGCATGAAGTTTCAACATTAGAAGTAATTTATCCTTTCTTCTTTTTTTTCTTTTTTCTTTTTTCTTTTCTTCTTAATTTTAAACAATAAATTCATTTCATTCATTTTAGGATTTTCATTCATTTTGGGGGAAAATAAGCTCAATTGATAGTTTAACACCTGGATCTCTGATTCGCTTTTGTAAAAAACAAGTTTTAGATTCAACAGAAGTTTATGGTCATTGGAAACTCACATTTGTGGATTATGATATGAATATATTGGCATCTCTTTGGTCTCAAATCCTTTTAACTATTTTAGATTTTTCAGAAATTTCAGATTCTATCTTTGAAAGCATGGTAATTACCTCCTTATTTTCTTTTTTAAAAAACAAAAAATTCATTTTTTTTCTTTTTTTTTTTACTAATTATTAAAATAAAATTAAAAGAATGGAGTTGAATTAATTCTTGAAGAAGAAAGATTCTGTTCTCTTTATCTTTTTACCACCAATGTAACTGTAAATGTTGAAAAGGATAGTGAAATTCTGAAAAAAATTTTGTTATTAGAGAATAATACTTTGATCTCTTTTAGTAATCCCACCTCTTTGTAAGTTTAGTAATAAAAATCCTAATAAAATAGATGAATATTTTTTTTTTATGTTTATTATTCTTTATTATTATTACTTATTATTTTTCCATTCTATCTTCAAGCATTTTGACAATTTGTTGAGCACAAGTGGGAATTGCAGATCCTGATGATGATGATTATTATTATTATTATTACATTTGATTGTTCTATTTAGAAATAAATAAATAAAAATAAATACCTGGACCAAAAATGAGGGAAGCTCCAGCATCATATAAAAATTGATAATCTTGAGGTGGAATTACTCCTCCAACAACAATCAAAATTTTATGATTTGGGTTAGCTTCTTTTAATGCTTTCGCTAATTGAGGAACAAGAGTTTTGTGTCCAGCAGCTTGACTCGATACTCCAACAATATGAACATCTCCATCAATAGCTTGACGAGCAACTTCTGCTGGAGTCTTTTTATTTATTTATTTTTTATTTTTATGGTTTTAAGAAAAAAGAAAAAAAAAAAGAAAAGAAAAGAAAATTACTTGGAATAATGAGCCAACATCAACATCAAAACCCATATCAGCGAATCCTATATAATAGTAAGAAAAATGAAACAAAAGAGAAGAAAAAGAATTGGAACTAAAAATAAAAAAAGAAAACCTGAAGAAATGACTTTTGCACCACGATCATGTCCATCTTGTCCCATTTTACAAACCAAAATTCTAGGACGACGACCTTCTTTCTTTGAAAATTCCTAATTTATTATATATTTATCAAATTTTTGTTCACAAATTTCATTTTATTTTATTTTATTTTTTTTTGAAAAAAAAAAATTACTTCAACAGCTTTAAGTGTTTTAGTTATTTCATCACTTTCACCATATTCATTTTTATAAGCTCCAGAAACCATTCTAGTTGGGGGAAGATATCTTTTCCATTCTTTTTCTAATGCTGAAGAGATTTCTCCTAAAGTACAACGAGCTCGAACAGCCTTTTTTTTTTTTTTTTGAAATTGATTTAGTTTAATCGTCAAAAAAAATGAGTATCTTTAAAAAAAAAAAAATCAAAATCAATAAAACCTCAATGGAAAGTGCTAGAAGGTTTCCTTCTCCTGTTTTTGCACAATTTGTGAGAGCATCAAGACAAGCTTGTGCCTTTTTTTTTTTTTATTTAGTTTTTTTAATCGATTAAAGTAAAGAAAAATATTAAAGGCAAACTTTAGCTGAGTCTCTTGAAGCTTTCATTTTTTGAATTCTTTCAATCTATAATAAAATCATTTAGGAATAAAAGTTGGGGAAAAAAAAGAAAAAAAAAAAATAAGATACTTGTTTTTGTCTAACAAATGTATTATCAATAGCAAGAACTTCAATAGGATCTTCTTCCTTTAAACGATATTTATTTACTCCAACAATAGTTTCTTTGAAAAAAAAAAAAAACAGATTTTTTGGTAAGGAAGGAGTTGAAAAAAAAAAAGAAAAAAAAAGTTGATTTGAGAAATTTTTCAATTAACCTGTTTTTGAATCAATTCTTGCTTGTTTTCTTGCGGCAGATTCTTCTATTCTTAATTTTGGCATTCCTGTAGAAATAGCTTTTGCCATTCCTCCTAATTGTTCAACTTCATCAATAATTCCCATTGCTCTATCATATAAATCATTTGTTAATGCTTCCATCATGTATGATCCACCCCAAGGATCTGCAACTTTTGGAATATGTGCTTCTTCTTGTAAAATTAATTGAGTATTTCTGGCTATTCTTGCTGAAAAATTGGTGGGTAAACCAACAGCTTCATCTAATGCATTTGTATGAAGTGATTGAGTTCCTCCAAGAGTTGCTGCAAGTGCTTCAATCGTTGTTCTAATAACATTATTGTATGGATCCTTTCATTTATTTATTTATTAATTTTTATTTCATTTTCTATAATAACCAAATTTTTTTTGGTAAAAAAAAAAAGAAAAAAAAAACTTGTTCAGTTAATGATACTCCTGATGTTTGACAATGAGTTCTCAATAATAATGATTTTTTATTTTTTGGTTTAAATTCTCTTTGGATTAAATGTGCCCATAATCTACGACCAGCTCTCATTTTAGCAATTTCCTAAGGTAAATTTCTCAATATAAACATCCAATCATAAATAGTAAATTTTACCATATAAAAACTCATTCCAATAGCCCAAAAGAAAGAAAGACGAGGAGCAAAATCATCAATAGTCATTCCAGTTTTAATACCTAAAAGTATTTTTTTTTTTTTTTTTTTTTTTTTTTTTTTTTTTTTTTTTAAAAAAAAAAATAATTTTTTAATTTTTTTTTTTTTTTTTTTTTTTTTTTTTTTTTGAAAAAAGAAAATTAGTTTTCAAATTTTTTTTTTCAAACCTGTTCTACAATATTCAAGTCCATCAGCAATAGTAAAAGCAAGTTCTAAAGCACAATCTGCACCAGCTTCTTGTAAATGATAACCAGAAATGGAAATTGAATTATATTTTGGCATGAACTATATTTTATCGTAGATTGAGAACGATTTTGCGAAAATAAAAACAAAAACAATACTTTTGCAGTATATGAGAAAATATCAGCAATAATTTTCATTGAAGCTTCTGGCCCATAAATAAAAGTATTTCTAACCATAAATTCTTTTAAAATATCATTTTGAATTGTTCCTGCAAGTTCACTTTGTTTTGCTCCCTAAAATCAAAATATTTAGATCTCAAAAAAATAATAGATTTAACAAAAAAAAAAAAAAAAAAAAAAAAAATTTAAAAAAAAAAAAAAAAAAAAGAAAAAAAAGACTTGTTCTTCAGCTGCAACAATATACATAGCAAGAATTGGTAAAACTGCACCATTCATAGTCATTGAAACTGACATTTTGTTTAATGGAATTCCATCAAATAAAATCTACATTATTTATGAGATGTATTAATTCGTTTAATCCAATTTAATTCATCTTGTTTGATTAATGATTCAAATAATTTGTTTTCAAAAAAGAAAAAAAAAGAAATCCAACTTTCATATCTTCAATTGAATCAATTGCAACTCCAGCCATTCCAACATCTCCAACGACACGTGGATGATCAGAATCATATCTAGTTTTTTATTTTTTATTATTTTTTCATATAAATTATTCTATTGACTTAAAAATGATTACCCTCTATGTGTAGCTAAATCGAAAGCAACACTCAAACCTTGTTGTCCACTTGCTAAATTACGTTTATAAAAGGCATTACTTTCTTCTACAGTACTGAATCCAGCATACTATTTTATTTTTATCTTGAATTTCTTCATTTCAGAGAGAGAAAAATAAAAGGGAAATTCGAAAAATACTTGACGAATAGTCCATGGTTTAACTGTGTACATAGTAGCATAAGGACCTCTTGTATAAGGAAATTTTCCAGGAACTTCTTTTTCAATATTTGCAACATCATCTTTAGTATACACTGGTTTAACATTAATTCCCTATCGAAATTTTTTTTGTGATTTGAGACTTTAGTTTATCTTTTTTCATTTTCATTTCATTTTCTTTTCTTTTCTTTTCTTTTTCTCCTTCATCTATTCTTTTGAACCAAAACTTACCTCAGGAGTTTTCCAAACAATATTATCTAAAGGTTTATCTTTCATTTCTTTTTGGGCCATTTTCCCCCATTCTTCATCAATTGGAACATTATTGAAAAGTATTCTAGAGGTACTGATCTATTAAATTTTTTTACAAATTCAATTTCAGTTTTTTGAATAAAAATTAAAGTTGATATTATAAATATTGAACCTGTTGAACCCGAGCACGAAGAATAGAAGCACGAGAGATACTAGGAAGTGTGCGAAGGAACTGCATTCCCTAATTAATAACAAGAAGAAACAAGAATTAGAACAATTAATATTTTTCACAATTGATTTACCCAACAAAAAAAAATTCAAAGTTTTTCTTTTAAAATTTTCTTCCAAAATGAATCAATTTCAATTCTAATTCAATCACAATTCGATTTTAAAGTCAATTTGTTAATGGAATTAAATCATTATGCAAAGGATGATTGAGGGTTTGAGGATTGAGATCACAAGAGAGATCGTGAGAGAGAAAGCCGCATAAAAAATTTTTTTTCTTTACAATTTTTTTTTTCAATCAAGATCTTGCCCCATTCCCCTCTGATGCTGGCATAAGATGCATTATTCCAAGCTACTGATGTCTTGAGGAACAAGTAGCAAATAATCAAGTTTAACCAATGAATTGCAAAAAAAAAAGAAAAAATTATAATTGTAACATTGGAATCAATCAAAAATAATTCTCTTTTTTTGTTTTTTTCAATTAATAGATAAGGAATTGTAAATATTAAATCATGAATGGAAGTATTCATATTGGAATTTTAGGACATGTTGATAGTGGTAAAACTAGCTTAGGTATGATTCATTTTTTTCTTCTTCTTCTTATTCGCCTATTAAAATAAAAATCAATGAGAAAAGTTTAACAGAAATCAACAATTAGCAAAAGTCATTAGTACCCAATCTTCGACTGCGGCATTTGATAAGAATCCCCAAAGTAAAGAGAGAGGAATTACTTTGGATCTTGGTTTTCCATTCTTTTTCTTTTTCCCTTTTTTTTTCTTCTCATCTATCTTTGAGCAATATTTAATGATTCATAATCAAATAGGATTTTCAGGTTTTATGATTGATGGAATTCAAGTAACACTTGTTGATTGTCCAGGTCATGCATCATTAATCAAGACAATCATTGGAGCATCTCATATTATTGATTTTTATTTACTTGTAATTGATGCAACAAAAGGAATTCAAACTCAAACTGCTGAAGTAAGAAAAAGAAAGAAAATTTTTGTAAGTAATATCTTTTATTCATTTTTTTTTTCTTTTTCATTTGAATTAGTGTTTAGTCATTGCTGAAATTACTCAAAAGAAAATGATTATTGCTTTAAATAAAATTGATTTGATTCCTCAAGAATCAAGGAACGCAAAAATTGAAAAGGTACTTTTATTTAAATAAAAATTATTATTTTTTTCTTGCCACAGTTTTTTTTTTTTTTTTTTTTTTTTTTTTTTTTGAAATAGATTAAAGGAGGATTGACAAAAGCACTTCAATCAACAAGTTTTAAAAATTCACCAATTATTCCAATTGCAGCAAATGTAGGATCAGTTGATGGAAAAGAAGTTTCAACACTTGGATTAAATGAGTTAATGGATTGTATTAAATCTTATATTTCGATACCAAAAAGGAATCCAATTGGAGATTTCCTTTTTTCTGTTGATCATTGGTTTTTCTTTTTCTTTTTCTTTTTTCTTTTCTTTTCTTTTCTTTTCTTTTCTTTATAAAGTTAAAATTGAATTTATTTAAATCATAACAATTTAAAAGTTTTCCCATTAAAGGTCAAGGTACAGTTTTAACAGGAACAATTCTATCTGGGTCTGTTAAAGTTGGAGATGTAACTATTTTTCTTTCTTTCTTTCTTTCTATGAATGAAATTAAAAAAAAAATGAAAATAATAGATGGTCGAGTTACCTTCTTTAAAAATTCAAAGAAAAGTCAAATCAATGCAAGTTTTTAAAGAATCGGTTGAAAAAGCTATTCAAGTATCCTTCTTTCATTTTTTTCGTCGTCTTCTTTTTTATTTCATTCATAAAATTAGGGAGATCGAGTTGGAATTTGTGTAACTCAATTTGATGCGAAATTGGTTGAAAGAGGATTACTTTGTACACCAGATTCCATCTCTTTTGTATCATCAGGAATTTTAAATGTGAATACTATTAAATTTTTTAAAGGAAAAGTTTCATCCAAAGCAAAGTTTCACAGTAATTTTTTAATTTTTAATTTTTTAATTTTCGTTTTTGATTTTTTTTTTTTTCAAAAAAAAGCAACAATTGGACATGAAACAGTCATGGCTTCATTTATTTTTTTTACTGAAACAATTTCTCAAGATTCAACGAATGGTCAAAATTTATTACTTTTTTGTAAAAAAAAATTTAAATTTAATGATTTTATATTATCAATAGGAGAGAACTTTGATTTCAATAAGGAGTATGAATATCTTGATTCTTTTGAGACTTCACAACTTCCAAATCAAAGAATTTGGGGACTAGTTCAATTTGAATCTACAATTCCATGCCCAAAAAACTCTTTATTAATTGCTTCAAAACTTGATGCAGATATTCGTTCTTTTTCTTTCTTTTTTCTTTTTTTTCTTTTTTCCTTCTGTGAATTTTAATTTTTTTTAATTCTTTTGAATAGATCAAAATTCATGTCGATTAGCATTTTATGGAAAATTGATTCACATGGTCACAACAAAAGATTCAAAAGATGAATTTTTATCAAGTGTAAGAATATTTAAACCTAAACAAAGGATTGGAAATATTGAAAGGGTTTCATTTCATTATTTATCTATTTATTTTTTTAAACAACATCAATATTAAATAATTGATTTTACGTTAGATACAAGATGAATATACTTTAATTGGAAAAGATTTATTCAAAAAAGAAACAAAGATGGATAAGTTCATTGGATTAAAAATTTGGCTTTCAACAGGTGAAGTAGGAGTGATTGAATCATCTTTTGGACAAAGTGGAAAATTTAGAGTTCGTTTTGTAAATGGAATTAATCCTCAACTCATATCACAATTCAAAGCAAATGAGAAAAAACCAAAAGGAAAAGGAAAAGGAAAAGAATTAAATGTTGTTGAGGAACCAGAAGAAAATGAAGAGAATACAGCTCAATCTGAAGAAGAAAAAGTTCATTTAATTCTTAAATTCAAAAAGTTTCTCTTTGATCACCAAAAGAAAATTGTTCAATAGAATAAAATTTGTATTAGAGTACTTTTTTTAAAAAAAAGTTAATTTTCATAGAACTCCTTGTTTTGATTCCTTTGGTCAAAAAGTCATTTTACAGCTGCAAGGTGTGACAATTAATCAATTGAATTCAAAAATAAATCTCTTGTTTACCACTCACATGATGCTAATGGAAAAGTCAAAGTTTCAAAAATGAAACACAACAAAATGAAACATGATTCAGAAACTAAAAGAACAAAAAAAAAAAAAACTCAAAGTGAAACCAAATACAAAAAGAAGATTTTATTTCACAAAAATTCTAATTATTATTGATTTATTTATAAAGAATAAAGAAAAGTCGAAAAGAGGAAAAAGGGAAAAAAGAAAAGAGAAAGACGACCACCTGTCGCAATTTTGTTTTCGATTGCGATGGGTAATCAGTCATGGCCAATGACGACTGGAGTTGGAGTCATCTTCCTTTCGATAATCTTTTTTATTTTTTAATTTTTTAATTTTATTTTCAACATTTTAAAATTTCATTTTATTTTTCACATCAACTGACCTTCCTCTTCCCTCCTCCTACTTTTTTTAAAAAAAAACTCTTCCAATTTGAAATAGAATTGTTATAAGTGAATTTGAAATTCGAAAAGTAAATTTCTTTTTGCTTTTTCAGTTATTTTGGACTTGTTCGTTATTTTTTTTTTTTTTTTTTTTTTTTTTTTTTTTTTTTCAAAGTCGCAATTTCAAAAGATCTCAAATGGTTTTTTGTAAATTTACAACTATTTATTTCTTTTAAAACCTTTTAAAATTAAACTAAGACCTCAATGAACTTAGAGAAATTGAAATAATATAATTCTACTTTGTTTTTAAAGCAATTCGAAAAAAATTCGATTTTTCGATTTCGATTATCGATTTCAATTTTTTTTTTCTTTTTTTTTTTTTTTTTTTTTATTTTTTTTTTTTTTTTTTTTTTTTTTTTTTTGAATTTCATTTTCATTTCATTAGAGAATTCTAATTCATTCATGATTTCTCAATTATACTAAATAATAAATATAATTATATAGAAATGGCAAAGTGGTTATATGCAGCAGAGTTAGTGCTTAGAGAAGCAATGGAAACTAAAGGAATTATTGGCTTGACGAACCAACAACTCTTTGAAGCAATAAAGGAGAAGAACATTGTTGAAATGATGTACATATTTTTATTTCAATTCTACATATTCATACATATACTAAACTAAATATATTCAATCAATCTTTTAGAGGTACAACTCCTATTAACACTATGAATGCTCGTTTAAATTTGGATATCAAAACGAACTCAGAGTCAATATTCATTAAACCAAATATCGGGATCTTTTCTTTGAAAGTAGGAATTCCTTTTCCTTTTCCTTTTTCTTTTTCTTCTTCTTTCTCTCTCTCTCTCTTTTGAACTTGTTTAAAATGTTGTTTATTCTATCTAGGAAATTGCATTAAAATATAAACCTGATTTAAAACCATTTATTGAAAGAAAAAAATATCACAGTTCAGAATGTAAGAATTGAATTATTTCTTCTCATTTTCTCTCAATTAATTTAAAACTAATTGAAACTTTGATCTCCTTTCCCTATAGCATCAAAGTCAACTCATCAATGTCTTCATAGAACTAGATCAAATAGAAAACCAATTGGAAAAAAGCAAAAAGCCCCAAAACTCTTTACAGATTTCACAAAAATTAAAGGACTTAGACATGACTATGATGGACGATTCTTTGAAGTCGCTGAAGAAAATGAAGCTTTTAGAAGCTATGATTTCGAAAATAATGACGAAGATGATGATGATGAAGTAGATGTGAAATATGAAGATGTTTCCGAAGAAGATGATGACGATGATGATGTCTGCTCTAGATGTGCATCTCCAAACCCTTTCGCATCTTTTACCTCAATGTATCATTTCTCATCCGCTTTTTCACCTTTACCTCTGTCTTCATCTTCACCTTCATCTTCGCCCTCATTTTCACGCTCACCTTCACCTTCTTCATATCCTTCTCCACCTTTTTCACCATCAAGAACTAATGATCCTCCTTCCCCAACTTCTACATTTTCTAATGCTAACTTCGATCTTCTATTAATGGCAGCAGAAAAGAGATTAGCTTCAGAAAAACCTCAAAAAATTTTCCCACTTTCAGGGGCTAGACAATTAATGGTTGGAGAAGTTTAATCGTTACAATAGGATTTTTCCTTTTTTTTTGTTGTATGTATATTTGTAAAATTAGACTTTTTCAATGCTAGTAAATTTATTACTATAAATTTTTTTTCTTTTCTTCTTGTTCTTGTTCTTGTTCTTCATGTTTCACATTTCAAAA
>Ga0209960_1004128_pt1 | contig 11451 bp, 8 predicted proteins | sample ThiBiot_500_plan_2_FD_183947 | JGI IMG/M metagenome (GOLD analysis project Ga0209960, IMG submission 183947) | Wastewater bioreactor microbial communities from Cape Town, South Africa - Thiocy_expt_500_plan (SPAdes) | ecosystem: Engineered > Bioreactor > Thiocyanate-remediating >... | reverse complement strand
CGTTAGTCCCCAAAGAGCTCCATAAACGAGTGTGATCCCTATTAACAATTTAGAATAATATTCAATCGTAAATATAAATAGGTGGTTTAGAATATACATACCTATATGCAAAATTAGGGCAATCATTGCCACTGAAAACCATAAAATAAGGTATCTATGGTTTAAATTATTATGTAATCCAATAAATACGATGACCAAGCAGGTAAAATTGGCGGGAATGCTAAAAATTAAATTATCATTGAGTAAGCGCACTCGGTCAGCAAATATTCTGTATTTCAATTGATTTTCTAGGTTAAAGCTTTCATTATTCATTAAATTCTCATTTAGAATTTTTGATGAATCTAAGCCGTAATTGTAAAAACTTAATAGTTTTAAAGTGGCTTCTATCTCATAACATCTAAAAGTATGAGCCCAATCTTGGTAAATGCAAACTTTGAGGATGATTTATTAGCGATTCTAATATAAAAAGAGAATCATTTAGAATCTATTCACGATTTTTAGACTAATAACCCATATTTTCACATCAAAGCAGATTTTTATTACATGGCTATTAGCGATGCTAATGGACATCACTTATTTTGGGCAATTATTTTCTCGAGAAAGGTGAAGACCCATCGGGCGAGATGAATGATAAATGTCTTTGCAATATCCCTCTAGATCAAGCTGCGCTATGCTCTCTTGAAGGTTGAGAGGAGGCAGTTGGGTCTTGCTGTTAGGAATAGATGGGATAACGGTTTTATTAGGATGATGAGTTTTATGATACTATAACCTCATCGAAATTTTTGGCATCTTACCTATGGTTGATTTAAAAAACTCTTTGTTTATACGTGCTCTAAAACGTCAATCCGTTGAGCGTACGCCGGTTTGGATTATGCGCCAGGCGGGCCGTTATCTCCCTGAATACCGTCAAACCAGAGCCCAGGCGGGTGATTTTTTAAGTTTATGCAAAAATCGCGATTTAGCCTGTGAGGTCACACTCCAGCCTTTACGCCGCTATGCTCTTGATGCAGCAATTATTTTTTCTGATATTTTAACCATCCCTGATGCTATGGGATTAGGTCTTTATTTTGCTGAAGGGGAGGGGCCAAAATTCCATTATCCGTTACGTAAACGAAGTGATATTGAACGCTTAAATCCGATTCATAGCGCCGATAGCTTGTCCTATGTCATGCAAGCCGCCCAGTTGATTCGCCAAGAGATGCCTAAAAATTTGCCTTTAATCGGTTTTTCAGGAAGCCCATGGACTTTGGCTTGCTACATGGTTGAAGGTGGGAGTAGTCGCGAGTTTAAACAAATACTAACCCTTCTTTATAATGAACCTGAGTCATTGACTCACTTATTGCATGTTCTAGCCTTAAGTGTGGTTGATTACTTACGTGAGCAGATAAAAGCGGGTGTTAATGCAGTGATGATTTTTGATACATGGGGCGGTATCCTAACCCCGGAACATTACCATGCTTTTTCATTACATTATATGAAATTGATTGTTCAGGAATTAAAGCAATCCAATCCGGATATACCGGTTATTCTGTTTACTAAAAATGGCGGGCAATGGTTGGAAAGTATGGCAAGCTCAGGTTGTGACGCTTTAGGTCTCGATTGGACCTGCAATCTCTCGGAAGCAAGGCAGCGTGTTGGTGGGTGCGTGGCCTTACAAGGAAATCTTCATCCAGCGGTTTTACTGGCCAAACCCAATGTTATTCGCGCGGAAGTATCTAAAGTTTTAGAGGCTTATGGCGAGGGTTCAGGACATATATTTAATCTTGGGCATGGGATTACGCCGGATGTCCCTCCTGAAAATCTTCAGGTATTAATCGAGTCAGTGCACGAATTAAGCTCTGCTTATCATAAGTGATACAGCTCGAGGTAATTTAAACACAGAGAACATACTCAAATATGCTCCTGTGTTTAAATTATCACTGCAAATTGCTGATTGTCTAACCATAGTTCGATTAACGAAAATGCCGACTAAGTTGTAATGCCATTTCAATGGATTGTTCGTAATTTAGACGGGGATCAACCAGGCTGTGATACGCCTGCTTAAGATCATCTGCCGCCAGACCACGGGCACCGCCAATACATTCGGTCACGTTATCGCCGGTGAGTTCAAAATGTACGCCACCCAAATAACTGTTCATTTGGTGATGAATTTCAAAGGCCTTTTTCAACTCCAATAAAATTTTATCAAAATGCCGGGTTTTGATTCCATCAGCAGTGGTTTCGGTATTGCCATGCATAGGGTCACAAGACCAGGTCACCGGAATTTTATTTTTCTGAACCACTTCAATAAAGGGTGGTAGTAATTGTTCAATATGTTCTGCCCCTAATCGTGTAAAGAGGAGTAAGCGACCTTCCTCTGCATGGGGATTAGCGCGATGAAGCACTTCTTCTAACCATTCAGGGGTCGCTTGAGGACCAATCTTTATCCCGATGGGGTTTTCAACACCACGCAATAATTCCAGATGTGCACTCTCTAGCTGGGCGGTACGCATGCCAATCCAGGGTAGATGAGTGGATAGATTATACCAAGCTCCCTGTTCATCTTGACGAGTTAATGCATATTCATAATGCAAATGCAATGCTTCGTGAGACGTATAAAAATCCACTTTGGAGAGATTGCTGGATTGAATCCCATCAATCGTTTCCAGAAAATCAAGTGCATCACCAATAGAGCGTACCAAGCTTTGATATTCGTCTTTTTGTTGCGAATGTTCGACAAAACTCAAATCCCATTGTTGGGGATGTGTTAAATCGGCAAATCCGCTATCCAAAAGAGAACGGATATAGTTAAGTGTGATGGCGGCGTAATTATATCCTTTGAGTAGTAGTTTAGGGTTAGGCTCGCGTGCCGCTTGGGTAAACGTAGGTGAATTTACTAAATCACCACGATAACTTGGAAGGGTTATGCCGTTTATTGTTTCGAAGTCTGATGAACGCGGTTTAGCGTACTGGCCCGCTATGCGTCCAACACGAATGATGGGTTTACGCATACCATGTAGGAGAATTAAGCTCATCTGCAGCAAAATTTTCAATTTGTTGCTAATGACTTCCGAGCGGCAATCTTTAAACGACTCTGCACAGTCACCGCCTTGTAATATGAACGCCTCTCCACGGCCAGCACGCGCAATTTCCTGACGTAATTGCCTAATTTCGCCGGGTGTAACGAGCGGTGGGAGTTGTTGAAGTTGGGCAACAGCGGCATCTAATTGCGCGTTATCTGTATAAGTAGCCGCTTGCGAATAGTTATACTCTTGCCAAGATGTCGGTGACCAGTTGCGCATAGATGATCCGCGGATTTTTTACAGGGCTCAAGTATGAAAGAAATGCACAGAGACTGCAAGACAGCCGCATAAAAAAGGGGTTGAAATTTATATTTTTGCCCCCATGTGCAGAGTTCAAATTACTCAGGAGTGATTCGGATGAGCGAAAAAGATAAAAAAGATTGGCACAAATTTCGAGAAGAAAATGAAACATTGGCGTCAGAAATGGAACACGAGCCGGAGCAGCTTGATGAGATGGATAAAGAAATAACAGAAGAAGATGCCCTGGTCCATCCTGACTATAAAGAATTGAGTGAGCAATTAACTTTAGCGGAACAAAAAGCCCATGAAAACTGGGAAAAATCAGTGCGCGCCTTGGCCGAGTTGGACAACGTAAGACGCCGCGCTGAGCGTGAAGTAGCGAATGCGCACCGTTATGGCGTTGAGAAGCTTATTAACGGTTTGTTACCCGTAATTGATAGCTTGGAGCAAGCCTTACAACTTGCTAATAAAGAAGAGAATGCGGCCATGCATGAGGGCTTGGAATTAACGATGAAATTGTTTCATGATGCGTTGCAAAAATTTGACGTGACACAGATTGATCCTGTAGGGGAACCCTTTAATCCCCAAGAGCATGAAGCGATGTCCATGATGGAAGTCCCGGATGCTGCTCCTAACTCAGTCGTCAATGTATTCCAAAAAGGGTATAAGCTTAGTGATCGAGTCATTCGACCTGCACGAGTCATTGTGGCAAAAAAATAATAAATAATGGGTTGAAATTAAATAAACCAACCCCATATCCAATTCATCTGAAACAAATTACCAATTTGGAGCGTAAAGAGAATGGCTAAAATTATAGGAATCGATTTAGGTACCACCAACTCCTGCGTGGCAGTTATGGAAGGGGATAAGCCTAAAGTCGTCGAAAACAGCGAAGGTCATCGTACGACCCCCTCTATTGTTGCTTACACCGATGATGGTGAAATTCTTGTGGGTCAAGCAGCAAAGCGTCAATCGGTAACGAACCCTGAAAAAACTTTATTTGCGGTTAAACGCTTGATAGGACGCCGTTTTGAAGATCCCGTGGTTCAGAAAGACATTGCCATGGTTCCCTACAAGATTGTCAAAGCGAATAACGGTGATGCCTGGATCAGTGTGCAAAACCAGGAAAAAGCCCCCCCACAAATTTCTGCTGAAGTTTTGCGTAAAATGAAAAAAACGGCAGAGGATTATTTAGGTGAAGAAGTTAAAGAAGCGGTCATTACCGTACCTGCATATTTTAACGACTCACAGCGCCAAGCAACGAAAGATGCGGGACGAATTGCAGGTTTGGAAGTTAAGCGTATTATTAACGAGCCCACCGCAGCTGCTTTAGCTTACGGAATGGATAAAAAGCGCGGTGATTCTGTTATCGCGGTTTACGACCTTGGTGGTGGTACATTTGATATTTCCATCATTGAGATTGCTGAGGTCGATGGTGAACATCAATTTGAAGTATTGGCAACCAATGGCGATACCTTCCTCGGTGGTGAGGACTTCGACTTAGCTTTAATTGAATATTTAGCTGCTGAATTTAAGAAAGATTCAGGAATTGATTTGCATAATGATCCTTTAGCGCTTCAGCGTCTAAAAGAAGCCGCTGAAAAGGCCAAAATTGAATTGTCTTCTGCACAGCAAACAGACGTCAATCTCCCTTACATAACAGCAGATGCGACTGGACCTAAGCACTTAAACATTAAATTAACTCGCGCAAAACTTGAGTCCTTAGTTGAGAAATTAGTACAGCGTACGATTGAACCTTGCAAAACTGCGTTAAAAGATGCCGGTTTAGCGGTTTCACAAATCAATGAAGTGATTTTGGTGGGCGGTCAAACGCGTATGCCTCTGGTACAAAAAACAGTAGAAGAGTTTTTTGGCAAAGAGCCCCGCAAAGACGTGAACCCTGATGAAGCAGTAGCAGTGGGTGCAGCAATTCAGGCGGCAGTCTTGGCTGGTGATGTTAAAGATATTCTCTTGTTAGACGTAACTCCTTTGTCTTTAGGTATCGAGACTATGGGAGGAATCATGACCAAGTTGATCGAGAAGAATACGACGATTCCTACCAAAGCCACGCAAGTGTTCTCTACAGCGGACGATAATCAGACCGCAGTTACGGTGCATGTTTTGCAAGGGGAGCGTGAGCAAGCTTCAGCAAATAAATCACTGGGGCGCTTTGACCTAGGTGATATTCCTCCAGCACCACGTGGGGTACCGCAAATCGAGGTTACTTTCGATATTGATGCCAATGGTATTTTAAATGTTTCTGCTAAAGATAAGGCAACAGGTAAGGCGCAATCGATTGTGATTAAGGCTTCCAGTGGCTTAAGCGATGCTGAAGTTGATGCCATGGTAAAAGATGCCCAGGCGCACGCTGAAGAAGACAAAAAATTCAAAGAAATGGCTGACCTACGCAACCAGGCAGATGGCATGATTCACAGTTGTGAAAAATCCATGAAAGATTTAGAAAGCGAATTGTCTGAAGATGAGAAAAAAGGTATCGAGACTGCAATTACTGAATTGAAAGAAGCAATTCAAGGTACTGATAAAGCAAAAATCGAAGACAAACTCAAAGTGTTGACTGATGCTTCTGCTAAAATGGCTGAACGTGTTTATGCAAAGAAATCTGCTGATGGACAACAGCCGCACGAAGATGTCCAACAACAACACACGGCGGATTCAGCTAAAGCGGACGATGGTGTTGTGGATGCGGAATTCGAAGAGGTTAAAGATGATAAGAAATAATTGATACTGTGCAAGGTTTCTTGCACAGCTGGCCAATGTATCCTGGGCCGTAGGCTTAGCAGTGGCGCTAATTTGAGGCGATAATGCCGAAGAAAAGCAAGATTGTGAGGTTTACGGCCAAATTTTGTTTTCAGGTGCTGATTTTTGTTAATTTTAGAGTGTGAGTCGTTATGGAACCGCGGGATTATTATGAACTTTTAGAGGTTAGTCGTACAGCCAGTGATGCTGAGATTAAGAAAGCATATCGTAAATTGGCCATGAAATATCATCCAGATCGTAATTCCGGTGATTCCAGCGCAGAAGAAAAATTTAAAGAAATTCAGTACGCTTATAGTGTTTTATCTGATCCGCAAAAACGTGCTGCCTACGATCAATTCGGACATGCAGGTGTTGATCCCTCCATGCGCGGAGGCGCTGGTGGTTTTGGTGGTGGTGGATTTGGCGGTTTTGGTGATGTTTTTGAAGATATTTTTGAAAATATTTTCTCCGGCGGTCGCGGTGGAAGGCAATCTCGAGGCCAACGCGGTGCTGATTTGCAATTCAATGTGACCTTAACGCTGGAAGAAGCGGCTGTAGGTAAAGAAGTAGAAATTACTGTTCCCCGACAGGGCACATGTACGACCTGTAATGGGTCCGGTGCAAAACCAGGGACTCATCCTAAAAACTGTGAAACCTGTAATGGTATGGGGCAGGTACGTATTCAACAAGGATTTTTTTCTATTCAACAAACATGTCCGAGCTGTCATGGCGAAGGGAAAGTAATTGTTGACCCCTGTTCTAGTTGTCATGGTCAAGGCCGCATTCGCGAAAGTAAAAAATTAACGGTAAAAATTCCTGCTGGAGTGGATAATGGAGACCGCGTTCGCCTGACGGGTGAGGGTGAAGCAGGAGTTTATGGTGGTGGTTCAGGAGATTTGTATGTTCAAATTAATATTAAAAAGCATACTATCTTTGAACGTCATGATAATGATCTCCATTGCGAAGTGCCGATAAGCTTTATTACGGCCGCTTTGGGTGGATCAATTGAAGTTCCTACCCTGGAAGGTCGGGTAACATTAAAAATTCCCCATGAGACCCAAACGGGTAAAGTGTTTCGCTTACGCGGGAAAGGGATGAAATCGGTACGTAGTCATAGTCAGGGTGATCTCTTATGTAAAGTCGTTGTTGAGACACCAGTGAATTTATCACGCGAGCAAAAAGATTTGCTCAATCAGTTACAAGATTCACTTGAGAAAGCAAAAGTCAATCATTCTCCACGAAGTAGCTCCTGGTTTGATGGGGTGAAAAAATTTTTTGAGGACATGAAATTTTAATCGAGGTGCGGTACAATACCGCACTTGTTTTTAGTGCAAATTGAAGCTTTACCGCCCTGCACGGCTGCGGAAAAGTCATAAGCAGCTTTGCCGGGGGCACCATGCTTGGACGCGCACCCCAGAAGAGTTTTATCCATGATAAATCAACCTGCAATTTTAGCTTTGGCAGATGGTACCATTTATGAGGGAATTTCAATCGGTGCTGAAGGCGAAAAGGTTGGCGAATTAGTATTTAACACGGCAATGACGGGATACCAAGAAATGCTTACCGATCCCTCATACGCACAGCAAATTATCACTTTAACCGCGGCTCATGTGGGAAATACCGGCTGCACTGCAGAAGATATGGAGTCCTCTAAAGTTTGGGCTGCAGGCTTAATCATAAAAAACAATCCACTCATACACAGTAATTATCGCGCTGAAGAATCATTAAGTGAATGGTTAAAACGTCATCACGTTATCGCCATCGCGGGTATCGACACGCGGGCATTAACACGTAAATTACGTTCAGAAGGAGCACTGGGAGCTTGTATCACGACTCATACTGTGACCCCGGAAAAAGCCATTGCTCAAGCTCGAAACTTTGTGGGACTAGATGGTGTTGATCTTGCTTTGTCGGTATCGCGTAAAGTGCAAGATCATTGGGATGAGGGCAGAGGCATTTGGGCTTTGGATTCCAAACCACCTCATTATCATGTTGTTGCACATGATTTTGGTATAAAAAATAATATATTGCGTATACTTACGGATAAGGGATGTCAGGTGACGCTTGTTCCTGCAAATACTTCTGCTGAGGAGGTCCTCGCAATGGATCCTGATGGGATTTTTCTCTCGAATGGACCAGGTGATCCCAAGGCATGTCATTATGCCATTAACGCCACCCGAAAATATTTAGAAGTGGGAACGCCCTTGTTTGGTATTTGCTTAGGATTTCAGATTTTGGCGCTCGCTTCTGGTGGTACTACGAGCAAAATGAAGTATGGGCATCATGGCATCAATCATCCTGTGGTCGAGATGAATGATTTGAAGCGGGTATTTATTACCAGCCAAAATCATGGTTTTACGGTTGATGAGGCAACCTTACCGGAGTGTTTCACCATCACCCATCGTTCTTTATTTGATAATACTTTGCAGGGAATTAAACACCGATTTAAACCTGCGCTTGGTTTCCAAGGTCATCCGGAGGCGTCTCCTGGCCCTCATGATATTGAAGTGATTTTTGATGAGTTTATTCAAATGATGCAGTACACTCATCACCAACATAAATAAGAGGATTTACAATGAATGACAGTTTCGTCTTTACTTCAGAATCGGTTTCTGAAGGACATCCAGATAAGATAGCAGATCAGATTTCAGATGCGATTCTGGATGCCATTTTAGCGCAAGATCCCAAAGCGCGCGTTGCCTGTGAAGTTTTTGTGAAAACTGGAATGGTTCTGGTTGGAGGCGAGATTACCACTAAGGCCTGGGTTGATGTCGAAGCGGTGACCCGAAAAGTTGTAAAAGATATTGGTTACAATAGCTCGCAGATGGGTTTTGACTGGGAATCCTGCGCGGTGTTGTCTGCAATTGGTAAACAGTCACCGGATATAGCACAAGGTGTAGATAACCAGGAAACCCAAAAAATGGGTGCTGGCGATCAAGGCTTGATGTTTGGCTATGCAACTAAAGAAACGGATGTATACATGCCGGCACCCATTGCCTATGCGCATCGCCTCATGGAAAAGCAGACTATACTGCGCAAATCAGGTGCTTTACCCTGGTTGCGTCCAGATGCGAAAAGCCAGGTTACGCTACGCTATGAAGGTGGTGTGCCTGTTGAAGCGGATACAATAGTTATTTCAACCCAGCATGCCGATACGATAAGTCATAAAGATTTAACGGAAGCTGTGCGCGAGGAAATTATCAAGACTACGATTCCAGCTGAGTGGCTGACTGCAAAGACCCGATATTTTATCAATCCTACAGGACGGTTTGTAATTGGCGGACCCTTAGGTGATTGCGGCTTGACAGGACGTAAAATTATTGTAGATACCTATGGTGGTATGGCGCGGCATGGAGGCGGTTGTTTTTCTGGAAAGGATCCTTCAAAGGTAGATCGCTCAGCAGCATATGCAGCGCGTCATGTTGCTAAAAACCTTGTCGCCGCAGGAATTGCGGATAAATGTGAAATTCAAGTGTCTTATGCGATTGGTATCGCGGAGCCCACCTCCATTTTTGTTGAAACATTTGGAACAGGTAAATTGTCGGATGTGGCGATTATTGAATTAATCCAACAACATTTCGATTTGACTCCGCAAGGGATTATCAAACATCATGATTTGCTGCGCCCAATTTATCGACCCACAGCAACTTATGGCCATTATGGTCGCGAACAATTTCCATGGGAACGTTTAGATAAGGTTTCAGATTTACAAAAAGCACTATAATGAAAATACTGCCGGACTAAATAATAAGGATACAAAGCCATGGAGCGAGCTTTTAAAGAAAACATTAAGGCTGATTTCAAAGTAGCTGACCTGTCGCTTGCGGATTGGGGTCGTAAAGAAATTGCTATTGCTGAAACAGAAATGCCTGGTTTAATGAGTTTAAGACAGGAGTTTGGGGCACAGCAACCTTTAAAAGGGGCGCGAATTGCAGGTTGTCTGCATATGACGATCCAGACCGCGGTTTTGATTGAAACCCTGGTCGCTCTGGGTGCGGAAGTGCGTTGGTCTTCCTGTAACATTTTTTCTACACAAGATCATGCTGCTGCAGCCATTGCTGCAGCAGGCGTGCCGGTATTTGCCTGGAAAGGAGAAACGGAAGAAGAGTATTGGTGGTGTGTGGAGCAAACTTTGATAGGTCCCAATGGATGGGTACCTAATCTATTGCTCGATGATGGTGGCGATTTAACTCAGTTTGTTCATCAACAACGTCCTGATCTATTACCCGAGATTAAAGGGGTTTCTGAAGAAACGACTACCGGTGTCGCACGTCTAATCGAAATGGCTCGTCAGGGTTCTTTACGCATGCCTGCAATTAATGTCAATGATGCCGTGACTAAATCTAAATTTGATAACCTTTACGGATGTCGGGAATCGTTACTTGATGGCCTCAAGCGCGCAACGGATGTGATGATTGCCGGGAAAGTAGCCTTAATTTTAGGCTACGGTGATGTGGGTAAAGGATGCGCTCAAGCTCTGAGAGGGCAGGGGGCTACGGTGATGATTGCTGAAGTTGATCCGATTTGCGCTTTGCAAGCGGCAATGGAAGGATATCGGGTGGTGCGTTTGGATGATGTGGCTGAGCAAGTAGACATTATTGTCACGGCTACCGGTAATTATCACGTAGTTACCCTGGAGCACATGCAACGAATGCGTCATCAAGCTATTTTGTGCAATATTGGGCATTTTGACTCAGAAATTGATGTTGCAAGCTTAAGACAATATCCTTGGGAAAACATTAAACCACAAGTTGATCATGTGATTTTTCCTGATGGCAAGCGAATTATTTTGTTGGCTGAGGGACGGCTTGTTAATTTAGGCTGTGCTACCGGTCATCCAAGTTTTGTCATGTCCAATTCATTTACTAATCAGGTTTTAGCACAAATCGAATTATTCCAAAATAATGCGCAATATTCCTGTGATGTTTATGTTTTACCTAAACTACTCGATGAAAAAGTAGCCCGCTTGCATCTGGAGCGTATTGGCGCCAAGCTTACGCAGATGACTGATGAACAAGCAGCTTATCTTAATGTACCCGTAACAGGACCTTATAAGCCGGAACATTATCGATACTAGAGTTATTTAATGCGCGGTATAAAGGTATTCTTATCGGTCGTTGCGAACTACGTGAAGCGCTCTAGGGCGGACTTTAATTAAGCATAATGCGAGATTCTTCACGAAGTTTGCAATTTGATTGTTACTGAGTAAATAAGCTTATTTTTTAATAAAGAACATATGTAAAAAAGGCAATTTGTTTGTTTGCAGAATTCTCAGTTGGAGGAGGTATTCGACGGTTTAATTAAAGATGGTGCCACTAAGAGGATCCCTCGTAAACTCGGGATGACGGAGGATGTGCGCGTCTGCAATCAGTGCCCCCAACGTCATCCAGAA
>Ga0209960_1004126_pt1 | contig 11455 bp, 13 predicted proteins | sample ThiBiot_500_plan_2_FD_183947 | JGI IMG/M metagenome (GOLD analysis project Ga0209960, IMG submission 183947) | Wastewater bioreactor microbial communities from Cape Town, South Africa - Thiocy_expt_500_plan (SPAdes) | ecosystem: Engineered > Bioreactor > Thiocyanate-remediating >... | reverse complement strand
GAAACCAACAATTCATTAAACCTTCAATCCACTCAGTTAGAAACCAATTCTGATACAATAATAAGAGGTCGTTCAAATAGTAAAGCATATCAAATGAAATCTGCTGTAAATTTCTTTTTTTTTTTTTTCAATTCGTTTTTACTGAAAATTAAAATCAAAATCAAAATCAAATTTTTTAGGTAAAACAAACAGTTGCTAGACCAAAAGAAATCTTGAAAAATGAAGATTTTGAACTGAGAATCATTCCAGCATATCATGAAGAAGAAGTATTTGATCCTAAACCATCTAATACTTTAGATGTTGTTTATCAATTTATTTGGCAAAGTAAAACTTGGCTATATTTTGGTTACTTATTGGCGTATGAATTTTATTTCTTTTCTTTTCTTTTTCTTCTTAAATTTCTCAATTTTTTTTCCTTTCTTCAATTTTAATTCAATTCATAGGTTTTCATGTTGTATTATTGGAATCATTCTACCATTCTTTTATGCTGGAAATATGAATAGAGATGCCCAAATTTATTGGATTATTGATATTATTATTTCAATGGCAATGACTGCAATCATTTTTCAACCAATTCAAGCTGCTTTCTGTAAATTTTTTGATTTCTATTTCGATTTCTTTTTTTTTTCAACTAAATCAAATATTTTTTAAAATAGTTGCCATTCTTCGTGCAATAAGAACTGACTCAGCAAAGAGAATAATTCAAAAAGATGTATATTATAATGTTGTTGGAATTTGATTTGAATTCTATCCCAATCAGCAAAATCTATTCAAAATTCATTTAAAATCCATTCAAACCATTTTGAATAAAATCTTTATAATTGGAATCAATATGACTCTAATTTTTTTTTTCTGAGAGTTGTTAATATTTATTTCTTATAAGTGATGCATATTTGAAAGACCCTTGTCATTCTGAGTTGTTTTGAAGAAAAAAAAAAAAACCATGACAAGAGGAAAAAAAAAGAAAAAAGAAACATGGAAGCAGAATTTTCGAGTCAAACGCCAAAAGAGAATCAACTCAACAAAGTCCTTCATGGTCTCATTTCTTTTCTTATTTCAACTCTTTTTCAACTCTCAGTTATGATTGATTTTTATTTATTTTTGAACAATACTTTTCATTTTGCAACCTTTTGTTAAAAATTAAAGTTGCAAAGTTTTTTTTTTTTCAAGATCTTAAACTAAAAATCAAATCACTTGAGATAAAGTTTTGACTTTAGTTCATGCATAATTCTTTTTTTCGATGCATCAAGAACTTTAAATTGATACAACCTTTAATCATCTTTATTTATTGATTTATTGTAGTGGAATGCTGTTTGAAAACTCATTGTTCAATACGATATGAAGATATCCGAGTTCAGGTCATCGAATTTTTAAAGAGGAGAGGACTTGTGTTAGATAATTCAAAAATTACATATTTTGATCATAAATTATTAAGTGATAACGTTGAAGAAATTCGAGTTTCTGCAAGCGATGGTAAATTCCAATTACATTTAGATTTCAATTTTCTATTTTCATTTTTTTGAAAAAAAAATAGCTGGTTTTGAACTCTTAGATCTTCATTCTTGTTTAGTTACAATTTATATTTATCAATTACAAAATGACGAAGAATTTTCAGAAGTTCCAGTTGGAGAAGATGTTCCTTCATATAATCATCTAATTCTTCCATCAAGAGGATTATCAGGACTTTGGGATAGGTATTCAACTTGATTATTATTTTTTTGTTTTAAAAAAAAACAAAATTTCAATTTACGTTTGATAGTTTAATCTATGATGCTGGAATTAAAACAGATCTCCTTGAATACATGAATACAACAACTTTATTTTCAGATAAATTGGTTGATTCAAATTTAATATCTTGGAATAGAGGTTTTTTTTTTTTATCTTTTTTTAAATTTGAATACAAATTCAAAATTCATTTCATTCATAGTACTCCTCTTACATGGTCCACCAGGAACTGGAAAAACTTCTCTTTGTAAAGCACTTGCTCAAAAACTTTCAATTAGACTCTCAGAAAAGTATTTTATTTTGTTTATTCATGATTGTTATTAAGAAGTTGGTTCTAATATAATTTTATTTTATTTTATTTTCCACTAAAGTTTCAAACAATTTCATTTGGTGGAGATTAATAGTCATAGCTTATTTTCAAAATGGTTTTCGGAAAGTGGAAAACTTGTATTTAAAATGTTTCAATTTATCAAAGAATTAACGAGTGAGGAAGAAGCTTTTGTTTGTATTTTAATTGGTAAACATTTTTATCAAACTTTGAGTTCTTTTTTTTTTTAAATAAAACATGAAATCAATTTTTGAATTTTAGATGAAGTTGAAAGTTTGACGAGTAGTCGAGAATCAGCAATGGGAGGAGCAGAGCCTTCAGATGCAATTAGAGTTAGTTTTTCTTTTCTTTTTTTCCTTTCAACAAAAATCTGATCTTTTTTCTTCTCAAGGTTGTAAATGCATTATTAACGCAAATAGATCAAATAAAAAAAGAAAAAAATGTACTTATACTTGCAACATCTAATCTTAGTGAAGCGATTGGTATTTTCCCTCTCTCTCTTAATTTTCGAAAATTCAAACTCAAAATTAATTAATTCATAGATAGTGCATTTCTTGATAGAGCAGATATGAAACAATATATTGGACTCCCAAATCAAACAGCAGTTTATCAAATTTTAAAATCAGGAATTGATGAATTGATTCGTGTCGAAGTCATTATTTCCCAGGTAATTCTAATTATTATAATAATTTCATTTTAGAAACCAATAATATGATAATTTAGAACCATCTACTTGATTGGAAAGATCTTGAAGTAATGGGATTACTTGATGATGAAACTTCTAGACTCAGTCATTCGTTATATCGAGCTTGTGAAAAATGCATTGTACTTTCTTCTTGTTATCCCAACTTTTTATTACAAAAATTAAAAAAAAAAATAATCAAACAGGGTTTGAGTGGTCGAAGTTTGAGAAAACTTCCATTTCTTGCTCATGCATATCATATTAAGGTTAACATTTCTTTTTTTTTTTCCTCTTTATCTTTAGGATCAAAAATAAATAAATATCCAAAAATCTATTAGAAATCAAAAACAACTTTAGAAGAATTTTTAATTGCCTTAGAGAAAACAATTGTCAAAGAATTTAATTCAAGAAATCTATTGGTTCAGAAAGAAAAATCTTAGCTCAAACAAGTTGTGTAATATTCCAATCATCTTTCATTTTATTTATTTTTTATTTTTTAATCTTTGCAAAACCTCAAAAGAAACCTTAGATCAACTATCCAAAAAAAATAAAATCAAATAAAACTCATTGAAATCCTTAAGTTGCTTTTCTATTCGATCCAAAAAATAAATAAAATAAATAAAATAAATAAAATAAAATAATTGAAGTTTCTTCCAAAAAATTCGTCTTTCAAATCAATCAATTTTTGAATTCAAAATAAAATAAAAATAAAAATAAATCTCTAATTAAGCTTTTTGTGAATTTAATTTGGTCCAAACATCAAGAGGAACACCTTCTACATTTTCTCCATTTAATCCTTTTTGAGTCAATTCTTCAATGTATTGTAATCCTTGTCCAATTTCTATTCTTTGTCTATAATTGAGTTTGAGAATATCAGGTTTTTTGATCATTTCCACTTTTTCAAAAATGTTTTGTTCGTAAGGATGTTGGGCGGTTGGGAATACTAAAAGTCTTTCAAGTCTAATGTGTCTAAGATTATTTTTTGGGAGCATTCCTGAAACAGTTCTTTCTATAATCTTTTTTTTTTTTTGTTGTTGTTGTTTAAGATTTTTTTTTTTTAAAGTAAATTAAGAAAAAGAAAGTAGAAAAAAAAAACTTTTCCAGGATTTTTTTCTAAAAGTTCTTGAAAAGTAATTTCTTTTAATCCACCAGGATATCCAGTATGATGACGATAGATTTTTTGTTGAGGTTTACGCCCGGTGAGAGCAATTTTTTTTGCATTTACAACAACAACATAATCACCAACATCGTCTATTATTATTAGAAGGTTGTTATAATTATTATTTCAAATAATGGATTTAATTGAATCTTTAAATTCAAAAAACAAAACAAAAATCAGAATAAGAATAAGAGAAGAGAAAAAAAACCTGCAGGATGATAAATTGGTTTCTTTTTACCCATTAATAAACTTGCAATCTTTGTTGCCATTCTTCCTAGAATAAGCCCCTCAGCATCAACCAAATACCATAGTCGAGCATGACTGAGAGTCTAATTTCCCAAATAAAATAAAACAATTAATAAGATATTTAAGAATTGAATTGAATTGAATTGAAAAAAGAAAAGGGAAAAAAGTGAATTACAGGAAGGAATTGTGGCTTGATCATCTATTTTAAAACCTTACAGACAAAGAAATTGACAAGGAAATTCGACCTAATTTTATTATATTTTTTGAATTTCAAATTTCAAAGTTCAAAGTTCAAAGTTAAAGTTAGAACTTCATCATATTGTCTCAATTAATTGTATTCAATTTGATCAATAATTCAATTCAATTTCTACGATCATTTTATACCAATTTTTTGGCTTTTTTTTTTTTTCCCTCATTTCTCTCTCAATTCCAATTATCAATATCTCCATCCCATTCAATTACTATCCTCTTCCTTGATTGTATTCCCTGTATTACACTCAAAAATAATACTCAAATATATATGACAGATGAGGGTTGATAAGTGATAATTATCATAATTTTTATAAGTAAAATAAGAAAAAAAAAAAAAAAAAAATTTTTTTTTTTTTGAAGTTTTCTTAGGGGGGTTCCTCAAAAAAAAAAAAATTTTTTTTTTTTTTTTTTTTTACAATTGCAATCCTTAAAATCTTATCAAACTCTCATATTATCATCTTTCTCATTCTATAACTCATTTCATTAGACTACTCTTTAGCTTTTAACATTTTATAATTGTAAATTATAAAAATTTTCCGGGGGAGTTGAATTCGATTTTATATATATTTTTTTATTTATAATTGGGATGTGCAGTGTCCCCGCTCAAAAAAAACAAATAGGATTGTATTGAGATTATAAGATTTTAAAGATTACATTACAATCCACCAATTTGATAGTTATTACATTGATAAAACTTTATTCATGATCATATTTATGTTTGAAGTTTTATAAAAAAATACGAATTTGATCATATGTTTTATGATTAATTATTAGGAAAAAATGAATTTTGTGAAAATGATTAATTATAACTGCACATATTTTCTTGTCAATGTCCTGTTTTTTTTCAATTATAAATGATGTTAAATGTTGCAACAATTATAAATTCATTAAGACAAAAATTGAATTAATTCACTGAATAAGTTTTTTTTTTAAAAAAAATAATAGATTCAATCGTTGGTAGATAGTAGGTAGTAGAAATTAAAGGAAGGAATATAGATATATATGTGCCGATAACTATTGGAAAAGAATAGAAGAAGAAGTCCAACAGATAGCTTTTGGAGTTTGGCTTTAAACTTTATAAACTTTACAAACAAAACCTTTATGCATAATCATTTCATAATCATTTCAATTTTTTTATAAACTTATTTTTTCATTTAAAATTTTTATAATTCATAATTTTATAATTCATAATTTTTTTTTTTTAATTGTTTCATAATTTTATAGTTATAATTCTTTTAATTTTTTTTTTTGTTATAATAATTTTTTTTTAAAAAATGTCATTACCAAATGCTTATCACCCGAATTCAATGAATGGAGTAATAAATGGAATGCCAGGAAATCAAATGAATTTAAATATGAATCCAATGGGAGGACATGGAATGAACCCAATGGGAGGAGGAGGAGGAGGAGGAAATGCTCATCTTCAATATCAAGGAGTTCAAGGCCATATCCCACAACAATCATCTCATATGTCAAATCCAAATCCAAATTTAATTCAAATGAATCAAATGGGTCATATGAATCAAATAAATCAAATGAACCAAATGAATCAAATGAATCCTCAAATGAACCCTCAAATGTCAGGAATTAATATGAGACAACTAGGTCAAGTCCCACAAATGGGAACAATGAATCAAAACCCATTAAATCAATTAGGTTCATCACAAGGACAATTACAAGTCCCTCAAGGTCAACCTCAACATACTCCATCTTCAAATTCACAAATTGGACAAATTGGAACCCCTATGGGACAAATTCCAACTGGAGGCCAAATCAATCCTCAATCAACTCATATGGATAGAATAAATCAAATGAACCAAATGAATCAAATGGGACAAATAAATCCAATGCATCAAATTCATTCTCCAATGAATTATAAAATCCCTCAAAATCAAAATCTTCAAACTAATTCAACTCAAAATTTAAATCCAACTTCAAATGTAAATTCAACAATCAATCCAAATTTAACTCAAAATATCAATCCTACTATTATTAATCCAAACACTTTAAATCCAAATCTTAATCCTAATCTCAATTCAAGTATTTTTTTTTTTCATAAACTCAAATCTCTAATTCCAATTCTAATTTTAATTCCATAGCTGAAAGGATAGTTCCAAATGTAAGTCATAATGTGAATGTAAATCAACCTATGAATCAACCTCAATTTTCTCAAACTCCAAATCCAAATATAAATCGAAGACCTTCACAATTTTCAACCGCACAGTAATTTTTTTTTTTTTTTCCTTCCTTCCTTCTTTGAAAAAAAAAAAAAAAAACAATTCAAAAAAAAAAAAGTCGTTCTCAAATTCATCCTGGTGTTTGTGTGATGAGATTAATTCATTATAGTGAAGCTATTAGTCGAAGAAATGAGGTTTCACTCTTTTTTTTTCTCTCTCTCTCTTTCTTCCTCGATTTTTTTCTAATCCAATATTATTCTTTCTTTCTATAGGAAAATGATATAGAATTTTGGAAAAAATTTGTAGTTGATTACTTTGCACAAAATGGAGTAATGAAATATGCTTTATGGAATTCTCAATACAGAGAAAATAGAACATTTGGTAATTTCAAAAAAAAAAAAAAAACAAAACTTTCAAAATCAAAATGGATAAAATAAAATAAAATAAAAATTAGAATTAAATACTGCACTATTAGCAAGATATTATAAAGTAAATTTTGACTCAGGGATTAAAAATATTCAACTATTAATGGAGAATCCAAAGGAATATATATTAGCAAATAGTTTAATGTTAGTAGATTGCCCAAAGGCTTCATTAGTTTATATTTTTAATGAAGGAATTCAAGTAAATTTTCTTTCTTTTTTCTTTCTAGTTTTTAATTTCTCTGATAACAAAATAAAAATAAAAATAAAAAATAGGTTGTCAGTTATGGACATCTTCGTGTAACATTTTTATCAAATCTTAAAATTCAAATTTGGGAATTTCATACAAAACGACACACGGAACTGATACCTCGAGAAATATTATTAAGAAAACTTGCACATGAACCTCCTCAAGATGGTGATAATCACTCGGAAGAAATCCCAATTCCTGAATCTCCAATTAATGAATTTGGTATTACAATTAAAACAATGAGATGTTTAGAGGTACGAAAGACTTTCTTTTCCTGATTTCTTTTCTTTTTTTTTTGAGCTTTTCTTTAATCGTCAAAAAATACAAAGATTGCTGAAGTAGTTTGTCATATGCGTGATTTAATGAATTTTAGTGAAAGTCATAATATTGGACCAATAGGTAATTTTTTTTTTTTTTTTTTTTTTTTTTGTTTTTTTTTTTTTTTTGTTTTATTTTTTTTTTTTTTTTTTTTTTTTTCTGGATTTTTTTATTTACGTGATTTTTTTCCTTGGTTTAATAGATAGTTTAAAGAGCTACGTTGCTCAAATGAGAGATTTACCTCCTCGCCCAAATCAAAATGCTATTCAAGGTGTGAACCAACCAAACCAAGCTGGTGTTGTTAATAAATTTCCTCCCACGACTCAACATCCAGCATCATTTCAAAAACCTCAAAATGGAAGTCTTTTAAATACACAAAATCCTCAAAATGTTGGAACACCTTTAAATAATGAAGTTCCTCCTTCTCCTTCAACAAATCAGGTTTTTTTTTTTCTTCTTCTTCTTTTTCATGCCATATTATTATTTTTTATTAAAACTTTTTTTTAAAAAAATATAGCAACAAACTCCAGCTTCTTCTCCTGAAGGTAATTATTTCATTTATTTTCATCCCATTTTTTTTTTTCATTAATTAATTGAATTTATAATTTAGAATCGAAGAAACCTGGAGCAAAAGGGAAAAAACCAAAAGCAGGTGGAGTAAAAAAGAAAGTTACACAACCAAAAATTAAAAAACCTTCTCCAACGGAAACTAGTCCTAAACTCTCTTGAAATATATATTGCAAATTTGTGAAAAATATGAAAAAGAAAAGAAAAAGAAAAGGAAAAAAAAATGAAAGGAAATGGAATAAATTTCGAAATTTTGAATTCTCTAAAAAAAAGAAATTGTTCTTTATTTTCACTATTGCATCCAAAGAATTAATTTAAAACAAACGATTGGAGGAAAAATAAGAATACTAGTTTTCAAAATCCTTTAGGTTCCAATTCTTTTCTTCCTTTTTCTTCTTTTTCTTTTTTTTTTTGGTTTTTGTTTTTACAATCTCTAAAATTCATTAAAATTTTGTGCACTATCAAAAACTTTTCTTCTAACTTGAATAATTTCTGGAAGAATTTGAATAATTTCTCCAAGTAGTGAAGTTTTACACGGTTTTTTCCTTATAGGAAGATATTCAATATGAGATTTTATAATTAAATTGCGAAAAAAAAAAAAAAAAAAAAATACTTTGATTCATATTCACACACTTTTGTTGTTAACATTGAAAAAGCATGAGCAAAACTTGAACTTACTTGAGAAAAATTAAATGAACTCATTGAAATGTCATTTTCTAAAAAAATATATTTATATTATATAATTTTGAGTTTAGTTTGAATTTTGAATTTCAATTTGAAAGTAAATATACCTGGATCTTGAGGGTCTTCAATTGATATTAAAGGTTGATGAAATTGGCTAGGTGGATATCTAGAAGCCTTAAAAAGTAATAATAAAAAGGAAATTGAGAATAAAGTTATGAAAAAAAAAAAAAAAAAAAATGAAAATGAAATTGAAAAATTTACTTTATGAAAATATGATCCACCGTTTCTAATTGAAATTCCTACTGTTTTATAATGTAAAAGTCTGCCATAGAGCTCAAAAAATTCAATCAACATTACTCCAAGATTTGCATCTGCTTTAATTTCTCCTTTATTCACTTTTGGATGCATCTAATAATAATAAAATCAATTAATAACTTCAAAGTTAAGAAGAAAATAAAATTAAAAAAAAAAAAAAATACTTGGAGAAGTGAGATTATTAAAATTGTAACTGCATAAGAACTTAATCCACCTGTAAAGACTTCATTTAATTGTCTTTGAAATAGAAAATATTTAATGACAAATGTGAGTGGTTTTAATGCAGGAAATTCAATTATTTTTTCTTTAATAATCTCTGCAGCTTTGATTCCTCCTTTCATGTTAAAACTTGAAATTTGAGAAAGAAAGAAAAATTCGAATTTAAAAAAACCAGTAAAGAAAAAAAATTTTTTTTTAAAAAAAAAAAAAAACCTGATGTCAACATCAAATCCAACAATTGAATCTTTCATTTTGATAATTGGAACTCTAGCTCTATCAATCACTTTAAATGATTCTCCAATCTGGTTGAAAAAAAAAAAAAAAAAAAAAAAAAATGAGAGATTTATTTGAAAAACCTTGGAATAAATAATAATAAAATTACTTTTTTTCTTTGAAGTTCATTTGCTAAAATGTGCAAGGGTGGATCCTTTACCCAATCCGATAATAATACAACCATATCAATATCACTTTTGTAAAAAAGAAAGTATTTCAGATAAAGATGGGGGAATAAAATAAAAAAAAATTTAAATAAAAATTAATTTAAAAATAAACCTTGTTGGCAAATACAATTGTGTTTCAAAACTTCCAAATATTTTTACTTCAGCATATGGCCAAAGTTTTTTAATTACAGCTGTGATTCTTGAGATAATTAATTTTCTCATTTTATGCTCATTTTGGCTTGGTGCAATATATTTTTGAAAATCAAGAATTTCTTCATGGAGCCTAATTAATTGAACAAAGAATTTTAAAATTCAAAGAAAAAAAAAAATTTTAAAATTAAAAAAAAAAAAAAAAAATTAAAGAATAAAAAAAAAAAAAAAAAATTTAAAAAAAAAAAAAAAAAAAAAAATTTAAAAATAAAAAAAAAAAAAAAAAATTAAAAGATAAAAAAAAAAAAAGAAACATTTTAGTAGGAGATAAAAGAGGATCAAGTGGTCTAAACCAAGGAGTTGGATTGAATTCATTTTGAACAACTTTTTGTATTCGATTATCAGTTGTAAAATTTGTCAATTGTTGAACTTCTTTTAACTTTGTGATTGATTTTGAAGTATCTTCAAAAGGAATAAATGATTCATCTCCAAATCCCTTTTTTAATTTTTTAATTTTGAAATTTTGAAATTATTTTAATTTTGATTTTTGAATTGAAATTATTACATTTGCTTCTAAATCTAAAGTATGGTAAAGAAAAGAAAAAGAGATTTTTGTTTAGAATACATTTTGTGAAATCAAAGTTGAATTAAAGTAAAATTAAAGTAAAATTAAAGTAAAATTACTTTCATTGCTCTTATTCCTTTCATTTTGCATTTGCTGGGAACCTCTCGTGGTCGAATTCAAGCTCTCTTTTGATGCCTTCCTTGATAAACTTTGTTCCACGTCTTGGTCTGAATTTCTACGCTTTTCCATCTATTTTATTTATCTATTTATTTCAAGCTCTAATATTACAAAGTTATAACACTATAATATCTCAATTTAAGTTCTATTTCAATAATTTCAATAATTTTTCTTGGGTTGAATTTTTTTTTTTTTTTTTTTGAAATTCTAATTAATTCTCTCATTATCCTTCTTTCCCATTCCAAACTAACAACCCTATCAATTCCTCACTTTTATAACAATTCATATAGAATCTCAATATTGATATCATGTTTGAACATTATTCAAACAAAATTAAAGGTTTTTTTATTAAATCTTTTCTTACAAAATTTCCTCGATTCTCCCGATTCTTTGTCCACCTTTTTTTTTCCTCAATTTTAAAAAAACTCCAAACAATCCCTATATTCACATTGTGAATCAATCAATCAATCAATTCATTCATTGAACAGTTTGGAGTAGAAATATATTTGGAGTAGAATGTGTTTGTGAAAGGTTTTTTCTAATTGAAAAAAAAAATTTTTTTTTTTTTTTTTTTTTTTTTCTTTTCTTTTGATCCATTCCGATTTATAAGTAACAATAACTGCTTACATTTCATTAATAACTTAACTTCAAAACTTTGAATCATATTTTGATAATAACTGATGGAAAGGAATCATTGTTTTGGATAAAGAGAGAAATTTTGATTGTTTTACTTATTGAAATTTTTGTTTTGTTTCAAAATTTTTTGTTTTTTTTTTTTT
>Ga0209960_1004122_pt1 | contig 11464 bp, 10 predicted proteins | sample ThiBiot_500_plan_2_FD_183947 | JGI IMG/M metagenome (GOLD analysis project Ga0209960, IMG submission 183947) | Wastewater bioreactor microbial communities from Cape Town, South Africa - Thiocy_expt_500_plan (SPAdes) | ecosystem: Engineered > Bioreactor > Thiocyanate-remediating >... | reverse complement strand
TTTCTTTTTTTTTTTTGGTCTAAACCAAAATGTAAATAAACTCAAAATAGATCGAATGTATTGTTGGAAAAAGAAAATGGAAAAATGAATGCAATAATTTGTGATTTTGGATTGGCAAGAGTTAGTTCTCAAAGAAGTGTTGGCTTTTCTCTCTCTTTTTCCTTTTCTTTTTCTTTTTTCTTTTTTCTTTCCCTTTTTCTTTTTCTTTTTTCAAATCCTTGAATTGATTTTTTTTTTTTTGAAAATGAACAATAATAGGTAATAAATCAAAAAGTAATAAATGTGAAAGGATTTTCACCTCGATATACAGCCCCAGAAGTATTTGGAAGAGTGACAACCAATTTGACAACAGTTACAGTTGAAGATGAAATGAAAGGTGATGTTTATTCTTATGCTGTTGTTCTTTGGGAAATGATGACTAGAAAACTTCCTTGGGCTCATTGTAACCTTTTTTCCTTTCTTTTTTCTTTTTTCTTTTCTTTTTACAGTATTCATATTTTATTTATTTATTTTATTTCCTTTTGGAAATGAAAATAAAAAATGTAGTGAAAGAAGCACAAGATATTGATTTTCAAGTACGATCAGGAAGAAGAGAAGAGATTCCACCAAGTAATGGAGATCAAAATCTTGAATTAATTTCAATTATTATTAAATTGTGTTGGAAGCAAATCCCAAATGAAAGACCCATTTTCCAACAAATGGATCACAAATTATCTCCTGCTGCGACTCTTTAATTTTTTTTTACCCTCGAATATTACCTTAGAATCAATTCTACTTCTTGTGTCATCAATAATAAACAAATAAAACAAATTTTGAAGCTAAAAATTCTTTTTTTCAAATAAAAAAATAACTTGAATTTTAAATTGGTTGAAACTCAATAATCATGTTTGATTGTCATATGATCCAAAAGTTGAAAGAGTTGAATTGAATTGAGGGAGATTAATTAATTTATTGCACATTTGTCAAGAGTTTGAAAAAAATGATTATGAGCCTTCTAGTTCTACTACAGAAAGAAAAAAAAAGAAGAAGAGTTATTTCTCAATTTGATGTGAAAAATAAGAAAAATAAACAAATACCAAAGAGATGCCATTTAATGAGATTTTTCTTTTGAGTTTACAGCAAGGTAGTGATATAAAACAATCAACAGAAACACCATAACTCCAAGAGTATTTACAAAAAGTGCAAGTTGGCTATCTTCAATCATCCTATTATTTTATTATTTTATGATTATTTTGTAGAAAATGAAAATGATATGAAATATAATAATGATTAATGAAATCAAGTCCAAGTCCAAGATTTTCTTAGATCTCATATTATCAAAAAATCAATAGGATTCTGATTAATGAGCTTTTTATAAAAATGAAATATTTGTTTCCAAACACTTTGAATCAAATAATATTGTAACGATGATGAATTCTTTGATTCAATTTTGATGAGAGTTATAAGTTTACAAGTACGTCTAACATGTTAATTCTTCATAAATTAACTTTTCATATATATTCTTGCAATCAGTTTTATTTGAGAATTTGAAGAGAATTTTTGAGAGATCTTTGACGCAACAGAAAAAGAAAAGCTTCCTTCTTCAATATCTATGTTTCCTCTCCTTCTTCTTCTTCTTCTTCTTCTTCTTCTTCTTCTTCTTCTTCTTAGTTTCCTCATTTCTTCATTAGTTTGGTGTTTCTTTCAATAACAGAACTCATTTAATCCATTTCCTTAATTAATCCAACTGTCCTCCAAATCTTCAAACTCCTCCACTAAATCCAAAACTTATTAAAATCAAATCCAAACTTCCAAAATTCTAATCCAACCTTTTCATCATCATTTCAACCAATATGATACTATTATAATCTTCAAAGAAGCTTATTATTCACATTCAAACAAGATTTCAGTTATAACATTTTAGAACAAAACTTCAATTGAATTCATCAAAAATCTTTATCTTCTTCACAAAAACATGATTATCATTCTGATGATCAACATTTTTTCAATAACCTATATGATCTTTCATTATTTTTCACTGTTTTTCAATGATTTTTCAATGATTTTTAACGATTTTGTATGATTTTGTATGATTTTTCAATGATTTTTTGATGATTTTTTATAAGATCTCTCATTTTTTGAAAAGAAAAAAAAAACATGGCGGCTTGTGATAAAAAAAAAAGAGAAGAAAACATGGCGGAAACAGTTTTATCCTTTCTTCGCAACAAAGGCTTCATCTTAGCCTCAGGAGGGATCCATGGGGGGCTTCGAGGGAACTTTGATTATGGATGGTTTGGTTCTATTTTAAAGAGGGAAGTGGCTCAGTATTGGTGGAGGGAGATGGTGGTGAAGAGACCGAACATTGCGACGTTGGATGCTGCGATTTTGTCACATTCAAAGATTTGGCACGCATCTCAGCATTTGACATCGTTTACGGATGCGTTGGTGGATTGTAGGTTGTCGAATGAAAGGTTTAGGCCGGATAAAGCTGGGAAGTTGAAGGTTGAGAATGGAAAGAAGTTGGTGGTTCAGGCTCCGGATGCGATGGTTGCAAAGAGTTGGCTTCAACAGCTTCAGACAAAGATTGCTCCTGGGATTGCAGTGAAATTACAAGGAGCGAGATTGGTTTTTGATGTTGTGGAGTATCAAGATGGAAGTTTTATAAAATTGAAAACGGAGACAGATTCAACAATTGAAATTCCTGATCATGGATATGTATCGTCTTGTAATTCACCATTTTTAACCTCTCCTCGTAGATTTAATTTAATGTTTCGAACTCATTTTGGACCAGTTGATGTAGTTGAGGATTTAACAGAGTTATTATTAAAGAATAAAGAGTTACCAAAGGAGAAATTAGTGGATATGGTTGATGGATATTTGTCACAATCATATGCTTATTTGCGTCCTGAGACAGCCCAAAGTACTTATGTTCAACTCTCTCATTATTTAAAGATTCATGGACTCAAGTTACCATTTGGAATTGCACAAATTGGAAAATCATTTAGAAATGAAGTGACTTTAGAACATGGAATATTTAGAACTCCAGAGTTTGAACAAATGGAACTTCAATTTTTTTGTAAACCTGAAGAAGATAAAAAATGGTATGATTATTGGATTCAAGAGAGATTAAAATGGTGGCATTCATTGGCTAATTATCCCAAAAACTTTGTTTTAAAGGAACATGTCAAAGAAGACCTTGCTCATTATGCAAAAGCTTGTACAGATATTGAATATCAATTTCCTTGGGGTTTTGGAGAAATTGAAGGAATTGCAAATAGAACTGATTATGATTTAAAACAACATACAAAACATTCTGGTCAATCCTTGGAATATTCTGATGATAGTTCAAGAGACCTTGTAAATAGTGAAAATAGCCTTACATCAACATCAACTCCAAAAAAATATTTTCCTTATGTTATAGAACCAGCAGCTGGATTAAATAGAGCTTTACTTGCTTTCCTTTTTGATGCTTATCATGAAGAAGAGAAACATGATGTCAATGGAAAATTAGTAAAGAGGACTGTATTGAAACTTCATCCTAAAATTGCTCCATTCAAAGCTGCAATTTTACCAATTGTTAAAAAACCTCAACATATTGAAATTGGAAAACAACTTCTTCAACAATTATTAAATGAAGATATTTATTCAAAATATGACGAAAATGGAAGTATTGGTCGAAGATATACAAAACATGATGAAATTGGAACCCCATTTTGTATCACAATTGATGATCAAACTTTACAAGATCAAACTGTTACAATTAGAGATAGAGATACGACTCATCAAGAAAGAAAAAAAATAGATGATATTTTACCATTCATTAAATCAGTAATCTGTTCTTCTTTTTTCTTTTTCTTTCTTTCTTTTGTTTTTTTTTTTTCAATTCAAAATTTCCACTCTTCCCATTTTGAAACTTTCTTTCTTTGTGTTTTTTCCATTTTTAATTTTTTTTTTTAATTTTTTATTTTTATTTTTTTGTTTTTGTTTTTATTTTCAAAAATAATTTTTTCTCACAGTGATGAAACAATGAATTATAATTATAATGATATTCAAGTCTATAACTCAAATTCAACAGAAACAAACTTTGAAGCAAAACAAACTCAAAATCAAATGAATCTATGAATCAATGAAAATCAAATTGTCTTTGAGTCAAACCCTTCCCTCTAAATGAATTCAAATCAATTCACCCAAGTTTTTAAATCAAAAACAAAGATTCCAAAAGGAAGATAAGATTGATTCAAAAGAAATAAATGAATAAAGAACGAATCTTGAATGAATTTGAAGTAAGAAAAGAAGTATAAGTTATCAAGTTTGGGTTCAATGTTTTGAGAGAAAGAGAAAAGCCCTTATGGAATCAACCCGCCAATCATCACTCACCCAATAAGTAAAAAAAAAAAAAAAAAAAAAAAAAAAAAAAAAAAAAAAAAAAAAAAAAAAAAAAACTTTGATCAAATATCAAATATCAAACATTTATCATCATAAAAGCTCATAAAACTACTTATTGTCATCACCCAACTGTCTCAATAAACACCCTAAACACATCAAAGTATCAAAATATGATATGATACTTTGATATTTTTTGGGGAAAAAGTTGAAGATAAAAACTTTTTGAAAATTTTATTTATAATTTTTTTTTTTTAATTAAAGTGGTTTTTTTTTTATAATAGGACTAACTATTGGAATCTTTCTTTGTTAATAGAAATATATTGAGGGACTATAGAAGAGGAGATTAAGGGAATACATTGAGATCTCTTTTCTTATTTAGTTTTTATATATATTTGCTTGAAGAACAGGGGCTTAAAGTTGGAGTCAGAAGGTGTGCAATGTTTTCAGGTTTTCAATTTATTATTATTATTATTTGATTCAATTTTTGTTATGAGACTGTATTTGACTGATTCTTTGACTTATGTTATAATTCTATGTTGATTCTATAGATTCTATATTGATGGAAGCTTTGCATTTTTAGTTTTATTTATTTTATTTTTGTAAATTCAATTTTGTATTTTGACATTTGTTTTGGTTCGAAAATCTACGATTGATAGTGTTTATGAGATATCTACTTTATTATTAATATTAACTTTTTATATTTTGTCATGGATTTATGTTTGTAAATGTCAAAATAGAAAAAATCAAATCATAATTTGAGTTATTATTAAGATCTTGATTATATTTAACAAAAAAAATAATTCTAAAAAAATAGCAGGACGAGATCTTGCATGGGAACAAGTTCCTAGGACATCAGGAACTCCTCGTCCAAGAAAGGTTTCAATTTGATAATTAATTTTTCTCAAATCATAAAATTAAAAAAAAAAAAATTAAAATTAAAATTAACCCATTTTCAGTCCCATTCAGTCGTCCTTTCTGATTCAAGTTTATATGTTTTTGGAGGAATTGATAATAATAACAAAGTTCTAGAGGATTTTTATAGATATGATCTCGGTAATAATATTGAATTGGATTTTTAAGAACTTTTTTATGTTAAAATTGATATAACAATGAAAAAAATTATTTCATTTCTAGAAAGGAACGTTTGGTATTTAATAGAAGTAGAAGGTGAAATACCCACCGCACGATATTCACATGTATCTTTTATGTTAAATAATGTATTATATGTTCATGGTGGAATTTCTTCCTCTGGTGAAGTGCTTTCTTCAATTTTTGCATTCGATTTTGGTGATTTTCGATTTTTTTTTCTTTATCTTTTTTCTTCTAAACATTGAAATCAAAATGTTAAATTATATTAAAACTTTACTTTTTTCTAGAAACAACTCTTTGGAGTTTTATCCAAGCTCCACCACTCAAAAGGTTTGGACATTATTCTCTCGTACATCAAGGAAAAGTTTTCATTTTTGGAGGTTGTGATGGAGTAAAATCTTATTGTGATGTCCTAATTTTTGATCCAAGTAATTGTTTTCAATTTTTTTTGTGAGGAAAAGATTAAAAAGATAAAAAAAAAATGATAACAACAAATAAAATAAAATAAAATAAAATAAAATAAAAGGCAAACTTCAATGGACTCGAATTGATGATAACATAGAAGAAAGTTTTCCTGAAGGAAGAACTCATCACTCAGTTGTGGCATTTGATAATTCATTTTATATTTATGGAGGATGTTTAGGATGGAATTTAGATTTAGAAAACAACTTAATAACTCCATTAAATTCAAATTTAAGTTCCAATTCTAGTTCAAGTCTATGTCATCGTCTTTCAATTGCCTCTGATTGTTTTGAATTTCAATTAGAAACTAAGGAATGGAGACCAGTAGAAGTGAGAGGTTTCAATTTCATTTTATTTTATTTTATTTTATTTTATTTTTTAAATTATGAATCAACTTTTTTGACACAAAACTCTTCCAATCAATAGGTACCGCACCAAAATTATATGGACATACATCTTTTGTTATACAAGATTCGATGGTCATAGGTTCCTATTCTTTATTATTATTATTATTATTTGACTTTCATTTCATTTTATTTTTTTTTTTCTTTCAAAAAAATTAAAGTTGGAGGAGATGGAGGAGAAATGGCGGAACCTAATTCACTTAATTTACTCAATTTTGTTACTACCTCTTGGACTCATATATCATCCCTTGCTGAAAATTTTCATTCAGATTCTCCTTTATCAAGGTTTTATTTTATTTTCTCTTTTTTTTCTTGGGGTTTATAAATAATTTATTTTCCTCCTTTTTTTCCATAGACGATTTCATTGTTCTTCATTTTATAAAAATTCTCTTTATATTATATTCGGGGAATCTGGAGATGACAAATTTATAACAAATAGTATTTTAAAATTAAGTTTTCCTGGATCAAAACCTTCTCCGAGATCTGCTTCACTTCCTTCTCTTCGTCATTCAACTGGAGCCCTAAATTTTAATTATAATTCTTCTCATCTTAATTCAACTTCCCATTCTTTAGAACCAAAATTAGAAAAAAATCGAAATTTCCGTGCCCCATTTTTAGGACTTCAATCTCTTCAATCAAGCTCTCAACCTCTACTTCATCCAAATTCTCCATCTTCTCTTCATTCAAATTCGTCATCTTCCCTTCATTCAGCTTCTCAACCATCTCTTCATTCAACCTCTCAGCCATCTCTTCATTCAGAGATAGTCAATCAGGAAAATTCTTTACAAGTTTGCTTTCTTTTCTCTTTCTCTTTCTCTTTCTTTTTACTTCTTTATTTTTATTGATATTTTTGTGTTTTAGGAACCATCAAATTCTCAACTATGTTTCAAATGTTATATTACTGGAAGAGGAATTAGATTACTTCCTGCCCCTAGACATATTACTTTTTCTAGATTTATTGAGTTGTTAGAAAATTGCTTATTAATTCAATATGTAGACATTTTAATCCGATATAAAGTAAAATTTTCTTTTTTTTTTCTCTATATTTTTTCATTAATTTACAAACTTATTTTCATTTTAGGATGATGAAGGAGATATGATTGTTGTTAAAACTCAGAGCGATTTTGAAGAAGCCATATATCAAGCCGAGCAAGAAATTGAAGATTCTACTTTAATAAAGGTGTATATTTCAAAATCAAATGGTGATGCACCAGAGATGATTGATTCATCTTTTTCTTCAATTATTATCCCACCTTCAAGTTCAACACAATTAAATTTTTCCTCAATTTTGTCCACTTCTCCTTCAATTCCACCTTTAACTTTTTCAAGTCTAAGTAATGCAAAAGCTAATAAGACGATCGTTTATAGGCCATTAAAAATAGGTTTCAACTTCTAAAAAATTATAACTTCTTCTCATCCTTTGATACTAATATTTAAAAATGATAAAATTTATCAATATAGATAGTAAACTATTTCGAAAAGGTCCTATCATAGGTTCAACTATTCATTCAAAAGTTTATTTATCTTTGGATTCAGAAACAGGAAATTTTATTGCAATTAAAGCACTTCAAAGTCCTTTCCCTGAACAAACGGTTTTTTTTTTTTTTTTTTTTTTTTCTTCGAATTTCAAAATCAAATCTTCTATTATTTTCTTTATAGAAACAACTTTTAAAATCTCATGTTCAAAAAATGTCAAAAATTCACCAACCTAATCTTGTTCAATATTTTGGTAAGTTTAAACCTAAACATTATTTAGAAGTGAAACTCATTAAAAAAAAAAAATTAAAAGGGATAATTTCTGATGATATATATCTTGAATATGTCCCTGGAGGATCATTATTACAACTTCTAACAAAATTTGGTTCTCTTTCAGAAATAGTTGTTCAAATATATACACATCAAATTCTCCTTGGATTGGAATATTTACATTCTCAAAATTTATTTCATGGAGGTTTTTTAATTCCATTTCACTCATTCTAGTTATTTGATAATAACTCTATTTCTTAGGAGTAAAATGCTCAAATATTCTCCTTGATCAAAATGGAGTTGTAAAACTTAGTGACTATCTTATTTCTTCATTATTTCCTTCAGAAAATGGTTCAGAGTTCCAAAAACATAAAGATGATCAAAGGTAAAAAATCAAATCATAATTCATAGTTTCAAATAGTTCCCAACATTGAATATATTAAAATTAATTCTAGATACTTTTCTTCTCCATTTAAACAAGACATATGGGATCTTGGTTTAGCAGTACTAGATATGCTGACAGGAGAAAAACATTCTCTTTCTCCTCAATCAAGAGTAATTATTATTATTATTTTGAAAACAATAAAGTTAATAATAAAAAAACAATAGGATACACCTTTAATTCCAGAATCAGTCTCACCCGATGCTCAAGATTTTTTAATGCAATGTTTTTATAGGTTCAGATTTTAAATTTTCTTGTCTTTTTTTTTTTTTTCCTAATTTATAATTTTTGATTTTTCCAGAGGTCCTGACGATCGTCCAACATCTTGTGGTCTTCTCCTTCACTCATTTTTAAATCCTAGACAAAGGACTAGATCATTTAGAATCTCTCAACGAAAAGCTTCTCAATAAGAATAATTTTCAATGTAAATTCGAAATTGAAGGAGGAGTCAAGGAATGAAAAAAAAAAAGAAGTTAAAATAGATAGATTTTTTTAATGTACAATAAAAACAAGCTTGATATCATAATGGGAGTCAGTCAATTTTTTCATTTTCTTTTTCTATTGGAAACCTAAAATAAAATTCAAAATGTTTTTTTTTTTAAAAAAAAAAATAATTGGGATAAAAAAGAGAAAAAAATTTAGATCTAACCTGAGTAAATATAAGAACAGAAGGAGCGCACCAATAGAAGCTACAAGTAATGGGGCTGATTCATTTGTTTGAAGTAAAATCCCACTTAATGTAGGGATTACCTTTTAATTATTAATTACTTGCCAATTTGAAAAAAGAAAAGAAAAAAAAAATGAAAATTTTACCACACGATGAATTGATTCTAATGAAGATGCAAATCCGAAATATGTACCTCGTTTATCTTGAGGAACCATCTAATTGATTATCCATTTTATGAGAAACAGTTTTTATTTGAAAAATGAGAAAGAAAGAAAAAAAACTTGTGAATAAATGGAAGTTAAAGAAGTTCTTGTTAAATTGACACCTAGGGAAACAAAACCTGTTGCAATTAAAAACGCAAACAGGTCAGTGATTGATGCTATGGCCAATGTTGAGAAAGATACCACTAAAACTGAGCCAAGTGCGATATGCTAATGAAAATATTTATTTATTTTAAATATTGATGTCAAAATTTCAAATTGAAATAATTACTTTCTCGTCTAGAAATTTATTGAAAAAAGGAACTCCAGCTCCTTGAGAAAGGACAGACAAAATTCCTATATAGCTCAACAAAGGTCCATTACTCTGATTATTAAAACCAAACTACAATATTGAGAGTTAAATAAAATTGTTTCAAAAAAAAAAAAAAGTATTTTCTGTAAAACGTACCCTTGATTTAGCGAAAAGAAGGAAAGTATCTTGATAAATTAGATGAATCGCAGCAAATACAAATTTGACCATTAAAAGTTTTCCAATTGGTGAACGAAATACTTCCCAAAAATATTGGAGTTTGCTCATAAATGATGAAGGTGGTGGAGGAGGAGCTGGTGAATTATTTTCTGTTGTGACTGTTGCGACTGTTGACTCTGGGAGAAATTTTGTTGACAAAAGTGTGGTTAGTCCAAATAATATTGATGCAGCATAAAAAGGAGTACGAAGATGATAACTATAAATGAAAAATGAAGATTTGAATAGATAATTTTAAATATATTATCCTTCCTTTTTATTTTATTGTTATTATCATACCTTGAAAGTAATGAGCCCAAAATAGGGCCAATTATAAAACCAATTCCATATATTGTTGAAAGTTGTGCAATAGAAGACATTCTTTCTTCTTTTGATGTTAGATCCCTGAAATTAAATAAAGTAATTAGAATATGAATGTGAATATAAATTTAAACATATCTTTTTTTAAAAAAACGAATAATACGTGATATATGCTTGAGAAATACTCATTGTTTGCTATTTTTGAAAAAAGAAAAATCAATTCAAAAAAAAAGTGAAAGTGAAAGTAAAAGGAATACTTTTCCTAATCCAACAATAACTCTACATATCAATAGGGCTTCAAAGGTAGTCAAGATTGCCATAACTCCATATGAGATAAAACAACATAGAAAAGAGAAAATTAAGACTTGTTTCCGTCCATATTTGTCACTTAAAAATCCACTGAATGGGCCACTGATTAAAAGTTTCAATCAGTACAATTATTTGAATAAAAAAATTGAAATCAATGTTAAGAGATATTTACCCAATTAATTGCCCAATTCCATAAAATGTTCCAATCAATCCAAATTGAACTGGTGTGACTCCAAGATGAAGAGCAAGCTCAGGAAGAACAGGAAGTACCTTTATTAAATATCAACAATTATTGAATTCAAAATAAAATATTGAAATAAAAATGCAACGAACAATAAAATGAAAAACTAAACAATACCATTCCAACTCCAATCATATCAGCAAGAACAAAAGTCTTGAGAAAGAATATTGAAGTGAACTTCATATCTCTCTCTCTCTCTCTCTAATTAATTGCAAATGCTCTTCAATCTATCTCGAATCCTTTGCTTAATTAATTGATTATTACTTTGGTTAATTGTTTTTTTTTTCCCGTGCTTGGATTTATTTTTCCTTTGGATAATTGATTGATTGATTGATGAGTTGGTTGATTGAACAATCGTAGGACCTTCAGTGAGTGGAGTGGAGTGAATCTTATTGAAGTTATAAGAGTATTGATGCTGGTGTTGGTTGACTTCGGAGATTGATTTTCAATAATAAAAAAATGGCGAAAAGTTGGGAAAAAAGCAATCAACAAAAAAAACGAATCACTCAACAACGAATCACTCAACAACGAATTTTAAAACTGGTAAAACTAAGTTACTTGTGCATCAAGTTGAGTTTCAAAAACTTTAAACAATCAATGAAAAAGATAAGTTGATTCTCAAAAATTATTAAAATTCAAAAAAAAAAAAAAAAAAAAAAAAAAAAAAAATTAAAAAAAAAAAAAAAAAATAA
>Ga0209960_1004121_pt1 | contig 11465 bp, 12 predicted proteins | sample ThiBiot_500_plan_2_FD_183947 | JGI IMG/M metagenome (GOLD analysis project Ga0209960, IMG submission 183947) | Wastewater bioreactor microbial communities from Cape Town, South Africa - Thiocy_expt_500_plan (SPAdes) | ecosystem: Engineered > Bioreactor > Thiocyanate-remediating >... | reverse complement strand
TTTTTTTTTTTTTTTTTTTTTTCCTTTTTGTATTTGGTTTTCAGAATAAATTAACCTCAAAAAATATCATTAGATCTCTTGGTAATAATAAACTCACTGGAGCAATCCCCACCCAATACATCAATTTACCACAATTAACATATCTGTAAAATTCTCTAATTACAATTCATTGTTTCAAAACATTCTCTCAAATTCAGAAAAAAAAAATAAAATAATAATAGATCTCTCTCTGATAATCAACTTTCAGGAACATTCCCAACCGAGCTTTTGAATCTTGTACCAAATTTATTAAGCTTGTAAACTTACAACTTTCAAATTTTCATTTTTTTTTTATTTTTTTTTCATTTTTTTTTCCTGATTTACAAAAATGAAATTCAAATCACTCCAACAAAAAACAATAGATATCTCAACGGTAACCATCTAACAGGAACAATACCAACCAAGCTTTTAAATCTTAACATTTTGTATTTTTTTTTTAAAAAAAAAGACTAAGATAACAATAATTTAATTGATCAATTAATTTATAGATACCTTGGATTTAATGATTGGAATTGTCCAATTCTTGATTACTCTTCCGTGAAAAGTAATGATTATAAAGTTGCAAAAGATTACTGTGGTATTGTGAAATTTCTCGTTTTTATATTATCACTCTTAATTATTATAAAAAAAAAGAATTTGGACCAACAGAAGAACCAAAAGGAACATCAGTTAAAGCAGTTGTTCGACTTGTCAATATTGATTTTGATTGGTATTCACAAACAAACTCAAACAAAGCTCTTTTTGAACAACTCTTTAGGTTCTTATTTATTTTATTTTATTTTATTTTTATTTTTATTTTTATTTTATTTTTGAATTCAAACAAACAAACAAAAATTTAAAAAAAAATAAATAAATAGACAACTTATTGCAAATACTCTTGGAATTGATGTTCAAAAAGTTTCAATAACATCAGTAAGTCAAGGAAGTGTGATAGTGAAATATACAATCTTGACTGATAAACCAACAAATGTTGAGAATCAATTGAATTCTTTCACATCATCAAATAAACCAATTACTGGTTTTGAATCTCTTCCTTCTGAAGCTTATGAAAATCCTGGTTCTCCTATTGCTATTGATCCTTCTCAATCAAGTGCTTCTACTCCCACTTCTGATGCTTCAGGTTCTTTTTCTTTTTCTTTTTCTTTTTCTTTTTCTTTTTCTTTTTCTTTTTCTTTTTCTTTTTTTTTTTCATCAAAAACAATTAATTTCATATTCATTCAATCAAAAAGGAAAAATTGCAAATATTGGACTAATTGTTGGGAGTGTTATTGGCTGTATCTTCTTATTCTTCTGAATGACCCAAATAAATTCAAAAAAAAAAAAAAGAATTGTTTTGAATTGAAAAAATTGTCAACAATTTAATAAATTCATATTAATTGGATTACATATTTTTTTTCCTCCTATCTTACTCTTTTTGTTTGATTTTTTATCTGCAACAAGTACAACATCCAAGACAATCACAAACCCAAACAGGGAACCTTTGAAATTTTTTTTATAAAAAAATTAATTAGAAAAGAAAATGAAGCAAAAGAATTAAAATGATACCAAAGTCCACAAGTGAAGATGGTCAAAAGGAAATGGAGACAATGCTATTATTATGATTAGTAAATTAGAATCCAAAAAAGAAAAGAAAAAAAAATCAAATATTAATAAAGAAAGAATTTCTAACAGGAACCTATTTTTTTTTTTTTTTTAATATTAGATTGGAATCAATCAAGAATTAAATTAAGAGATAAATAAAATCAAAATAAAATCAAAATAAAATCAAAATATACAGGTCTTGACATTTCAACATTAACATAAGTGACACCACCTCCACCACTTGAGCTTGAGTTATTATTGTTATTATTATTTGAAATAATAATAGGAGCTTGTTGTTGAGGAGGGTAATATCCATGGGGTGGTGGGTAGTATCCTTGTGGTGGGTAATGTCCTTGAGGAGGATATCCACCTTGTTGAGGTGGTGGATAATGTCCTTGTGGAGGATAATGACCTTGTGGTGGATAGCCTCCTTGTTGTGGTGGATATCCTTGTTGTTGAGGAGGAGGATAACCTTGATTAAGGTTCTCTTGTGAATGATAAGCTTGACCTTGTGAAGGGTTTGAGCTTGCAGAATATGAAGGAGGGTTTTGATTGTCAATAAGTTGTTGCTTCTCCATTTTATTCCTGTCTCCCTATAGTTTATTTATTGAGTTTGATTAATTAATTAATTGCCTCCTGAACTTTTTTCAAAAATGTTTTTATAATGAATGAAATATATGTTTTCTATTCAATTATTAATGAACTTTTCATATTTCTGAATGATTTTGAGTCAGTTTGAATGATTTTGAATGATTTTAATGGGTATAATGAGTTGTTTTGATAAGCATAATGGTTTTTCCTAAAACTCCTCACTCCTTCAATTCATTGCCAAGTGTCTCTTTTTTATAATAGCTTTGCTGAAGCTTTTATTTATTGAATTTAATAAAATTATAAGCATAATATGAAACATAAAAATGAAAGTAATAAAGAAATATCATACAATTAACAATGAATTGATCAATTTGGTTCACAAGAGGAATCAATTAATTCAGTTTGTCTCAGGTCCTAAACACGCAACTGTCGCAAATCAGTCAGAAATCACAAAATGCTTCAATTGATTCTAAATAATTATAAAGTTACAGCTTTATATTTGATTTAGCTTTTAAAAGATTAATAAACCTCTTGTGTGTTGAATGTTCCTCATATGATAACTGTTATTGTAACTCGATTTCCTCTTCCAATTCCAAAAGTTTCAAATCAATTAATCAATTGAAACCTTTGGAAATTGATTAATTGATTTTTGAAAAGTTTAATTGTAACTCGATTTCCTCTTCCAATTCCAAAAGTTTCAAAAATCCATCATAACGAGAGGAATGGGAACAGATTGAAGAAGATTTGATTTAGCTTGCAATCAATTCATTGAATGAATTAATGAATGGATTATATGGTTGAAAGGATAACTGATGTTAGCTGTAAGTTATAAGCTTTAGAAGATATGATATGAACAATCAAATCAGAGTTGTGCCTCCATCAAGATCCCAATCTATGTCGCTCTTGATTCTATTGAGATCTCTTCCCTCTTTGCTCTCTTGATGCTTGTTCTATAAGCTGATGGATCACTCTCTTGTTGTAAATAATGTAATTTAATTCTATTTTCTATTTCTTTTTCAATTTTTTTATTTTTCTTTTATAATAGATTCATTATTTAAACAAACTGATTAAAAGCTTGTCTCATGTATTAATTCATTATTTGAAAAAGAGCATTTTGTTTCAATGGATAAAAGGAAGTGAAAATGTTCAGGTTAGAATCGTCAAATGGATGAGATTTCTACTTGCTAGTAACTGATTAATGTCTTGTTTGTATGGGAGAATTTGTAATGCAAGTCATCAAAGAAGAAGAAGAAGAAGAAAGAAACTTCAACAAATAGGTGTGCAGGAAGAGATGGACAAGCTTCACTAGCAATAATGTTTTCCATCTCAATAAAATTGAAGTCGAAGAAATTAGAGTTAAAAATTGGATGACAAAAGAATTGAGAATTTTATGCCTCAAGTGCAAACAGGAATTGATTGTAAAATATTCCAACATGGACTTTGTTTCATGACCTTAGTGTTGCTGGAATTGTTGAAGGTGAAGAAGTTGATTGATGATGAGAAGGAAGATGAATGGATGGATGGATTTTGATTCTGAGAACAATGAAAGAGGTCGAAATGAAAGAGATTTTAAAGAAGAAGGCAAGAGGCAACTCAAAAGATCCCTATCCAGACATTCAAAAAACAAATTGGTGATAAAACCCAAACCTCAACAATGAATAAGTAAAGGTTCAACCCATGAAAATGAAAAAGGATATTAAGAAAACCAAATAAACCTTAGTTTTAAGATCATCTTGTAATGTTTCTTTGCAATTAAATTTTCTTGGCCTATGATCAACCTTATTCTCAAATAAACCTTTTAATCTTAATTTTTTTGATTTTTTAAAGGAGTCAACAAAATTGCTTCCTTTTCAATTTCTTTCAAACAAATATTTTTTTTTTTAAAAAAAAAGTTTTGTCTATCATTTATTTTACTTTTATTTGATTTGAAATAACTTTACAAAAGAAAATGTATATTCTGAATCAAAAACCATTTATATGTTTTATTAAATTTGAGATATCATTTTCTGAACCAGAATCACTCATATCAACATATAAATCACTACTTAATCTTAGTCCAACAGGGCCAGTCCATTCTCCTTGGTCTTTCACAGATGGTTCCATTACAATGGATATCATTCTCTTCTTTCTCTTGGATGCATAGGAAAATTCTGCTTTACAATTATCATATTCTTTAGATGCCACTTTATCAATATAAACTTTGGTAATAAAAACTAAGAAAATGTCACTATCATCAATTCCTTCAGCCATTTGCTGCTCAATATGTGCTTGGATTTTATCTTCATCAAACCATGTTATAATTCCTTGTTCTTTTAATAATTTGTTCACAATTCCAACTCGTTTGTGATTATCTCGATTTAATTCATCTTTCACCCATGTATGTGTTAAAAATACTTTGGGTACCCGAATCGAACCTACAAAAATTTTTTCAGAAAATCACTTCTTCAATTTCAATCAAAAAAAAAAAAAAAAAAAAAAAAAAAAAAAAAAACCTTGAGTTGTTGAAATGTTCTTATCTTCAATTTTTTGAAGAGGGAATTTTTCTTGTTCCCTTTGTCTCCTTTGTTTCCCTAATTTGAAAATCAAAAAGATTATTCCACCAATAATCCCAAATAATAAAACAAGTCCAACAACTATCCCTGCAATTCCACCTGATGAAATACATGTTTCTTAATTAATGAAACAAATCATCAAAATAAAATCAAAATAAAAATAAAAATGAAAATAAAATAAAATAAAATAAGATAATACCATCACAAGAACCAGAAATAGAACCCCAATTTCCAATTGAGTCAGATTGAATGCACTTTCTTGAAATTGTACCATAATAACCATTTAAACAATTTCCGTTGATTGATTTCCCATTTGCTAATGTTTCATTCCATTTTGCATTCCCTTCATTTACAATTGATGAACAATAAACAGCTATTATTGTTTTCATTTATTGTTTTTTCATTTATTTATTTATTTATTTATTTTTGAATGAAATCAAAAAAAAGAAAAATAGAAAAAAGGAATAGCAGAAAAAAAAAGATAAACCAATTTGACAGGAGGTTCCATAATAACCAGGGAAACAAGCACAATTAAATCCATTGCTCTCTCTGATTGAACATACTTTTTCAATTGGACATTTTCCATTTGGACAACTTGTATCTAAAGAATAAAAAAAAAGTTTTTTTTTAATACATATTGATTCATTTCCTTAATTTTAGATGACGATTTCATCTTACCACAGAGAGATTTTGTATCAAGGTAATCATTAACTGTGACCGAAGAATAGTCAATAATTGGACAATCCCAATAATTAAATCCAAGAGTTCTATTAGAACAAATATGTCATTAAACTTAATACGACTTTCTTTTTTTTAAAAAATACAGGGTTTCTAAATTTGACAAATCTTTAAGTTGAGTTGGAATCGTCCCACTAAATAAATTATCATTAAGATATCTATTATTTTATATTTTAGTTGATTATGTAAAAATGGCATCGATGAATTATAATTTTTTACAGTTCTTTTAAATTTGTAAAATCTCCAAATTCAGTTAGAAGAGTTCCTGAAAATTGATTACCATTGAGTACTCTATTGTTATTTTTGAATTTTTGTGAATTATTCTTTTTTTTTTAAAATAAAATAAAAAAAGAATTTTACATCTCTTCTAAATTTATCAAATTTCCAAGTTGTGTTGGGATAGTCCCTGAAAGCTGGTTATAATTGAGATATCTATTGAAATTTTTTTGAATTATTGAAAACAAGAATTAAATGAGTTCAATTGAACATGAATAAGGTGTAAAATTACAGTTTTTGTAAATTGATCAAACTTCCAAGTTGTGTTGGAATCATTCCTGAAAGGTGATTAGTCCCACCAAGCCATCTATTGATATTTTGATTTTGAATTTACTCCAAAAAATAAAAACTCAAAGAAAAAAAAATGGTGCAAAAATGATATCAAGGAAGTATAATTTCTTACAGTTCTTGTAAATTTGTCAAACTTCCAAGTTCAGTTGGAATTGTCCCTGAAAATTGATTCAAATCAATCCATCTATTGATATTTTTGATTTTAATCTATTGTGAAATGAGAATGAACAGCACAAAAAAAAAAAAAAAAAAAAAAAAAAAAAAAAAAAAAAAAAAAAAAAAAAAAAAAAAAAAAATTTAAAAGATGAATTATTATTTTACAAGAGAACCAAATTTATCAAAAAAAATCATACATATGTTCAGTTCAAACTGTTATTCAAATTTCCAAGTTGTGTTGGGATAGTTCCTGAAAGTTGATTACCACCAAGCCATCTATTGATATTTTGAATTAGAATTGACTGGGAAAAAAAAAATGATAACAAATAAAATTCTTCAATTATAAGCAAAGAAGTATTTATAATTACATCTTTTGTAAATTTATCAACCTTCCAAACTCGGTTGGAAGAGTTCCTGAAAATTGATTCCCACTGATCCACCTATTTTTTTTTTTTTTTTTTTGAAAAGGAACATGAAAATTAACATTTGTTTTTTAAAATTTGATTTTTTTTATTTTTTTACAGTTCTTGTAAATTAGTCAAATCTCCAAGTTGGGTTGGAATTTCTCCTGAAAGTTGATTTTCAGGAAGATATCTATTATAGTTTTTGATTTTGGATTTATTGTAATTTTTTACAATGAAATGGAAAAGAAAAAAGAAAAGAAAAAGGAAAAACAAATAAAATTTCCAAAGGAAAATGATATATTACAGATATACTATACTGGTCATGCCTCCTAGTTGGGTTGGAATTCCTCCTGAAAGTGGGTTACCCCCAAGATTACTATGGTGTCAACAACAAGGAAGAGGAAAAAGGGAAGTGATGAATTATTAAAGATATTAAAAGAATAAGTCTGTTCTTACAGAAATATCAAATTTATCAGACTTTCAAGTTGTGTTGGGATTGTTCCTGAAAGTTGATTCGTACTAAGATCTCTAGTTATTTTTGTAAAATTTGAATGGTGAAAAATTGAATCAATAAAAGGATAAAAATTTTTTTTTTTTTTTTTTTTTTACAATTTTTGTAAATATATCAAATTTCCAAGTTGTGTTGGGATTGTTCCTGTGATTTGCATGTCATGAAAAGTTCTATTGTTCATTTTACATTTTGAGTGAAGAAAGAATCAAACAATAAATTATGAGAATTTTTTTTACAATTCTTGTAAATTCATCAAGCTTCCAAATTCAGTTGAGATTGTTCCTCCAACACCAACATCATAAAATATTCTATTTTATTATCAAATCTTTGAATTTTTGGTTTCTTTTTCATTCTTTTCTTATTCATTTTTTTTTTTTTTTTTTTTTTTTTTTCTCATGGAAAAAATAGAAAAAAGAAAATTAAGAGAATACATTTTAATGACTCTTTTATAAGGAGAAGAATCATCACAAATAATTCCAGTTTGTCCACATAAATTAGTTGCAATATTCCAATTTAAGGAACCTGTTGAAGTTAATGAATTATACCAATTCACCAAAATTGTTTGTTCATCGGGATGCAATACAACTTTTTTTTTTAAAAAAAAAAAATCACATTCAAAAGTTTTCAATTGAAGGAAAGGAAGAAAATAAAAATGAAAGAAAATCAAACTTTCACAATTGAACCCATTATTCTCTCTTATTGAGCAAATTTGTTCAATTGGACATTGCCCATTTGGACAACTTGTATCTGATACAAAAAAAAAAGAAAAAAAAAAGAAAAAAAAAAAAAAAAAAAAAAAAAAAAAAAAAATTGTTATTATTATTCCTTTCAGATTTTTTTTTTTATTTTATCTTACCACATAGAGATTTTGTATCAAAGTAATCAGTGTTAGTAATTGAAGAATAATTGAAAATTGGACAATTCCAATAATTCTTTTGAAGATATCTATGAATATTAAATAAATATTTCATCAAAATTTTAATTTTTTTTTTTTAAGAAAAAAATTAGAGTCATATAAAATAAATGAATTGTGATATTTTACAGATGCTGTAAATTTGTCAAACTTTCAAGTTGAATGGGAATTATTCCATTGAGTTGATTAACAGCAAAATGGCTATTGCAATTTTTGAATTTTAATTTATTTTGAAATCACCAACAAAAATGAAATTATATTGTTTTACAGAAGTTGTAAATTGATCAAATTTGCAAGTTGAGTTGGAATCGTCCCTGAAAGTTGATTATTATTGAGATATCTAAAATAAAAGGCATTTAAAATTTAATTCAAATATAAAATGAAGAATTATTTTTACAGATTGTATAACTTTGATAGATTCTCAAGTTGTATTGGAATTGTCCCATTCAGTTGATTCTGAGAGAGATCTCTAAAATATAAGGGTATTGAATTAATTCAATAGAAATAAATCAATAAGTAATAAAATTGTTTTACAGATTTTCTAAATTTGTTAGACTTCCAAGTTGGGTTGGAATTGTCCCTGAAAGTTGATTAAACTGAAGCCATCTAAAATAGAAGAAATCGAATTTAATTTAAATGTGCAAATAAATAGTTGCGTTTTTACAAAGTTTTTAAATTTGTTAAGCTCCCAAGTTGTGTTGGAATCGTACCATTCAGTTGATTAGCGTCGAGAAGTCTAAGGACTAGAATTAAATTCAATACAAATAATAATAAAAAAACTATTTTTTACAAAGCTTGTAAATTTGCCAAATCTGCAAGTTGGGTTGAAATTGTCCCCGAAAGTTGATTATTATTGAGATATCTAAAATAGAAGGCATTGAATTTAATTCAAGACAAATAATCAATAATCTATTTTTACAGTCCTTCTAAATTTATGAGATTTCCAAGTTGTGTTGGAATTCCTCCTGAAAGTGAATTACCATTTATCAACCTATTGGTATTTTGAATTTTAATTTATTTTTGAAATAACAATATAAATTTTATCTGTAAATATAAATTTATATTGTTTACAAAAGTTGTAAATTGATCAAATTTGCAAGTTGAGTTGGAATTGTCCCTGAAAGTTGATTATTATTGAGATATCTAAGATAGAAGGGATTTAAATTTTAATTCAAATATAAAATGAAGAATTATATTTTTTACAAATTATATAACTTTGATAGATTCCCAAGTTGTATTGGAATTGTCCCATTCAGTTGATTCTGAGAGAGATCTCTAAAATATAAGGGAATTGAATTAATTCAATAGAAATAAATCAATAGGTAATATAATCTTGCTTACAGATTTTCTAAATTTATTAAATTCTTGAGTTGGGTTGGAATTGTCCCTGAAAGTTGATTAAACTGAAGATATCTATTATATGGGAGAATTAAATTTAATTGGTTGACATGAAGCCATCTATTATTGTTATTTGAAGAAGGAAAGAAATAAATAATAATAAAAATGAGGGAATCAAGAAATATTTACAAAGTTTGTAAAGATACCATATTTCCAATTTCAGTTGGTATAGTTTCTGACAGTAGATTGTTACCAAGAGATCTAATATAGAAGGAATTAAATTAATTTTAATTGATTCAATATAGAAATGAATAATTATTTTGTTACAGAGTATTTAAATTTGCCAAATCTGCAAGTTGGGTTGAAATTGTCCCCGAAAGTTGATTATTAGAGAGATATCTAAAATAGAAGGCATTGAATTTAATTCAAGACAAATAATCAATAATCTATTTTTACAGTCCTTCTAAATTTATTAGATTCCCAAGTTGTGTTGGAATTCCTCCTGACAGTTGATTACCAAAGAGATATCTAAGATACAAGTCTTTGAATTTAATTCAAATATAGAAAATGAAAAACTGAATTTGAATTTGAATTTGCACAGGTATTGTAAATTTGTTAGACTCCCAAGTTGGGTTGGAATTGAGCCTGAAAGTTGATTATCATGGAGCCATCTATCATTTTTGAAACAAATGATCGTAGAAATAAAGGAGGATATTTTAAAATGCATGAAATGAAATTTTTTACAAGTGCTGTAAATTTATCAAATTTCCAAGCTGTGTGGGAATTGTACCGTTAAGTTGATTTGAATAGAACTCTCTATGGTATTTTTGAAAATGAGCAGAAAAAAAAAAAAAAAAATGAAATGATAAGTTGTAATTTTTACAGTATGTATAAATTTGATAAACTTCCAAGTTGAGTTGGGATTGGTCCTGAAAGTGAATTACCATTTATCAACCTATTGGTATTTTGAATTTTAATTTATTTTTGAAATAACAGGAAAAATAGTGATGTTTTCTTGTACAGGACAATCAAATTTGCCAAATTTCCAAATTCAGTTGGGATTGGTCCAGAAAATTGATTCCCTGGGAGATATCTAATTGTAATATTGTTAATTCAATTCATAAAGCAAAATGACAATGGATGACAAAAGATCAGATCGAAATTGTTTTCTGTTTCTTACAGTATTTGTAAATTTGACAACATTCCAAGTTGGGTTGGGAGTGTCCCTGAAAGTTGATCACCATTGGTATATCTATTATGATTAATTTGAAGTTCATTTATTCTGAAGATAATAGTAAAAAAATTGAATTACAATGATTTTAAATTTATCAAATTTCCAAATTCAGTTGGAATTGGTCCTGTAAGTGGATTCAGACCAAAACCTCTTTTTTAGTTTTTTTTTGTTTTTTTTGAAAGGTTGAATGAAGCAAGAAGATGAAAATAAAATGTAGAACATTGACTTACATCACTTCCAAATTTATCAAATTCCCAATTTGGGTTGGAATCATTCCTGAAAGCTGATTAATACCAAAATCTCTATTGTTTTTTAGTTTAATTCAAGATGAAATATTTAAACAAGGTGAGGGAGAAGGAAAAAAAAAAATGAATTTTTTTTACAGTCGATTTAAACTGATCAAATTTCCAAGTTCAATTGGGATTGTTCCTGTGATTTGCATACCATAAAGAGTTCTATTGAGGATTTTAGATTTTGAGGTAGAAAATTTATTCATAAAATAAATTAGAATGTATTTTACATTTCTTGAAGATTTACCAAATTTCCAAATTCAGTTGAAATTGTTCCACCAACACCAAGCCAAGAAATTTGTCTATTTATAATCGAATTTTATTTTTTCTAACCAGACAAAAAAAAAAAGAAGAAAGTTAGTACATCTTAATGACTCTTTTATAAGGAGAAGAATTGTCACAAGTGATTCCAGTTTGAATGCACAAATTATATCCAACATTCCAACTCAAACTTCCATGATCAGTTAATGAATTATACCAATTCTTCAAGATTGTTTGTTCATTGGGATGTAATGTATCTTTTTTTTTTTCAAAAATGTAAATGGTACATT
>Ga0209960_1004120_pt1 | contig 11465 bp, 17 predicted proteins | sample ThiBiot_500_plan_2_FD_183947 | JGI IMG/M metagenome (GOLD analysis project Ga0209960, IMG submission 183947) | Wastewater bioreactor microbial communities from Cape Town, South Africa - Thiocy_expt_500_plan (SPAdes) | ecosystem: Engineered > Bioreactor > Thiocyanate-remediating >... | reverse complement strand
TTTTTTTTTTTTTTTTTTTTCTTGTTTCATTCTTTTTTTTTAAAAAAAGTCTTATTCTATTCTTTGTCTTTTCTTTTTTAATTCTTCTATTCTTTTTTCTTCTATTATGAGTTTCAAAAATTCGGATATGCAATTCACAATGAAAGTCTGTATAAATTCAAAACACCCTCAAAGATCTTCATACAAATCTACTGAAACTAAACGAACTCCTTTTATCCCAATTGACCCTCTCTCAAGCCCTAATAAAAAATGGTCAGACGATGACGACCTCTCTTCTTCAACAACTGTCTATTCTTTCACAACTGGGACAACATTTATGCCCTCTAGTTCTTCTTATTCTGGTCGTCGTTTCTCAAGATCAAGTTTGGATTCACCTCCCTCTTCACCTACTTCCTCTACCTCTAACTCTGCACCAGGATCTTCTTCTTCTCCAAGTTTAAAACGTCCTGCTGCCACTTTTTTTGCTACCTCATTTACTTTTAAACCAATTGATGAAGCAGATAGAGAAGAAGTGACTTGTGAGTTTTGTGGAAAAATTTACAAACACCGAAACTGTTTAACTAAACACCAATGGGAACACCATGAACATTGGGAAACAACAAAGAGACTTTGTGTTTCTAAGCACCAACAAGTTCAACTCCTTGAAGCTGCTACTGTTTTAATTAATATCACCTCAACTTCTCCAATCATTGTCTTGTAAATAGAAAAAAAGAAGGAAAGAAGAAAAGAAGAAGGAAAAAAAAAGCATTCATTGATTGAATGTCTTTCTCTTTTTTTTCTTGAATGCTTATTATTTGTTGAATATAGTGTAAATCAAAAACAAAAAACTTGTACTAAATAATAAAAATTTTTAAAGTGAAATCAATTCATTCATTCATTCCTCTCTCCTGCTTCCTTTCTTTTGAAGATTGTTCTCATTTTTTTTTTCATTTTCCCCCACAATTTAGTTTTTTACAACTCTTTCAAAAAAAAAAGTGTCTGGTTTTTCCTAATTTTTTAAAAAACGATTCATCTTGAAGATCAAAAAAAAAAAAAAGATGAACTGATCATTCAAACAAAGAAACAAAGGGACAGGTGTTTTGGAAACTGAGCTTTATTTATGATGATCAAAAATATTGCAAAAGTCAAAGATCAAAAATTTTGATGCTCCATTTCAACAAATAGGCTTGACTTCAATCTCATTTCCCAAAACAAAAACAAAAAAATATATATATTTGGGTTTAATTTATTTGTCATTCAACGAATAAGGTTCTCAAGAACAGAAAACAAAAAAAATGAAAAGGGAGCTGAAGTCAAAAGAAAAATTCTTTATTTTTTTATTTTTTTATTTTATTTTTGTTCTTTTTTTTATTTTGGACATTCCTATGACATCACCATTTTTTAGAAAGTGTATAAAAGGAAGCGATTCCTTTTTGATTTTTTTTTTTTTTTTTTTCAAAAACATTTTGATATTTCCAATAATTATAATTCAAAATTTAAATAACTATTAGACTTTAGTAATTAGAATCAATTCAAATTTAATTCAATTCAAAGAAGGATTTTTTTAAAAAAAATGGAACCAGTTCTAATTGATGTAAATGAACCTTATGTTTATAGTCAAGCCATTGCACAAAACACAGGAGCAAAAGTTGAAGTTATTCAACAACAAGAGAATTCTGGAGCTCCACCTGAAGAAACTATAAATGATATGGTCGACTTAATAGAGTTTTCTTCTTTAGACCAAGAACAAAATGAATCAGATTCTCCCAAAAAAGAACTCAAAGAAGAGGAAGAAGAAAAAGAGGAAGAAGAAGAACAAAAGAATGAAAACCAAGAAGATATTCAAATGGAAATTGCTAGGGAATTTGATGAATTATTATTCGGAACGGAATCCAAAAATGACTCTAGTACAACTCAAATAGATATTAATGAAAACCTAGAAGATGTATTTAGTGTAAAAGAAGAACCAACAACAACAACAAAAGAAGTAGGAGTAGAAAAGAATAAGAATGAGAAAAATTTAAATTCTAATGAAAAAGAACCCAAAGGTCTTGTTAGTGCTACTCCTGAAGTAAAACAATCTTATAAATCCTAATTTTGTCAAATAACTATTTATAAATAAACAACAGTTGTAAAAAAAAGTTGTTAATTTGCTTCTTTTTTTTTTCTTTTGAGGAATTAATTCAAGGTTTGCTTAACCAATTCCTTAAGGTTCTTCAATTTTTTTGCTTTGTAAATGGAAAGAAAGAAAAAATTTTCAAAAAAGACTCATTGTTTTATTATTTTTGTTCTTTGAATTGTAAAAAGTAAAGAACAAGTAAGTCATCATTTATTTCAAGTTTTTATTCCCCAAAGTTGTAGTTCGTTTGATTTTCATGACTCATCTCTTTTACATAGACTTGTCCTGGAAGGTTTGATTCACTTCTCTTCTTTTTATTTAAAAGGATTCATTTAATTGCATTGATCCTTGTTTGTCTATTTTTGATATGATTTTTGTTTTTTCTGTTCGCTTTTATTTACTTTTTGGTTTATTTGTTTATTTAATTTCAAAACATAACTGTGCAAACCTTGAAAGTTTCACGATTGAAGGAAGTCTTTACAGGTTTTGAAAGAGAAGTATTCAATGAAAAATGAAAGCATTCAATGAATATCAAGAAATTCCAAATGTTTGTTTCATTCCTCCTTTCTTTAAATACTTTTGAGTTATAACTTATTATTTTTCTTCAATTCTCCAATTCTTCATTTCTTTAATTCTTTAATTCTTGCATTTGATTCTTTCTATTCGACAAAAAAAATGAGTACAATAAATATCAAAAGACAATCTGTTAAAATACAAAATATCTCAACCTGTGAACTTTGTTTAAAGAAGAAGTCAGCTTTTCTCTGCAAACAATGTCAACAAAATTGTTGTGGAGAATGTCAAAAGATTCATTTAAGAAGCAAAGCAACATCAAATCATACTTTTGAAACTCTTGTTCTTTCTTCATCTCCTTCTTCAACCTCTTCATCATCTTCTACACCTTCATCTTCTACTTCATCTTCTCAAAATCTACGACCTGAAACATCCTATACCAACTCTTCATCTTCTGACTCACTCAAATTTGAACCACATCTTCAACGTAAGTTTAAGAAAGTATCTAAAAGTTCTCAATCAAACCAATGGGAGTTTAAAATAGTCGTGGTTGGGGAAGTCAAAGTTGGTGAGTAGTAAACTTGAAATTTGAATTTACAAATTATAAATTTAACGGTTTTTTTTACAAAAACAAAAAGGAAAAACTTCACTGATTCAGAAATATGTAACAGGAAACTATAAAGAGAACTATCAAACAACAGTATTTTTTTAAAAAAAAATTCTTTTAAACTTTTGAACTAACTAATATGATAAATATTCTTGATTAATTTGAAAGTTGGGAGTGGATTACAGGACACAAATTCTTATTGATACAATATCAAAAACTCAAATCAACCTTCAGTTTTGGGATGTTTCTGGGAGTGAAAGATTTGGACAACAAACAACAGTTTGAATTTATTTCTTTTATTCTATTTTATATTTTATTTGATAATTCTATTTTATTTTCTTTAATTTTATATTTCTATTTATTTTATTTATTTAATATTTAATATTTATTTCTATCTATGATAGATCTATTATCGAGGTGCTGTGGCTGCTATTGTAACATTTTCTTCTGAAGGAAGAGGTTTTGAACGAGTTGTTTCATGGAAACAGGATGTTAATAATAATGTTGGTCAAATTCCTTGTTTTTTATTTGTGACTCAGGTTTTTTTTAATCGTAATACTATTTCAATAAAATAAAAATAAAAATAAAATAAAATAAATAGTGTGATAAAGAGAGAAATATTAGCAAAGAACAAATTAACAAATGTTGTAAAGAAAATGGATTTCTTGGATGGTAATCTATATATTCCTTTTTTTTTTCAAAAAAAAAAATCTTAAAATGATTATCAATTACCAGGTTTGAAACCTCTGCAAAGAAAGGGACTGGAGTTAATGAAGCATTTCATCATGTTGCTCATCATTTAATCAATCTCATGGAAAACCAAGATGATATTGTTGAATCAGATCCTAACCCAACAATCAAACTAACTGATCCAGTTCAAACTTTGAGTACTTTTGATAAACTTCGTGAAAAATGTTTAAATTAAAATTAAAATAATCATTTAAACCAAGATTTATTTCAATTTACTCCTTCACTAAAATTGAGTTTTAAAGAAAAATAAAATAGTTCCAGAGAAAAATTACCCATCCAAGAAACAAGACAAAGATTGCAAAACTTTTGAGCGATTTGGTCCAAAAAACCAAAAAACCAAAAAACTGAATCACAATTATACAGTCCTGATTTTTTTCTTTCCAATGGTGTTAATAAAAGTTGAATTGGTTTTAAAAAAGGAATCAGAAAGTTAATCCAAAACTCACTCGATAATAAGTGAATTGATGAAGAGATTGGAGATCAATTCAAAAAATTTTTAAAAAAAAAAAACCAAAAAAAAAAAAAAAAAAAAACTTTGAAAAAAAAAAAAAAATTCTGAAAAAAGATTTTTTTGACCAACTTTTTTTTTCTCTCAAAAATCATAAATCAATCCTTTCATCATTCACTTCAATCTCTTCATCGAATCCACTAAATCATCACCTTCATCACATTTAATCCATATTTTCATGTTGATCATTTTCTACAATATTGATTAATTGATTAATTTTCGGATTGAATTTTTTACTTATTCAAAAAAAATTTTTTTCCCCAAAAACTTTTTGAAAAAATAATAAATAAAACAAAAACAAAATCAAATATAAAAATATCAAAATATCAAACTGATTTTTCTAATCAAATTTAGATTGAATCATAGTACTTGAGATAGAATAGATAGTTTTTTTGGATAGATATATAAAAGCAAATTTTTTTTAAAAATTGGGGATTGTTGGGAGGAGTTGTGCTTGTGTGAGAAATGTTTAAGACAATTAGAAAGTCACTGAAGATCGGTGGAGTTCAAAGGAAGATCACTGACAAGTCACCAGCTGTGTTGAAAGAGATCGCTAAAGCTGAGAAAGAGAAGAAAACTGAGTTAGATTTTAGTGAGAAAGGCATAATCGATCTTCCTGAAGTATATATTTTGTTATTTCAATTTTTTAAAATTTTAATTTATTTATGCACTCCATTCTTTATTACTTTCATTATGTTTATATGATTTGTTTTGTTGAAAAGAAAAAATATGAAACACAAAATAATACAAAATATAAAAGTCCAAGCATGAATCAAAATGATAAATTTAATGGAAATATATTCATTATTTAATCTTCTTCAACTTTTCTTTTTTTGTTTTTGTTTTTGTTTAGGATATTGGTGCTGTAAAAACTCTCGTTTGGTTGAATTTATCTGGAAATAGTTTATCTACACTTCCAGATGAGTTTGTATTTTTAGGTTCTTTACTTTGGTTGGATTTGAGTTCAAATAAATTTTCTTCACTCCCTGAATGTCTCTTTCATTTATCTTCTTTATCGGAATTAAATCTTCAAGGTTTGTTTATTGAATTTATTCATTTTTCTCAAAAAAAAAACATCAAATTTTTTATTTGTAATTTTAATCTGTATTCAACTTGAAAATCAGGGAATGAATTACTAGTATTACCTCCAGAAATTGGAAGTTTGGTTTCTCTTGAAAAACTTTCAGTTGCAAAAAATAAACTTACTTCAATTCCTGAAGAGATTGGAAAAGTTCAAATTTTCTTTCATTTCAATTGAATTTAACTTAATCTAATCGAATCTAATTGCTAATAAAAATAATCAATAGTTATCATTATTAAAAGATTTGGATTTAAGTGCAAATGAACTTGTTGTTGTCCCACTCACACTTGCTCGTTTATCAAAATTAACAGTTCTTGGATTAGGAAAAAATAGAATCAGGTTTTCAATTGAATTTCTCCTCCATTATTTATTTATTTCTTCATTTTGATTTTTTTTTTTAAAAAAAAACTCAAATTTTCTTTCTAATAACTTTAAATTTTACTTTCCAAAGTGTTCTTCCTCATGAACTTGCTTCTCTAAGAAGAATTCGAATTTTAGATGTGAGAGATAATCCATTAGAATTACCACCTATTCATATTGCAGAGCAAGGATCTCAAGCAATTCTTAGCTTTTTAAGAGAATCAATGAAAGGTCTTTTTTCCTTTTCTTTTTTCTTTCTTTTTTTTTTTTTCTGTAACAAAAGTCAATTTCAAATTGTTACGAATTCTCATTTTGAATTTTTTATTTTTGTTTTTTTAGGAGAGAGAGGAAGTGCAAACCACACAATTGCGATTGGAGATGGATTAGTTCAAGGAGTTCAAGCAAAAGAATCTAGTTTTAATATTATTTCAAAGAATGAAAAAGGAGGTAATCTCATCTTTTTCAATTCAATAAATAAATAACTAATTAAACGAAAGAGAAAAAAAGTGAAAAATAAATAAAAAATTTAAAATTTAAAATAAAGAATGAATAAAATTGAATAAAAAATTTTAACAGAACAATTGAAAACTGGAGGAGATTTATTTTTTGTGGAGATTTCAACAGCAATTGGTGGAAAAAGGAAAGAATTAGATGTTATTGATAATACAAATGGAACATATTTAGTAAAATTCACACCCACTACACATGGGGAACATATCTTAAAAATTCAAATTGATGGAGCTCATATTGTTGGAAGTCCTTTCGTTTGTAACGTTACACAAAGTAAAACTTTATTTATTTTTATTTTTTATTTTTCCATAGAAAACAAGAGTTTAAATTAAAAAAAATTAAAAAAAAAATTAAGATGAAGGAGTTGCAGCAGATGAATGTTATGCAAGTGGAGCAGGTATTAAAGGGGGAACTGTTGGAGATAATAATAGTTTTACAATTCATGCAGTTGATAAAAGTGGAAATCCTGTAATTAATTTAGAAAAGGTTATTAAAGTTTCAATTCATGGTCCTGAAGGATGTGAACCACAAGCAACAATTAAACCAAGAGGAATTGGAATGTATGATGTTTCTTATGTGGCAACAATAGAAGGAGATTATATTTTGGAAATCACAATAAATGGAGAACATATCATGGATTCACCCTTCTATATGTTCTTTGAGACTTTGAAAAGAGAAAAAAATAGATTATCTTCTAATGTTTCAGGATTAAGAAGACCTACAGCCTTAAAATTAAAGAGAGTTTCTCAAGGAGTCGATGTTTATTTCCTTTCCTCTTTCTGAGATAAAAAAAAAAAACATTAATATTATCTGCTATAATGAAAATAAATAAATAAATAAATAATAGGGAAGTGATTCTCCTGATACAAGTAATAAAGAAGAGGAAGATGTTCCATCATTGAGTAATAAATGGAGTGGTTTTGATCAAATGTCTGTTGGTACGATTAACAATTTCAATTCAAAATTCAAAGTTCTTTAAAACTATAATATTGATATTTATTTATTTATTTATTTATTTAATTATTTTTTTATAGATGATCCCACTAAAGTTATTGATACATTATTTTCTGAACTTCTTAATGAAAATGAAGGACCAACTTCTATTTTTGATGCTGCAAGTTAGATTTCTTTCTTTCTTTCTTTTCTGAGTGATTATTTGTATTTATTTTTTAAAAAAAAAAAAAAAAAAAAAGATGCTACTTCTGGCAATTCAAATGGAAAACAACAAGCAAATGAAAGTGCTTCAAGAATTTCACTTGCTAAAGGAATTGTTGGTTTGATCACAGAGTCACAAAGGGCTTTAGAAATAGATAAAAAATTTTCTTTAAATAATGAAGACACAGAGAGTGGACTTTTGGAAAGAATTCAAACTGTTGTCGAACTTCGTGGAACTCTTATAAACACTGCAGTAAAATTTCCGAATCTTTATTTTTGATAACAAAAATTAAAATAATTCTTTCAAAAAAAAAAAAAAGGTAATTGCTCAAGATCTTGGTGGACGTCTTCAAGCTACAACTCGTTCTGAAGAACAATTAACTCAACTCCATTCATCACTCAATATTGAAGGCTATCTTTCTAGCTTAAATTCATTACAAAATTTATCAGTTCAAATTTTTGATGGTTTCATTTATCTTCTTTTTTTTTTCTTTTCTTCGATCATTTTTTCTTTAATTTTATTTTCTTTTTTTCAATTTCAGAGGTGAAGAAAGAAAATCGAACAAATTTAAGTCCACTCCTTGAGAAAAGAAATCAAACTCGAATTGATACAGCCAAAATATTAAATTCAATGCTTACTACAATTAATGCAATTAATGAGATTAGAAATTCCGATTCAAAGGTCTTTTTTTTTTTCTTTTTTTTTTTTTTTCTGGTTTTGGTTCTTTAATAATTAATGAATAAAAACTAACAGGATATTATGAATGCATTTCCTGATTTTCAACCTGTTGATCCTGAAATTTCCATGGAAAGTGCTATAAAAGCTCATGATACATGGCAAACAAACGTTTATTTTATTTTATTTTTATTTTATTTTTATTTCTTTACTTTATTATTTTAATATAATTTCTAACTATTCCAAAACTTTTTACTCTCAAAATTTTAGGTTTTATCGCTCATTGGTCCAAAAATGGAAAAAACGAATAAACTAATGTTGGAATTGATTGAAGCTTTAAAGGAAGAATGTGATGTTCTTGAAAAGAATCAAAATCTCTTTGATGAAGGTCAAACTTTAATTTTTTAAAAACAATCACATTTTAAATGTCAATAAATAATAGGTCCAAAACATCTTGCCACAATCGCTTATGCAAAACAACACCACGCATCAAAAGCAACAAGTTTCTTTTTTTTTTTTCTTTGTTTTTCTTTTTTTCTCTTTACCTTTTCTCACCTTTTTTATTTTATTTAGCTCAACAATCAGAAGAACAATTATTAAATTTAACCACACTTCAAAATCATTTCTCAACTGCTGCAATTAGAATGGCTCAAACTCCTACCCCAGAACAACTTCAAAAATTTCTTTTCCAAGTAATTTCGTTTTTATCTTCATTTCTTCTCTTCTCTTCTCTTTATTTTCCTCAATGACACCACCAAACTCAAATAAAAAACAAAAAAGATTGAAGCAATCCAAGCAAAACAAAAAGATAGTGAAAAACAATTATCTGTTATTCAAAGTCAATATGAAAAACTTCAATTAACAGAAAAAATTGGTTCTAGAGCTCTTGTTGCACTTTCCAATGAAATAACAACTTTAAAGAAAGTTTGATTTCTTTTTCTTTTTCGTTTTCTTTTTTTTTTTTTTCTCCTGTTCAAAAAGAATAATGATTTTTTTTTTTTTTTTCATTTACCAGCATCAAATTGCTTTAAAAGAAAGTGAAAGGGCCATTGTTGACAAACTTGAATTTTTAGCTGATACCCAATATCCAGAATTATATATTGATGCAAAAAATATTTTTGATAGAGTTCAGAACTTAACACTCAAATCTGAAAGTAGATTAAGTCAATATGTTGGAACTACTCCTGTTTCTCAAAATACATTGATTTCTACCTCACCTACTGGTGAAAAATGTTTGTTAAAGAAATTTCCAAAACCCTCACCAGAAAAAATTTCTTACCTCGAACATTTATGTTCTTTCCTTTACAAGTAACTTTCCTTTTATTTTTATTCTGATTATTTTTATTCAAAGATGAATCACATTTCTTTCTCACATCTCCAAATAAAATAAAATAAAATAAAATAAAAATAAAGATTTAATCACCCAAATCTTTGTAAAATTCATTCCATTTGGGAGGAAGGAGATCATATTTATTTAGAGATGCCTTTTTATACTGGAACTACCCTTCGGGATTGGATTTCAAAATCGTATCTTTTCTTTTATTCATTCTCTCTTGATCCTAATCCTAATTTTTTTTTTTTTAAAAAAAAAAAAAAAAAAAAAAAAAATTAAAATTTTTTTTTTTTTTTTTTTAAAAAAAAAAAAAAAAAAAAATAGAATTACAACTGTTTCTATTTCATTATTACGAAGCGTTTTTGAAAAAATACTTTCTGCTATTTCAGTACTTCATCAAAATGGAATTGCTCATGGATATTTATCCTTGGATTCTGTTATTATAGCTGAAGAACTTCTTAATTATAGCTCAATTACTCCAACAATATTGGGGTTCGAATATGCACTCAAAGACCAAAAAAATGGAAATAAAGAAGCAGAGACAGAAAATTGGGAAGCACCTGAAGCACGTACTTCAGATTTTCCATTAATTTCAGTTGATATTTGGGATTTCGCAAACATGATTTGTGAAGCATTCAGGTAATTTTTTTTTAAATTTATTTAATTTTCTTTCTTTTTTTTTTCTTCGAAGTAAATAAGAATTTTTTTTCATTCTTCTTTCTTAGTGTCTCCCAAACATCAGCCTTTTTAGTTCCCAAAAAACAATATGCAGTTATTCCCCAAATTATTAGTCGTGTAAATACAAAACATCTTCAACCTCTTTTACAACAACTCTTAGTATTTTTCCTTTCATTTTCATTTTCATTTTCATTTTCATTTCATTTCATTTTTTATTTTAATTTAATTCAAATAGCAAAGAGATCCAAATCGACGCCCATCAGCAAATATTTGCCTTCAACATCCTTATTTTACATCTGATCTATCTTATTCAATTGACTCTATTGGTATTGTTCTTATTTTATTCTTATTCTTATTCTTTTTTTTTTTTCAAGGGCATCTATAAATCTAACCTTACTCACAAATTAAAGAAAATAATCCATTCAAAGGACTGGAGGAAATCTCTGGTTTACCTCATTTCTTTGATACCCTTTATAATCAAAGAAAAGGGGTGAAAGGACAATTAATTTTTGAACTTGATCCAGAAATTCCAATTATTGATTCAATTTTGAAAAATATGCAAGCTGTTCAAGAAGAAGATATATTAAAACCAATTAATTTTACGAAAATTTCTCAGGTTTATTTTTTTTTCTTGTTTTCATTTTTTTCTAAAAAAAATTGAAAAAAAAAAAAAAAAAACCAAAAACAAAATAAAATAAATCAAATTAACTTTAGGGGCCTATTGTAAAAAATATTAACAGTGCGTTCTTTGAAGAATTAATAAAATCTGAAATGATTGTATGTGTAAAAGAAAATTCTTTAATGGGATTCTCTGGTGGATCAGAAATTTCGACTAGATCTCTTCTTTATCTTCCAAATCCCAAGTACTTTTCCTTCATTCCTTCATTCTTTCCTTCTTCTTTCTTCTTTCGCAATAAATGATGACATTAATTTTTTTTTTCTCTCCCTTCCCCCTTCTTTTCTTAGCTTTACTGATGTAAATTCCCTTGAAATGCTTGGGAAATTTTTAATGAAATGTATTATTGATGGATACTTTATTCCACCCATTTTTGCCCCCTCTTTTTATAAATATCTTATCGGACAACCAATTCATTTGGATGATCTTGAAGGTACCTTTAATTCCATTATTGTACGAAACAAAAAAAAATTTTAATAACTTGAATTTTTTTTTTTTTTTTTTTTTTTTTTTTTTTTTT
>Ga0209960_1004119_pt1 | contig 11468 bp, 11 predicted proteins | sample ThiBiot_500_plan_2_FD_183947 | JGI IMG/M metagenome (GOLD analysis project Ga0209960, IMG submission 183947) | Wastewater bioreactor microbial communities from Cape Town, South Africa - Thiocy_expt_500_plan (SPAdes) | ecosystem: Engineered > Bioreactor > Thiocyanate-remediating >... | reverse complement strand
TTGTTTTTTTTTTTTTTTTTTTTCCCTTCAATTTCTAATCTGTTTCAAAAAAAAACAAAAAAGATCTTGATATTTTTCTTCAATCATTTGTGAAATCTTCAGTAACGATGTGTCATACTCAAGTTTGATTTTTTTCAAAAGAAAAGAAAAGAAAAAAAATTCTAAATTTCTCCTTGAATTATAGGATAATGCAAAATTTGCAACATTAATTGGAAGATCCTCATTTCAAGTTTATATTGGAGGTACAACAGGAATTGATGTGACAACACCAGATGTTCAATATTGGAAACATATTCAAGTAATCTTTTTTAATATCAATTTTGTTTAAATAAAAAAAAATAAAAATAAAAAATTCAATAGTTTCCTCAAAACTACATAAGTGATAACTGGCCCATAAGTGTTACATCAATAAGTGGAGATGGAAAATTTCTTGCAATTGCTGGGAAAAGAGGAGTTGCTCATTTTAATTTAGTCACAAATAAATGGAAATTATTTAATAATATTCAACATGTACAATTACTCTTATTTTCTTTCTTTTTTAATTTATTCAGAAATTCAAAAAAAAAAATAAAAAAATAAAAAGGAAAGAGAATTTCGTTGTAGAGGAGGAATAGTTTGGTATAAAGATGTAATGGTAGTTGCTTGTCAAGATATTAATACTTTAAACTATGAAGTATAATTTTTTTTTTTTTTTCAATTTTTTAATCGTAAACATTAAATAATATTATTGAAAAAAAAAAGATTCGCTTTTATTGGCAAAATTCAAAACTTGATAGACAATTTGTTTTGTTTGTACAAACTATTCCAAGACTAATTTTACATTTATCAATCTATGAAGATATTCTTCTTGTATATACTGCTGATAATATTGTTAGAGAATTTAAAATAGAAATGGTACTTGATACTGCTGATGAAGCTAATCTTCAACGTAATCTTTTCATTTTTTTTAAAAAAACGAACAAATAAACAAAAATGAAAATAGCAAATCATTTTTTCAATATGCAATTATCAAATGAAACTTCTCTTCATAATCATGTTTCACATGTTTATGATGTTCAATCTATTCACTGGCTTCCAAGTTCTTTTTTTTCTCTCTTCTTATTTCATTTAATAAATAGATGATAAACTAATTTATTTTTTTTAAAAAAAACATAATAATTAGTTGAATGGATCCCAGAAATTACATCTTACCCATTCCTTATTTTAGAATCAGGAGAATTATCTCTTTATCATAGAGTTAAAGTATGAATTGTTTGTTTCAATAAAAGAAAAATATTAATAATAATAACGATTATCATAATAATTTAGCAATCAATTACAAAAATCGAAATTGCAAAAAGAGTTCAACAATTTTGGATGAGTCCAAAGGATTCAAAAACAGAACTTCTTCAAAATGCTTTATGTATTTATGACAATTTAGGACTTTCAGTAATTTTCTTTGATTATTTATTTTTTTTTCCCCTAAAAATCACCTTTTTCCTTCCTTTAGGTAAAGGTGAATAAACCTCAACAAGTTGAAAATGATATTAATTTTGAAGACTTTTTAAAGAATAGTATTAGAATACCATCTCAATTTTATCCATTAAGTATTTTTCATCCTTTTCTCTTTTTTTATTTTAATTAATCATTTCTAAAAACAAAAAACAAAAAAAAAGGTATTCTTATTGAAGAAGGAGTTCTTATGGGAGTGGATTTCGAATGTCAAAAGAAAAGATTTTTAAATAGATCAACTAATTTCTTCAAAATCCTTACTCAAAACCATCTATTTTTACCGAATATCCTTCGTTATCTTCTTAAAAAAAGAGAATCGGAAAAAGCCCTCAAATTTGCAAATTGTTATAAAGATTTGAACTATTTTACTCATTCACTAGAAATTCTCCTTCATGAAATTCTTGAAGAAGATAAAAAAGAAATGAAATCTGAACAGACAATATTAAATCAAGTTATCATTTTCATTGAACAATTTCCTCATTTTCTGGATGTTGTTATGGGAGTAGCAAGAAAAACTGAAACTGATAGTTGGAATTACTTTTTTTCATATGCGGGTAGTCCTACTGAACTTTTTGAGGTTTTTTTTTTTTTTTCTTTCTTTCTTTTTTTAGTTTTGAATTTTGATTTTACATTCAATAAAATATTTTATCAAGATGTGTCTTCAAACTGGACGTCTAAGAACAGCTTGTAGTTATCTTTCAATTTTACAGAATATTGAAGAAAGATCAGTCAGTAAAGCGGCTGCAAATCGATTATTAGAAGCATCTTTACATACAGAAGAGTTTGAAATTGCAGAAGAGATCATAGGATTTTTTCAAAAAATTACTGCAGCAAAATCAGATGAAGAGTTTTTTTTTCTTTTTTTCTTTTTTTTCTTTGACTGATTATTGACATCTAAATAAAAAAATAAAATAAAAAAACAATCTTTAGGGGTAGCCAAGAAAATCTTCAACTTCAACTAGCGAATCATGCTAAATTACTCCTTGGAACTGGTAGAGTGAGAGCACTAGGAGATTTTTCAAGACATTTACAATTTCCATTGAAATCATGGCTCAGAGAAATGTAATTTCCAATTAAAATTCTCTTTTTTTTTCTTTTTTTTTCTTTTTTCATGTTACAATATATATTTTTCTTTTTTCATGTTAAAATATATATTTTTCTTCTTCTTTCAATTTAGAAATTCAAAAGCATCCGTAGTTAATCTAGAATCAACATTCCAATTTCTTCATCAACAATTTCATTGGCCTTATCCAGGTTTTTTTTTTTTTCTTATTCTTTTCTAATAAAAAGCAAAACTAACATTTCTTTGTTTTTTTTTAAATTAATTAATTAAGAAGAATCATCAGAGCCACAACCAAATCAACAACATGGTTCATTACTTCAAAGAATTCAAGCTCAAAAATTACAAAGAAAACAAGAAATAGAGTTTTTTTTTTTAAAAAAAAAATGAATTCAAATTCCTTTGTTTTTTAATCAAAATTCAAAAAATAGGTATTTATTAGAGATAATGGTAGAAGTTAAGTGTATTGATTGGTGTATTTTACTAGCTTCCCTTTTATGTCAAAAAGATCAACTCATTGAAATTTTTAAGAAAGACTCAACTCGATTAAAAGATTTTACTAAAATGTTAGAGACAACCCAATGGTAATTTCCAATTTCAATTTCATCTTTTTCATATTCATATTCAAATAACACGATATTAATGAAAAAATAATGAATAAATAAATAAATAAAACAGTTCTGTTTACATCAACATGGGAAAAGAAGTGTCAAACCAAATTAAATAGATTTTTTTATTTTTTAGTTCTTGTTATTTTCAACTTTTTATTTTTTTTCAATTTCATTTTTTTCTTCTTTTCACTTCTAATTTTTTATTTGAAGCTTCCTCCTTCCAATTTTTCAAAGTGTTGACGAGCAACTGAGATGTTCATCAATGTTGCAGCAGGGGCTATTTTAATTTATAAAAATAAAAAAAAAGGAAAATAAAAAGAAAGGAAAATAAAAAGAAAGGAAAATAAAATAAAAAAAAGGAAAAAGGGAAAAATTACGAATATCAGGATCAGACATAATCACCATAATATAAGTATTTTGAGTTAAAACATCAATAAATGCTGTAAAACTTTCATTTTCAACTTCCATACTTTGGAATGATGATTGTGATTTACTAAGTTTCATTTTTTTTTTTTTTTTTTTTTTGTTTAAAAAAATCAGAATTTGATATGGAAAAAAAAAAATTAATCTTATACCTGCAACTGAGTTTAAATTGTTTGATAATGTTAGAAATTTTTTCAAATCTGTGTACATCTCTGTGTTGTTTGTTTGTTGAATGAGAAATCACAAGAAAAGTTGCCCTTTCAAATAATACGACTTCATCTGATTCACTATTTTTTTTAAAAAAAAAGTTTGGTTAAATAAATAAAATAAAATAAAATAAAATAAAATAAAATAAAGAATTAGAATTTACCAAATATCGCAAAAGTTTTTAAGATGAGACTCTAATAGTTTCACATTGGGAATCAAAGAATATACAATTGATGACCAAGCCTTTAAAAAAAAAAAAAAAAAAAAAAAAATTTTTTTTCAATATATCTCATTATAAATAATTATTTTGAAAAAAGTTTGAAATCAAACTTTATATAGAGTTTCATCCCAAATTGAAGTTCTAAAGCAAGTAATATCAAGTGGTAAAGATCTTCTTTTTAATTCAAGTTCACGATCTGCAAAAATCTAAAGAAAAATTATTGTTATTTATTATTGCCAATTAATTATTATCATGATGAATTACTTGATCTCTTTGATCTTCTTGAACTAAATCCATTTTATGAACTAAACAGAAAATTTTTGCTTCTTTTGAGTTTTGTAAAATAGCTTCAAGACATGATTGATAGTAATGCATATCCTTTTCAATTTCTCTGCTTTCAACATCAAAAACATAAATCAAAACCTTTGTATTTGTATTTTCAATTGAAAGATTATTTGTTATTACTTTTTGTTTTAAACTTATTAAATGAGGAGAATAAGATGATTTTACTTCGACATTTCGAAAGATGTGATCTCTTTGACTTGCGAAATAATTTTCCATAAATGCTTCTTGTCTAATTGTTTTTTTTTTTTTTTTCATTTACAATTTTGAAAATAAAATAAAAGAAGGGAATGAATAATGTTTCAAATAAATAAGAAAACTAACCCTCCACAGTCCCATAAATTGAGAACAAGGTTTCCCAAAAAACGAACATGTGAGTGTTCAACATCAACTATTGTAATTTTAACAGTTTAATATTATATTATAATTTATGCAATAACAAAATAATTAATAAAAAAATAATTATGCAATGGAAAAAACAAAAGAGAATTGGTATTTTCTCAATTATAAAATATAAGTAAAGAAATAATAAATAAAAAAAATGATTGTTTCAATACTTGTAGCTCCAAGTCTTCTTGTATCCCTTGCAATATAATTAGCAAAAATGATTGATCTCATGGAAGTCTTTCCAGACCCACTTTTACCCATCAACAGAACCTATAAAATCCCCAAAGAAAAACCATCATTAATCCAATTTTTCACAACAAATATAAATAAAATATAATAAAGTAATTAAAATTGAATAAATGTGTGTTGATGATGGAAAGAAATAAGAAAGATTGAAGGGGGATGATATAATGAACAAAGGGAGGACCTTACCTTTTTCTTCATTTTTTTTCCTATTTTTTTTTTTGTGTTTCATCATTTCAGGATCGATCTTTTCATAGGCTCAAACTCGTCAGTTGATCATCAAAACATCACTCAATAATCAAATTTTCATCAACTCATTCACTTTTTCCTCAAAGATTTCAACCTTTAACCCAACCTTTAAACCTTTACAATCCACTATAATGCCAACACTTTACGAATCCGCTCTGATGAGCCACATTACGTATGAATTCAATGAAACATTGTATAAGGAATATCAAGAAAGACATCAACATTTGGAAGGGGAATTGCTTGTAATTTTTCAAATCATTGAACGAGATGAGAATAAACTATTGGATAGATATTTGGGTTTTTTAGATAGAAATGGATGGAGGTATTTGGATCATAAGATTGATGAAGGTTCTAATTATCAATGTTTGGTTTTCAAGAATAGTAGGAAACGTGAAATTGTGATGGCTCATCGTGGAACAATTATGAATGGAATCAATATGAAGGATGATATTGAGATATTAAAAGGAATTGATTGTGAGAAACCATTGATCATAGATCCTGCTTGTAAGTATGCTAAGGATATTAAGGAGATGAGGGATAAGGATTTTAAAAATTATAAACTTTATCAAACAGGTCATTCTCTTGGAGGATTTCTTGCGGAAGTTTGTGCAATGAGTTTACCCCAGGATGATGTGAATGCTTATACTTTTGATAGTGTTGGTAGTAAAAATGTATTAGGAAAGTTTGGGAAAAGCCTTGGAATTGATACAACTAAAATTGATCCCAAAAATATTAAAAATTATTTTCCAGAACCAAATCTTGTGAATACAGTTAACCTTTCTTTTGGATCACGCTATTTGATATGTGACTTTGATTGCCTCTCCAAAATAGAAAATCGAAATTATGATCAACAATTTGAGTGGAGTGCTGAAAAACAACCTATGATGTTTGTAGATCTCTCTTCTGAAGAAAATCTTGCTAAATCAGTATTGGGACAACTTCTAAGTTCTCATCCTCTATTAAAGATCATTAGGAATGGATTCAATGAGGATGGTACAATTCGTGTAGAAAAATATATTGAAAATTGGCCAACTGCTAAGGCAACTTTTGGACTAGGCGGTGAAATCAAATATAAAGAAACAACTCCTGAAGAAACAACAACAACAGCCATTGACACATCCCAAGAATTGCTTGATTTTTCAACATTTAGCTATGAAAGTCAAGGAAAAGTCAAACTTCGAGATAAAGATGGAGTTTCAATTGCTTTTGCTCTTTTATTTCTTGTATTATTTATAACAAAGACTCAATAAGTCTGTATGATGACGATGAAGGAAAACAAAACAAAGTAAGCAAGAAAGAAAGAAATCTTGTTTGTATTTTTTAATAATAATAAAAAAAAGATTGTAAAATCTTTCTAAATAATTTCAAAGTTAAATTTTTAAATTTATTTCTCTATTTATTTATCATTGTATTCTATTCTAAATTATAATTGTTGGTTGAGTTCCATAATTGCTTTGAGTTTAGATTCTAATTCTTGTTCTTCTTTCTTTGCACTCGCCAGTTGTTTCTCCAGTAAATGAACTGTATTTGCTTCTTTAGGATGATGATGATGTTGAATTCCATTTGACAAAACTTTTTTTTCATGATTTCCATTAACCAATTTTTCTTGAGGTTTTGAATCTTTTTTCTCTTTTTCTTTCTCCTTCTCTTTTTCCTTTTCTTTCTCTTTCTCTTTTTCTTTTTCTTTTTCTTTTTCTCTTTCGCGTTCTTTCTCCCTCTCCTTCTCACGTTCTCTTTCCTTTTCTTTTTCTTTTTCTTTTTCCTTTTCCTTTTCCTTCTCTCTCTCTTTTTCCTTTTCTTTCTCTCTTTCTCGTTCTCTTTCCTTTTCTTTTTCTCTCTCTTTTTCTTTCTCTCTTTCTTTAATCTCCTTAGCTGTTTCTTTCTTTTTCTTTGAAGGTTGATTTGCTGTTGTAGTAACAGTTGGTTTGCTCTTTTCTTTAGGAGTACTTTCTTCTTCCTTTCCAGTTTCTACTAACTCTACTTTGGGTTTCTCTTGCATTTTTAATTGTTCAGCTTTTAATTGTTGCTTTTGCTTTTTTTTAGATAATGGAGGGGCAGTTTTTGGTTGTTCTGGAATTGGTTCTTGTTGTTGTTGTTTTTGTTCCTGTGATTCAATTCCTTTAGAACCTTTTTGAGAAGTATTAGTTTGAGTTTCAGGTTGGGTTCCTTGATTTTGATTTTGATTCTTTGTTGAACTTGTTAGTAATACTTGTTGAGGAGAAGTGGGAGGGGAAGTTGAAGGAGATTGATGTACTGGTTGATTTTTCTTCTTCTTTTTTGAAGTTGAAGCTTTTTCATCATTAAGTTCTTTTTTGATTTCTTCTGAAGCCCAATGTAATTCATTATGTAAAGGGTGTCCATTTGCTATATTTAAAGCATTTGTTCCATCTCCTTGATCATCCCATGGATCAACAAATTGTTGTTTTTGAGAATTAGGTTGTTGTGATTTTTGTTTTGTAGTTTGTTGACCTTGTTTGTTTTGTTGAGATTGTGGTAATGATTCTTGATAAGCTGATAAGTTTTGAGATGGGAGAGCTTGTTGATCAAATTGGAAAGGTTGTTGATGAATTTGTTGTTGAAGTAACTGAAGTTGTTGTAATTGATATTGTTGTTGTTGTTGTAATTGAAGTTGTTGTTGATATTGTTGATAAGATTGTTGAGATGGATTTTGTTGCATTTGATGAACAAACATTTGTTGATTTGGATCAGATTCATTTGGGAATCCTCTTCTTTGATCAAATTGTGATTGTTGTTGTTCATAATAATCAGAACCCCAAGCTGAATTTGTATCTTTATTCATTCCATAATTCCAACTTGTTTGAGTTGGAGTATCTAATTATTTTTGTTTTTTTTGAAGAAAATTAAAATTACAAAGAATTCTATTTTTTTTTAAAAAAAAAAAAAAAAAAAAAAAAAAAAAAAAAGAAAAAAAAAAAAAAAAAAAAAAAAAAAAAGAAAAAAAAAAAAAAAAAAAAAAAGAAAAAAAAAGAAAAAGAAAAAAAAAGAAAAAAGAAAAAAGAAAAAAGAAAAAAAGATCAAAGATAAAAGAAAAAGAAAAATAAAAAGAAAAAAAAAATCCAACTATAAAAATTTGTTTGAGATGGATAACCAGATGAAACAGCAGTTACAATTGCAGGATCATCAAAGAATGAAGATGCATCATTATTAAAAGGATAAAACCATTGATCACTTTGACCTAATAATATAAATCATTGATTGATTATTTTTCTTTGAGAAAAAAAAAAAATTACTCTTTGCTTGAGGTGTCAAACCTAACATTAAAGAGTTGATTAATGATTGAACTTCTAAATTTTGGACATCTGAGGCCTAAAGAGAATTATAAAAATTAATGAAAAAAAAAAACGAATTCCAACACCTTTTTTTTTCTTTTTCTTGTGGAGGTTGAAAAGAAATAAACTTACAGGTTCTTCTTCTTCTTCAACATCAGCACTTTGTGCAAATGCAAAACGAGATTTCGTCTTTGGGGCACTATCTTTTTGTGATTTTTGAGATTTTTGTGACTTTTGATTAGTTGGTTCAACATGTTTTGGTTCTTCTCGAATTTGTTCTTGATTTATAGGTGGAATTATTGGGGAAGAATCCTTTTTTTTATGAGTCTCTTCAACTGGTTGAGGATCAATTTCTTCCCAAGCATCATAAGTAGGAATTTCCATTTTTGGTGGAGGTTCAGAGAATAATTGAGAAGGCATTGAATGAGAATATTCATTATGAGCTTTTGATGATGAAGGATAATCCCATGCACTTTGGCTTAATTGTTCTTCCTCTTGTTGTTGCTGTTGTTGTTGTTGTTGTTGAATTTTTTGTTGAGCTTTTTGTTGGGTTTCAAATTTGTTTTCTGGTTCTTGTTGAATTTGAGGTGAAGTTAATTTAACAATTTTTTGAGGTTGATTTTGAGGATTTTCTATAGATGATGCAGCAAGTTTGGCCCTAGAAAAAAAAAAAATAATAATAAGTAAAGTAAATAAATATGTTTCCTAATTCATTTTTTTCTTATTACCAAGAAACACCCTTTGAAGGAGTTGGTATATCTTTTTCTTTAGGTTTTTCTTGAATCTTTTCTGGTACTTTCTCTGAATCTGTTGAAATTTATAAAAATTGTTTAAAATTTTTGAAAAGAGGAAAAAAAAAAAAAAAAATCCTAAATTTACCTTTAATTTGTGCAGGTGGATTAACCTATATTTTAAATTCAATAATAATTGAGAAACAAATTTTTTTTTTTTTTTTGACAAAAAAAAAAGAAAAAAAGAAAAAAAAAAAGAAATTCACCTTTGGTCCTTGTTCATGACGAGTTGGAGGTGATTGAGAATCTGGAGGGGGAGGAAGAACTGTATTTCTTTCTGTAGAAGGAGTTTCATCTGGTTTTCTAATTTAATTTATCAATGTAATTAGTTTAAAGGAATGAAGAAATGGTAAAACAAAAGATTAAATTCATACTCAACAGAAGGTAATCCAAAACGAAGTTGATGTTTCCTAAAAATAATTATTTTAATGAAATGAAAGACATAAAATCAGAATAATAAATAAATCTAAAAATAAAAACCCTAATAACATTTCCTCTTTGGTAAAAGTAGCTTCTTTTTCAACAAATTCATGAAGATACAAACAATCTGGATTTGTACATGCAATTCCACGAAGAAAATTTGTACAATATTTAGTTGTTCCATATGATGCTCTTTTTTTTGGACAAAAAAAAAAGATTATTATCATTAGGTAATGAAGAATTAATTATTAATAACAAATGGGAAGAAAATAATAATTTACCTTAATAAACAACCATCTAACCATGTACCATCAACAGCTTGAATTGCTGTGACAGCACTTTGATTGTTTTCATAAGTTATATATGCTGAAGCTGTTGGAGATGATGCTTCACCTTTTGATTGTGCAGTTGTATGAATATTCCTTTTATTCACAATTACTTTAATAATTTTTCCATATTGTCCAAAATATGAGAACGATTTCAAAACCTGTAAAACAAAAAACAAAAAAAAGTTATCAATAAATAAATAAATAAATCTTTATGCAATTTTTCTTCAAAAAATAAGAAGAAAAAATACTTCTTCACTTGCAATTTTCAATGGAATTCCAATAACATAAACTAGATTTCTTTGTATAACTCTTAAATTTGAGAGTTGTTTTCTATTTATAATATCTGTTTCTTTTTTATCTTTTCCTTTCTTCTTTGATTTTGACTTTGCAATTCTAAGATTTTTTCAAAAAAAAGAAAGAAAGAAAGAAAGAAATGAGTTTTTTTTTTAAATTAGATGAGGATAAAGAAAAAAAGAAAAAGAAAAACAAAAAGAAAAAAATGAGTTTTTAAATTTGATGGGGATAAAGAAAAGAAATCAACTCTTCTGAAGAGACAGGAGTAAATTGAACTTCGTCACTATAAGGTCTTCTACAAGCAGGACATAATCCATTTGTTTCTTCACGAATATGATGCCAACAAAATCTACAAATCTTATATTCACATTTTTAATTGGAACCAAGTCAAATAAAGTCACAAAATAAATTGAATTGATATCCATAATTTGTTTTTTTCTTCTCATAAGATAGTTAGATAAATAAAACTTACTTGATATCCACAAACACAAGGACGAAAATTCTTATCAGAAAGATCCATATCCTCCATGCACAGAGGACATTCTTCAGGTGGGTCCTCGTCCGACATTATTATATATATTCCACTAAAGGCTTTATTTATTAACAAAACAATTAAAATAAAATAAAGTCATTTTTTCAATTTAAATGTTAAGTTTGTTTGAAGCACATTGTCTCTAAATACCTATGCATAAAAAATAAAAAAATTACATTTTTACAAAAGAAAAAAAAAAAAAAGGTTCTTTGTATTTTGCTCCTCTATGACCAGCTCTTTCTCTATTATTACTATTATTTAAAAAAGAAAAAAAATATATTTAATAAAAAATTGTTTAATCTCTTTTTTGAATTTTGATTACTTTATAATCAAATCGTTTTTTTTTTTTTTTTTTTTTTTTTTTTTTTTTCCTTTTTTTCTTATTGCGCCATGTTTTTTTTTTCTCATCAGAAAAAAATGGCGGATTTTTTGAAGACCTTGTGTCTCTTATTGTCCTAATGGATTTACAAGTAAGTAAGTTGTTATTCGTAGATTCTTAAGTATCATTTATATTTTCGTTTTTTTTTTAAAAAAAAAGAATCATTTATATTTCTTTTAAATTTTGCTTGATTACTCTTT
>Ga0209960_1004118_pt1 | contig 11473 bp, 14 predicted proteins | sample ThiBiot_500_plan_2_FD_183947 | JGI IMG/M metagenome (GOLD analysis project Ga0209960, IMG submission 183947) | Wastewater bioreactor microbial communities from Cape Town, South Africa - Thiocy_expt_500_plan (SPAdes) | ecosystem: Engineered > Bioreactor > Thiocyanate-remediating >... | reverse complement strand
CCCGAGAAGAAAAAACAACCGAATTTGCAGGTAAAAGATAGGCAGACGAATATTCTAATCCCACTTGTGAAATATTTCTACTTCCTTTAGAAATGTAAACTTCATCATAGTTTGATAAATCGGCAGGAGTTACCCAAGGTATGTTTCCATTCCAAAATTCAGGTTCTTTAGTTGACGGAGTTCCACCACTAACAACAATTCCAATATCGTTCAAACTAACCCATTTCCAATGTTTTGGTATATCCTTTTTATTATTATTCACTTTAAAATCAACAGTTTAAACCTTAACTTAAAAAACTAAGCAATATAGTTGTTTTCACTTTATTTACAAAGATTTTTTACATAAATCTATGCTTCACTAATTCATAAATCGGATACAAATGAGAAAATTCCTCAAGTGCTGTACTCAATATATTTTCTTTAAAAACTTCTTCTGCATTCGGGGCAAAATTTTTTCCAATTATGAAATAATTTTTGCTATTGTCCTCCAAAATAAAACTTTTAAAATCTTCAATAGAATTAAAACTCTTATTATCTCGAATTTTGTTATTCACTTCAACAAAATAATCATCTCCAAGATAAGTAACTAATTCAAAAAACTTTTCCGTAAAAACGCCATCAGATTTCATTTTTTTATTAATAAAATCTCTATCCCAAACGCTACCGTCATTTTTGCCAATTACCAGCCAAAAACCCACCACATATTTTTCTCTTCTTTGATTTGAAATAATTACTTGAAGTCGTATATGATTTATAAATGATTCTTTGCTTTTATCATTTACAAGATTTTGATAACCTTTTATTTCTTTGTCTGTTTTGCCATAATGCAACCATATAGAACTTATCTTATTAGGAATAAAAGGGTTAGATATATCAATTCCCGAAACTAAATGTTCTTCGGAATTATGCTTATCAATATTCCATTTTTTCTTTTTGATTTCTGGGTATAGCTCATCATGAAGTTCAAGCAATCTCAATTGAACACCCTTTCTTTCTTGAAGAACTTGTTTATCATTCCTTTCAAATTTTGAGGGTAAAAAAGTCTCGAAATGTTCTTTTTGGAAGAAAGATTCTCTGGGTATATTTTCTAATATTTCCATAGTCAAAATTTTTTTTACAATTTAGGATTTATTAAAAATAAGAACAAGAAAATTAAAAAAATAATATCTATCGTTCAAAACCCAAAAAATGCCCCAAAGTAGCCTAAAACTACAATGGGGCATATTATTTATCTTATTATTAATTACCTTTTACACATCAGATTCATCACTTAACTCGATGCCGTCAGAAATAACTATATAACTTTTTTTGGTTGAAAACTTTTCAATAGTGATAAAAATTGTTCCTGAACTATTTTTCATTCTTATGCAATTATTTCCATTTATAGAACTTTTGTATAAACTAAAACCACAATTTTTATAAAATTTTATTGCACTTTTTACATCAGTATTTGCCCAATGAGTGAACTGTCCAACTGAATATGAATTTTCATTAGTTTTATAGGAATATTTTTCAACACCATTTTTTTGAATATCATAAAAATATTGACCTTCCCCTAATGCTATCTTTTCTACCTTATATTTTTTATCTTTTGTTTTTATTATAAATTTAATGAGTTGGTCTGTTTTTGAATTTTTAATTATATCATTAGGATTAAATAATGTTTGTGAAAACAAATTAAAACTAAGTAGTAAGAAAAATGAAGCTAGTAATGTTTTTTTCATAAAATTAAATAGATTATTTTACTTTTTCAAATTCTTCAATTTCTTCTCCATTCAACTTAAGAATTAAATGTCTGCTTAGAGGAAGATAAGTCAAAATTAAACCTCTCGAAACTATTTCATTGCCACCAGAAACTAATTCATTTTCATTCTCTTGATTTAAAGGAATTCTTCCAAGCTCAATCCATTTCAATTCATACGTTTTTTCTTCAGTTTTTGTTATTTCAAGATTATAATTTTCATTATTGGAATATGCTAAATGCTTTTCTTTTTTATCTAGAAGTGCATATAAACTCCACTTTCCAACAAATTTATCGGACTGACAAGATGCTAAAAGAAGTAAAATTGGTATGTATTTTTTCATTTAAGTATTTTTAAGGCGTTGTAATCTCTCATATTTATAGCGTTGTTATTTATTGTATCCTTGTGGAATAAAGCATCTTATTCTGAATTTTAATGGTTTTATAAGGCATTCCATCTATAGTAATTTTGCAAGAAATATTTGAATTATTGATGGCAAAGTCGTTTGTGATTCCAACCGAGCTTTGCAGTTTTATTTGCCTTGATAGATTAGGCTCTAAAGGAATATCACTAATACCTTGAAAATACTCATTGTCTGCTGCGAGTTCTTCATTTTTGTTATTATCAATAAAAATAGCTTCGAAATCCATATTTTCAGAAATCGGATTGTCTGATTTGTTTTTCCATTTTGATAAAACTGTTGGCAGAAACAAAATCTGACCGCTATTAAAATCTGTATATCTGTAAAAACCTGTCTCAATTTTGACCAACTCAAGATTTTCAGAAGCAGATATTATCCTGTTCCCATTTTTGTCAAAATTGTATTCTTTTATAAGCCTATTGTTTTTATAGATTTGCTCTAATATTTTTTTTCCGTCTTCATCATACCTTATTGCAGTTCCATTAGCTTTACCGTCTATGTATGGTCGTTTCTCATCAACTTGACCATTTTCATGATACCAAATAATTTCATCTCTTATTCTTCCTTTATCATCACAATAATATTCGTTATACTTATTCCCATTAGGATAATAGGCAAAACAAGATAATCTGCGACCATCAATGACTTTTTCAACAACCTTTACAGGTATATCATTGAAATTATCTTTAGAAATTAAGTTTCCTGTAACTTTTTTATTAGTATCTCTGTAAGTATAGATATTTGTAGTGGTATCAATTTTTACTTTTTCTATTGGAATGTCTGGTAATGGTGAATTACAAGATGTAAAAGCAATGAAAAGTGTAGTTGAAATGATTTTAAAAAAATGCTTCATGTTTTTAGTTTTTAACACCACACCTCACAAAAAACAGGCTTGAAACGTTAGTCTCTACCTGTCCTTGTGGGAGTCGAAGCCCAGTAACACAAAGTAAAGCAACGCCCAAGCCTTAACCTGAGCATCTTGCTAAACTTTTTCTGTGTTACTTTAAAATTTCGACTTTTCAAGGACAGAAATCAGTTTGCGAAATGCAATATTTAATTATTTAACTTTAGTTTATTCTTATATTTTAACCTGTTTTGATGAAAACAAATTTAATGATTTTTCCTAACCTGGAGTTTTATTCTCCAACCAAATTATTAGTATTCATACTTTTTTCCACCACAAATTCCACCACCAAAATTTTTTGATGCAGAAAAAATCACTTTTACTAATATTGAAAACGGTTTCAGGACATTTTTATAATTCCAATGTAAAAAGCCAATGGACAATTCTTGAAATGAAATAGGCTACTTCTACAGCATCAGGTTATTTTCTTAATGTTTCTATCGTGAAAAACAATTTGTGCGACCAAAGTAGCCTGAAAATATACTCTTGATACCAAACAAAACTCCACTGAAATTATCAACGGAGTTTTTTCATTAATTAATCAAATGTTCTTACACTTCTTACACCTCAATGAGTTCTCGTAATTTTTCAGGATTAACTATTCCAAACACTTCATATTCAGTTCCAAATTTAGATCTTCTACTTTTAAATTTATGTTTGTTTAGGGTTTTACCAAATTTAATTAACTCTCCTTGTGTTCCTGTTCCATAACCTATATCACGTCTTAGATCTGATGTAATAAATCTTTTAGGCTTTTCATTAAAATTAATACAATCATCAATTCTTTTTTTACGGTAATAAAACCTTTCTGCTTTTTCCTTAGGTGCAATAGTTACTGATAAAGCAGCTTTATACAACTCTGGTTCTTGTTCACTAAATGGTATTGGAGAATAGGCTTTTAATAGATCGATTTCAATTCTTGACATTGCTATGAAATGTTCATTATTCTTTTCAACCCTCTTTTGATCTTCTGCATCAAACCAATATTGAAATCCATTTTTGTATAACTGATATGCTTCTGCAAAAACCAAATCCATATTTACATTATGATAACCTTTATTTTCAAATTCTTCTATTTCAAAACACAAAAAACGTCTATTACCTGTTAAATCGTATAAAAAATCTCCCCCATTAATAGAACCGATAAATGATGCCCTACGAACAAAAAAATCATCTAAATGTGCATAAGCTTTTCTTAACTCTGTACTACTTTTTGTGATTAATTCTTTTAACATTGGTGTTTGGGTTCTTGTCATACCAGCTAACTCATCTAGATTAATCAAACATTTTGTTGAAATATTCTTCAAAGAATCATTATTTCCAAATTTGATATTTCCTTCGTGATAATATGTTTTTAATTTATCTGGTAATAAATGTTTTACCCAAGTAGTTTTACCCAACCCCTGATTTCCTGAGAGCACAACACACTGATGATTAATTACATTTTCATCTATCATATTTCCAACCATGGCGACTATCCATTTCGTAAAAGCCCATTTAAAAAATTCATCATCATGTGTTTTGACAGTTTTACAAAGCAAGTCTATATTCTTTGTCCCTAATACTTTCGGTAAGTTATCAAAAAAATCAGTAAATGGATTAAATGTTGTCGAATAATCAGAATTTAATAAACTCTCTAAATTAGTTTTTGCAACATTAATATTGTTACGGTTTAATTCTATAAATAGTGATTTGAGTTTTCTCTCATCTAAAGGTCTAAAATTGTTATTCTCTATCAAACTGTATTCTGTTCTCATAGATACTATATTGTATCTGAATAAATATTTAACGTTTAAATATTCTTCAATTTCTATAATGTTTTTCATTTTTTAAATTTTTTAATAATTATTACTTCTTTATCCAAGTAGTTAAAAGTTGTTTTTATTTCAACATTAAGTCTTGGAATTTTTGATTTAAAATGCTTGTTATGCGTGAATTATAATTTTCAGTTGTATACTTTTTTAATATTTTTTCAAACCTACGTTTGTGTGATGTTAGAGTGCTACTTTTATATTTTTTCTTTATTGAAGTCCAATATTTTGGATTTCTCGCCTTTAAATAAAAAACAGCTTCCTTATAAGGAATTTTTTCAGCATCTATAAGCTCGTCCATTTCAGCATTATTATCCATTTTTACGTTTGAAAAATCTTTCATAAATGCTTTGAATAGTGATTTTAATTTATTTTCATTCAATAGGTCAGAAAGAAATCTAATTCCAATTTTTTCTATATGTTTCATTTTGAATACCTTATACTCAAATCTTAAAACACTTTCCCCTAGTCCTGTTTGAATACTTTTATCATAAATCTTAATCTCAAACCTTTGAAGTTGACAATGGTAACCGAAATTTTTACCGTCAATCTTGTATGGCTCAAAAGGTTGTAGCTTATAGCCTATAAGATTATCCTCAATCTCATCATAGTTAATTGGAGAATCCCTTATATTGAAACCAAATTCCAATCTTTGAATTCTGATTTTATTAGCATCAATATTCAGTTCATTGCAAAGATTATTAATAGCAGACTTTAAGTCGCTAAAAGTGAAATCTGTGCTGTTATCTCCATTAAAATAATATTTATGAAGTGAGCCTTGTATTGTTACATTTCTATCACCCGCAATTGTAATTGTAAGACTCGTGTTCTTTGCAAAAAATCTATTTTTAATTTCGCCTGTTGTCTCAGAAAAATTTCCTGTAAACTCAATTCTATGTTTTAGCTGTTGTAATTCTTCATCATTTGCTACGAAGAACAGTTTTACTCCGTCTATCATAACAAAAGATTTAGCTTTGTTTACCAAAAAATTTCTCGTCTGCTTCTCTGTCTAAATCATCTTCTGATTTTACAATATCTTTTGAAAGATATTTATCCAAATCGTCTTGCTTGAAATAGCGGAGTTTTCCTGTCTTGTAAAAAGTGATTCGATTTCTACTACAAAGCTTGTCCAGCCAAGAGAGTTTTATCCCTAAATACTTTGCTGCTTCTTTGGAATTTAGAGTCTTTTTAGGATTAATAATTTTTTCTTCGATTAGCTCAATTCTTTTGAGCAATTGATTTAAAAGTTCTAGAATTAAATCTGTTTCTGAATTGTTGTTTTTCGCTGTCATAATGCGTATTTGTTAAAGATTATGACGCAAATATGTGGGTGTAAAAAGGCGAATATTTTTCTGACTTTTGCAAGTCAGAAAACAAAAAAATAAGACCTACTAATAGCAGGTCTTTTGAGTGAAAAATAATTTTCTGATTTCTCAGCAGGTCATAAAATATCTTTCTTTAATTTAATTCCTAAATACTTAGAATGAGATTCTATGATGGTGCGTATTTTATTCAATTTTTGTTTATTTCCTTTTGCTGTTGTCTTTGGAAATTTCTCTGGAACGAATTCTATTATTTCTCTTTCTTTAGTTTCTTTATTTTTAGTTAGCTTGCTGAAACAATTTGAAGTAATTAACCATCTGTTTGCAAATTCAGATTCTACAATTTGATTATCTAAGAGGTTTTGTATTAAAAATTTAAGTTGAAAATCACTACCAATCCAAATAATTCTGTTTTCTAATTCTATTTTTTCATTGCCTCCTTTGAAAAGTGCTTTGAACTTATTTGCATTATTGCCATTTGGTGTATTTTCTTCAATAAACTTATTCATAACCAAGCTACTATATAAATTAGTAAAAAATGATAATTGTTTATCCTTTTCTGAATATCTGTATCTGAATGTCAAATAATCAATATTTCTTGTCCTCGGAATTGATTTATCCGAAATTGAAACATCATTATTGACCTCATCAAGAATCTTTATCAGATTTTTATATTTTCTATTGAGAAACTGCTCATTGGCTTTATAAATTTGCTCATTAGTCAATGGTTCTGTTTTTATGAATGGCATTTTAGCTGGATAATATTTTCAATACTATTACTGTGATAATGGTCATGAAAATATTTTTCAAGTATCTTTTCAATCTTGACTTCCGTAAGATTATTCCTTAGAAAATCAAGATACAAATCCCGTCCTTCTTCACTTAAAGAAGTCAATTGTAATCTAAATAGCTTGTAACTGTTTTCTCTCGTATTTATTAAATCTTCTAATAATTCTGCGCTATTATTTCCAAAAATTGCCATTTTTCAAACTCTAATAAATTGGTATTAATCAAATAAAGTTTGAAATAAAAAATCCCAAACCTTATCTAAACAAAGATAGAAGTTTGGGACAATTCAGCCTAATACAAATAACTACAAAGCAATATCAAAAACTGGTAGCCTTTCAACAGCTCTTTTTTTATTTTCATCAATTACTTTTGCATAAATCTGTGTTGTGCTAACTTTTCTGTGTCCTAACATTTTTGAAACGGTGTAAATATCAGTTCCTAATGAAAGTTGCAAAGTAGCGTAGGTATGTCTCGCTACATGAAATGTAACATTCTTTCTGATTCCTGCATCCAAAGCCCAAAGCTTTAAAATACGGTTATTTCTGTCGCTGTAAGAAAGATTATTAAAAACTAAATCATCACTATGACCAGCTTCTCCTAACAAATCTCTGGCTTGTTGATTAATATGTAATACCTCGTTGCTTTGAGTTTTTTGCTGAGTATAAATCAAATGCCATCCCATATTTTCACTGAATTTAACCTCGTTCCATTTTAATTTTAACATATCGGAAATTCTTAGACATGTTAAACAACTGAAAAGAAAAACCCTCTTTAAAAGTTCATTTTTACACGGTGTTTTTGCTAACTCCTGAATTTCTTCTAATGTTAGAAATTCTCTTTGTGAATCTATTGTCTTAGGAGAATGCACATCACGCAAAGGGTCGTTGGTTATTAATTTATCTCTTTCACCCTCGTGTATTGCGTGACGCAAAATATTAAAATAAGAAGCCGAAGTATTCGTTGAAACATTCTCCATTAGATACTGTTTGAAATCTTCTAACCATTGTTTGTTGATTTGAGCAAATGAAGGTTTGGATTTTCTGGTTTTTGAAAAATTAATCAGTTGCTTTTTAGTAGAATACCAATGACTATAATTAATTCCAGAATTTTCTCTTTTCTCTGTTAGCATTTCAAAATATTGTATGAAATCAGAATACTTACTTTTCGTGATTTTTATACCATATCTTCCCTCTTGAATTTCCAGAATTTTTTTAGCTCTGACCTGCTCTGCTAAATTCTTTGTGTTGATGTTGTGAGTTCTTTCTGTTGTGGCCTTTGGTTTCGCATAAAGTTTTAACTTTAAGGATTCTCTGTATCTCTCGTTTGAGGAAACATAAATATCAAGGTATAAGCTTTTGTAAAGACCATTTCTTGTCAATTTTTCTCGTAATGTTACGTTCATAATTTTTGTTGATTTATTTATTAATTATTAATTGATTTTTGTTGATGAAAATTTTACTGCCAATCTTGGTAACTTCAACTTCTTCACGTTGAATCATTCTTGTCAGCGTTTTTCTGTGAATATTCATTAACTCACAGAATTTCTGTGGTGTTAACAGTTCATCATTTGAAACCTGTTCTTTCACACCGTACAAATCGAGAGCTTTTTCGATTCCTTCAATAGAAATGATGATTTTTAATAGCATCATTTTTACAGTTTCGTTTTCAGTAAACATTTCGTCCTGCTCTAATCGCTTTCTTAGCTTATAACCTCGTGCGTTACATTTGTGAGAACAAAATTTTGTGGTTCTTTTTTGTGCAATGAAATCTTTGTTGCAGAAGTTGCATATTCGTTTGTATTCTCCCATCTCATAATTATTTTGACACCTCAAATGTGAAACAAAAACCCGAATTTGTGAGTCAAGAAAAGGAAGGAAAACGCAGGGATATTTTTTGAAACTATTATGGATACTGACGTTTTCAGCAACTCTAAAAAAGTAACATTTTATTGTTCAGAGTAAATAACAGAATAAGCTGTCCATAAGAAATGGACAGAAGTGGACAAAAACGTAAAATTGCTGTAAAAATTTGTCACACACTTGTCGCTCATAGCAATGTGAGACAAAAATGCGACAAAAAAATGTAATAAAATAAGTAGTTAAAAACAAGAAAAGGAAACAAACAAGCTCTGAATCCCTTATGAACACTAGGCTTTTTGTTTCCTTTAACTTCTTAAGATTTCTTTAACTATTTGCCAATACAAAACTTAGAAAAAATATTCCCTAATACCTCATCATTGCTAAATTCACCCGAAATTTCACCAAGATATTCCAAAGCGTTTCTCAGTTCATAGGCCAAAAGTTCTGTTGTAATTTGTGAACTTACAGCGTCATCAACTTGCTTAACCGAGTTCAGAGACTTTTGTAAAGCCTCGTAATGACGTTGATTGGTAATGACAACATTTCCTTCTTCAGATTTCAAATGCTCAACATAAGATGATAATTCGTTTTTTAAATCCTGAATATTTTGATTTTCTACTGCCGAAATTTTTATAAAATCAAAATCAGTCGAGATTTCGTTTCTGAAAATCTGCTCTAACTTTTCATATCGGGTCGGAATAACCTCATCAATTTTTGTAGCACAGATAATCAACTTCAGACCATCTCTCAATAAGGATTTTATCATTTCAACATCTTCAGAAAAATCCTCGGTTCCTGCATCAGCCAAATAGACCAAAATCTCTGCATTCTCAACTTTCTCTTTTGCCTTTTTTACACCAATCGCTTCAATTTCGTCATCAGTTTCGCGCAATCCAGCCGTATCGATTAATCGGAAAGCATGTCCTTTGATGTGCAGGATTTCTTCAATTGTATCTCGTGTTGTTCCTGCGATGTTGCTTACAATCGCTCTTTCTTCTTTCAACAGTGCATTAAGAAGTGTGGATTTTCCGGCATTTGGTTTCCCGATAATGGCAACAGCAGTTCCATTTTTAATTGCATTACCGTATTGGAAACTTTCAATCAAAGAATTCAATTTGTCTTCGATTTTATAAAGTAAGGATTTAAGAGCTGTTCTGTCAGCAAATTCAACATCTTCTTCTGCAAAATCAAGTTCCAGTTCAATTAAAGATGTGAAGTTTAACAAGTCATTTCTCAGGAATGAAATCTCGTTGGAAATTCCACCTTTCAATTGATTCAGGGCTACTTTTCGGGATGCTTCATTTTCAGATGCAATAAGATCTGCAATAGATTCGGCCTGAGACAGATCGATTCTGCCATTCATGAAAGCGCGCATCGTAAATTCTCCTGCTTTTGCCATTCTTGCTCCGTTTTTAATTAAAGCTTCAAGAATTTTTTTCCCTATATAAGGCGAACCGTGGAACGATATCTCTACAGAATTTTCAGTCGTAAAGGTTTTTGGTGAATGAAAAACGGAAATCATTACCTCATCAATCGTTTCTCCTTCATCCATAATAAAACCATAATGAACGGTATGAGATTTCACTTTTTCCAGATTTTTTCCTGTGAAGATTTTATTCACAATTTCGAAAGATTGACTGCCGGAGATCCTGATGATTCCGATTGCTCCAATGCCGTTAGCTGTTGCCAGCGCACAAATAGTGTCCTGATTCATAACCGCAAAGTTACGGGATTAATATCCAAATCAGTTTCAAAAAAATCGCGATTTTTTAATTAATAATTCCAGAAACTCCATTGATTCCCATTGTAGACAGCCAAGGTCTTGATCCCTCCATTATCAACCAGAACCATCATTCCCGGAGCAGGATTAATAATATTTTGATAAGAGGAGACTATTGGCAAAACCATAGCTTTAGTCGTTGATTCCAAAACCAAGATCCCATCAGCGGTCGAGCTATTGGCCCCGATAATAACTTTGGCATTGTTATTTTCTTTTGCTGTCGGCTGAATCCCAAGATAGGAAGATACATTAGCCGCCTGCACGCTGAGATCAACCCAGGATGTGCCATTATAATATTCTACTTTGGCTGCTGTAGGTGTCGTTGCATTAAGAATAATACTTCCGGGAGTATTTATACCTGTCTTATCAGTAATGTAAGGAAGAATGATTCCTTTATTTTCAGTGTTTGAAAACTCCAGCAGAACAGAAGTTTTATCAGCAGCGGTCCCCATATTATTACCAATAATAACCTGTGAAAAGCCAATCTGGCTAAACATAAAAATTAAAATATTCAAACCCTTCTTCATCATTATGGACAAGTTTTTTTATTATAACATTTCCAGCCAATAATAGAATTGACATAGATTTTCAGGCAGTTTTCTGTAGTGTCATACACCATCATCCCTTCAACCGGATTCGTAATATTTGCAAGTCCGGCTGTGCTTACCCGACTTATGACAAAAGGCTTCTTGTTGGATTCCAAAGCAATATAACCACCCTTTCTCACCATAGGCCAATTATTAGCATTTGCATCTGTACCAGCTCTTCCTATAGAAGTAATTCCCATTTTGGTATCCGAAGTTGTTCCTGATGTCACAGCATTTTCCAAACAGTATAGTGACAAA
>Ga0209960_1004115_pt1 | contig 11479 bp, 13 predicted proteins | sample ThiBiot_500_plan_2_FD_183947 | JGI IMG/M metagenome (GOLD analysis project Ga0209960, IMG submission 183947) | Wastewater bioreactor microbial communities from Cape Town, South Africa - Thiocy_expt_500_plan (SPAdes) | ecosystem: Engineered > Bioreactor > Thiocyanate-remediating >... | reverse complement strand
AACCACAATGGCTACTTACAGAACCATTAAAACTCTGCTCGTAGATAATTATGATTCATACACGTTCAATTTATTTCAATATTTGGCTGAAGTGAACGGTGAAGAACCGGATGTGATCTTAAACAACCAGTATGACAGCGAGAAAGTATTGCAAGATATTAAAAACCATAAATATGATAATATTGTTATTTCTCCCGGCCCTGGTCTCCCCTCTAACACACAAGGTGCACTTCGGATTTTATCTTTTTATCTTGCTTCGTAATACCAATTCTAATTATCGCGAATTAAAATATTAATGGCCTTCATACCTTTTAGATTTTGGAATATGTGCTGATCTAATCCGTTATGCAACAATTCCGATCCTTGGAGTGTGTTTAGGGCACCAAGGTATGTGCCGAATGTTTGTATTTCATTAATTAACATTCGCAAGGTATTGCTCTTGAGTACGGCGCACAATTAGTGCGATCCCCGAGGATTGTGCACGGTGAAGTGGGAACAATGCGGCACAATGAGGACTTGTTGTTCGAGGGCATTCCGAAACACTTCAATGCAGTGCGGTACCACTCTTGGATTGTTCAAGATCCATTGCCAAGTGATCTCGAGACTATTGCGTGGTGCGAAGAAGAATGCCCCTTGACTGGCACTCGGAAAAATGTGTAAGTTCAGATCTGCTATCATGATGCGAACAAATCTTAGTTTTTATCTTGCACTAGTATTATGGCCTTGAAGCACACTTCGAAGCCATTGTGGGGAGTTCAATTCCATCCCGGTACGTCACCGTATCATCGAATAAGAGTCTATTAATTAATTACTATTATTAACGCAGAGTCTGTCTGCACGCAGTACGGAGTGCAAATTCTCAAAAACTTTGCAGCTTTGTCCACGAACACTAAAGTCAATGCGCCTCATCCGCCAGTAACTACTCTGACTCCCCCACTAAAGAACACAGCGTCTGTAAACTACAAGAAATACTCCGCCAAATATTTGGCTCAACAAAGCCACGTAATTTTCGAGGGTCTCTTCGGCGACACCCTTGATGTGGAGAAGTTTTGGTTGGATTCGTCACGAGCCGAGGCTGGCCTCAGTCGGTTCTCGTACATGGGTGCAATGGACGGCTCTCATTCTGCAACAATTAGATATCAGTTAATCTCTAAGACAGCAACAATTTCGACCAAAAACAACAAGATTGAACATCATTTGAGCGATGCGGAGGATTTTTTTGATTTTATTCGGTCATACTTGCAAGAAAAAGGAAATTTCCACGATGGTAACCTTCAAGCAAAATTTTTACAATCGTTTACTAATTTATCCAGCAGATCTTTTACCATTTGATTTCCAGTGTGGTCTTGTCGGGTATTTTGGTTACGAAATGAAACACGAATCATTGGCCACAGAGTCAGGTCTACTGCAACATGCGACACATCCCGACGCATATCTCTTATTCGCTGATCGATTAATTGTCGTCGATCATCAATTGAACGACGTCTATTTGTTAGAATTCTCGGTTGGAAATCACGACGAATCTTGGCTGCAACACACATTGACTCGCATTCAACAACTCGACACGCCCGCCACCTCACACACAACTATAACAAATGAAGTAACGTCAAAAAAAGGCCCGCTCGACGTCTGTCTGCTCGCAGACTACTCCAAATACAGCTGTAAGTACTCGCGGATGTGTTACTGTTAGTTAGTAAATTCACACATCATGGCAGCCCAAATTAAGCAATGTCTCAAAGAAATTGAGCTGGGAGAGAGCTACGAGCTGTGCTTGACCAATCAACTTCTGGTGAAAGGTTGTCCGATAGAACCTTTCAAGTTTTACAAAGCTCTAAGGGATGCCAACCCTGCGCCTTACGCGTCATTTTTTTCCTTCATAGAATTTTCGATTGTCAGTTCTTCACCGGAGAAATTCATTTCCGTCGACAGAAGAGGATTGGTGGAGGCAAAGCCAATTAAAGTAAGTTATTCCGCGCCATTATTGCCTATTTTAGAATTTGCATTTTAATTCAATATAGGGAACGATAAAGAGAGGATCGACGAGTGAAGAAGACGACGAATTGAAACAAAAGCTGCAAAATAGCAAAAAAGACTTTGCAGAAAACTTAATGATCGTGGATCTGATTCGAAACGACTTGGGCAAAGTTTGTCAAATTGGATCAGTGCACGTTCCGAAATTAATGGACATTGAGAGCTATGCTACTGTGCATCAGTTAGTTACTACAGTGCAAGGTCAACTCAGCCCACAGAAGGATGCGATCGAATGCTTTAAATGTGCATTTCCTCCGGGCTCGATGACCGGCGCACCGAAATTACGCTCGACTCAAATACTCGAAAAGTAATAGAAAATAATGAATTTAAAATATCTTATTACTAATTTATTATTAATTAGACTCGAGGCACGGCCACGGGGCGTCTATTCTGGAGCAATTGGATTTTTCTCGCTCAACCATACTTGTCACTTCAACGTTGTAATTCGAACGGCAATTATGAACGAGCAATCGATATCAATTGGCTGCGGAGGAGCCTTAGTAATGCAATCTAACGTAGACGAAGAATTCGAAGAGGTCTTGTTGAAAGGTCGTGCGTTGATTAGAACATTGGCGCACCTCTACGGAGATCCATCATCAGTTTATATTCGCGGTGGAACAATCAAGTCAAGTTTTAATGGTGTAAAATTCTTAGAAGATTTGTCTACAAAGAGTGGTGCCTTGGATCTGTCACTGAACAGAATCAAACGCGTGCTGAAGATATTAAAAGAGCCACAAGAACACGTGCCAATGATTCACGTGACAGGTACGAACGGCAAAGGGTCCGTTTGCGCGTACATTTCATCGGTCCTGTTAGAGAAAGGGCTCAAAGTTGGACGGTTTACTTCGCCTCATTTAATACGCTGGCACGAGTGCATTCAAATCAACAACGTGGACATCACCGACGAAGAGCTCAACGATGTATTGTTTGAAGTTCATGAGACCACTTGCGCGTACAACGCTCCGCTCTCACAGTTCGAGGCATTGACTGTCGCTGCCTTCCTGCATTTTTCCCGCTCTAATTGCGATGTAAATGTTATAGAAGTTGGTATGGGCGGACGAGATGATGCGACCAACGTCTGCAATGCCCCGTTGATGAGCATCATCACGTCGATTGGGTTGGATCACATGGCCTTCTTGGGGAACACGACTTCAAAGATAGGGGAAAATAAGGCCGGCATCATCAAATCTGGTTGTCCTTGTATTATTCCGTCTACACTTGTTGACGAGGCTCGGGAAACTGTTGCGAATTACGCGCGCAAGTTGCAATCCCCCCTACATATTGTCAAAGCTCCAGCCATTTTGTTGGATGAATCAAATCAAATCGCAACATTCGAGGGCATGAAATTTCGTCTTCCATTACTCGGCGAGCATCAACTGATGAACTCCGCTTTGGCCATCAGTGCCTTACGACTACTGGCAGCAACATTACACAGCGCCAAGTTCAACTTGACTGACGAAGATATCGCCGATGGAATGTATCGAGTTCGGTGGCCTGCGCGGTTACAATTCATCGCGTGGAATAACAAACGAGTGCTGATTGATGGTGCGCATAACGAGGACGGTGGAAGAGCTCTTCGTCAATTTATCAACACACTGAAATGCGATGACGGCAGCCAGCTGAAAGTGAACTGGATCATGGGCATGTTGTCTTCGAAGGATCACGGTCAATTTTTCAAAGAAACGCTCTCGCCTGGCGACTCCTTGAGCGTGGTTCCTGTCGTGCCGAACGTCGACTGGTTGTTCAGCGCCGATACGACAACGTTGGTGGACTTGGCTCGAGACATTTGTCCACAATTACGCGATATTAACGAACACGGCAGCGTCTACGATGCATTGGATGTGCTCACTGCACAGCACGATTCCGATGGCTTTGTCACAGCTCCCAATCGGTTGATAGTCGTCACCGGCTCGCTTCATCTTTGCGGCAATGTGCTGACCAAAACCAGAGATTTTTCATTGCTAGAGACGATGCATTATGATCCAGCTGTTAACTCCATTTTCCTTTTGAATGAACATCTGAATCGATTGATGAAATCAGCAAAATACTTCAATATTCCGGTCAACGAAACGAAAATTCGTAAGCAGTTGACACGGCTTTCGAGCAGTTGGAACGCAGAAAAGAGAATCAGATTGCTCGTACATCCGCATCGAAACAACCAAGTCGAGATTCAAGCATACGATACGCCATGTAAATTCGATCAATATCCGCCGTCCACTTTAAAGGTAGCCACCGCACCAATCTCGAGACGAAATGTGTTCCTTTATCACAAAACTACGCAGCGTATTATTTATGAAGAAGCTAAAAGTTCTCTCAATAATTGCGGTACGTAATTAGCTTTCTAACAATCAAAATTAATTAATTTAATGACGGTATGGCTGATAATTGACGTTATTGCATTAGATGACGTTATATTATATAATGAAGCACGTGAGGTCACTGAAACCACCATTGGCAACATAGCGGTGCGATTCAAGAACGATTCGGCTTGGTACACGCCACCAATCAGTTGCGGAGTTCTACCTGGATGCATGCGGCAACATTTGCTCGAAAAGGCGGAGTTAAAAGAGCGCACGATCACACTTGATGAATTGACGCTGGTTGAAGAACTAAAGTTGTTGAACTCCGTACGAGGCACTTGGATCGGGGTCTTGGAGTTTAATCGTGATTGAACGACGAAATTTCTGTCGGTGTCATTTGTTCGCATAAGACTCTTTTTTTTTTTTTGTGTATTCAATAACACAACGGCGTGCTTCAATTATTCGGGGATTGAATGGTAAGGGAAGGAAACAATTTTTGCAATAATAAGCTTGGGCTGCATTATGCTTGGATCTTGACACGATATTTATTCTCAATAAATATCCTCTTCTTACTGGCAATTTTTGTAGGATTTTTTGATCAGAAATGCAACATCCGAAGATATTCCAGCTTTAAATTGTTTAATCGATGCCTCTGTACGTTCACTTCAAGTTAATGATTATTCTGCCTCTCAAATTGAAGCTGCCCTCAGAGAGGTTTATGGGGTAGATTCGCAGTTAGTATCAGATCAAACCTATTTCGTGGTGGAAATCAATACTTTAGATAACGCACGCACTGTAGTAGCATGTGGTGGATGGAGCAAGCGAAAAACGCTTTATGGAGGGGATAATTGCCTCGGAAGAGAAGATTCGCTTCTAGATCCTCGTACGGATGCCGCAAAAATACGAGCATTCTTTGTACATCCATCTTGGGTTCGTCGTGGCATAGGTACAATTCTCCTCGACGCCTGCGAGACAGCTGCTACGACCGCCGGCTTCACCAAGTTCGAGATGGGCGCCACGTTGAGCGGGGTTGCATTTTACGCAGCGAAGGGCTACTCGATGAACGAGCGCAGCCACGTTCCACTGAGCACCGGGGAGACTCTTCCTATTGTACGCATGTCAAAGGTTTTAGATAACTAAATAAAGTAGGCAGTGCGGATTTGGATAAAAAACAAAATCCTACATTTTCGAATCTCTTTCATGCAATATATTGAACGCATTCAATCGCGAGTCCTTATTCTCGGCCTGTCTCAATTGATCCAAAACCAACAACGGATTCAAACAGCGCCTCCAGACCGCCTCCATTTGTAGTACTCGAGAATAGGATTGGTTAACTAACAATGAGACAAATTTTATACAACTAATTCACTGAATTACATTTTGGCCTTGAAGTTCACCGCTTCTACAGCCTCTTCGTGCGATCTGAATACGACCGCACTGCCGTCTAATTTCTGCAGCACAGTTTGCACGTTATAACGAAGGTTGTTGCCGACAGCAAAGCGCGAGACTTTTAAGAAATAAGTGCGAGACAATTTGATTTCAGCGTTCAATAGTTCTTTGATCGCGTCGCGGTCCATTTGCATTGTCGTGTAGTTAATGATGGCGAAGCATGGTCTGCCGAGCTCTTTGCATCGCTCTTCAATCGCGCGCATAATATTATCTACGTCCTCGAACGATGTCAATTTCATGCCCTAAAAAAAAAACAATTTGTTGGTAATTACATCGCGCGTAGATGAATATTCTAAATTTGGATTGAACTAGAATTAAATGTGACTTACTTTTAGATCAATGAACATCACATTATCTTGGGTGTCGTAATCGATGCGCTGTTCTAGGAATTTTTGAATCATATTTTGACGAAGTTCCATCAACTTTGTATCAAAAATACGCGGATCCATTGTACGCACAGCTTCACGTTTAATGAGCGGCTTAAAGTCCATTTTAGGCAATATATCGCGGTCAATATCAATGCCCGGTGCGACTTCTATCAATTGTATACCTGTACGAGTGTTAGGAAATTCATGTCCAAATTTGGTAAAAACAGTTCGTACCGTCCTCGACCAATTGAAACACGCACCGCTCCGTAACGTAAAGCACGTGCTGTTGGTTTTTTAGAGCAGTTTTTCCGCTGAAGGTTATCTGCTGCACGTGATGAACGAACTTCTTCGTTTCACCATCACCATGAAGAATTAATTTTCCGCTCTGCAGCTGAATCTTCGTGTCGCCGTTCGTGAATGTACCTAAAAATACAACATTTTTTGTGCCTATAAATAGAAAAATGTAAAATTATTTGCAAAGATTAATTCGTTAGCGTACTTTGACTGATGTTAATAAAACCACCGCAACCAGCAAGCTTTTTGCCAAATTTGGAAACATTTACGTTGCCGAATTGATCGATTTGCGCCATGCCCAAAAAAGTACAATCGAGGCCTCCTCCGTCATAAAAGTCAAATTGTGTGTTTTGATCGATGATGCTACGCGGGTTGACTGCCGTGCCAAAGTTAAGACCACCGGAAATTATTCCTTATTAAGTAATAAATTAGTTGTTGTAGTGGAGATTACTTTATTTAGAAAATAATAGACAAACCTCCAATAATTCCAGGCTCTGCTGTCATTGTCAACATTTTTAAGATTTTTTCTTCGTTTGCAATCAGTGCCACACCTAAATATAGCATACTCAATACCATATTCGGCAATGTTTAGCACACAGAATTGAGACTCGAGAATTACCTTCAGGGACACCAATGCCGAGATTAATTATTCCGTACGGTTTTAATTCTAATGCAGCGCGTCTTAAATAATATAATTGGTTTCCTTTTTTGGCATTTAACTCCGCAATATGTTGTACCTGCAAATAATCTTTCTTGCGCTGAAAGGCATTTTGCCTAAAAAGGAAGAGGTAGGCACGTGAATTTCACCCGAGAATCCTGAACCACAATGTTAATGTCATTTCCTTATTTGGAAATCGTAATCGCTTGGCTGACTTACCTGCATTGTAAGCCTCAGCGAGTGTTTGTCTGTGATGTTCGGGCCTCGAGACCTGATAGGGCAAGCTAAGTGCACCAAATATAACCAAATATGGCAATATCAAGTACGTACGACAATATAATCGACCAACACGCCGGGGATCTTGACTTGATGCGGATTCAACGTGCCTTCAGCCGCCAGACGTTCTACCTGCAAAATGGATTGAGTCCGAGAAATTTCGTTGATATTTCAACAGCGTCATGAAATGAAAAATAACCAATTAGAGTCTCAGTACAATTTATCAGTACTGAAAAACTGAAGTAATTTCCTAATTTAGTCAATTGCGTACTTGCACAATGACACGACCTCCGCAGTTCTTTGTGGCCATGGCAATGGCTATAAATAGCAGGTTAGAACCAAGATCCCTTCTAAATAAATATATTCAATAATTGCCTAATGAATCGAGCGTTAAGGCCTCTTTCTCCATCGTCACATTTCCGTCCAGATCCGCAGTTGTTCCGCGCACGAAAGCCACGTCCAATTTGAATGGTTGATAATGTAAATATTCCTCGTTGCCTATTTGGATCACTGACACGATGTCTCTTTTAGTCAAGCAGTTCACCTGAATGACACACGTGTCAACATTAAGGAGGAATATATCATAAAAGAAAATCCAATGTGAAAATATATCGTGCATTATAATGGTATGTAATATTTAAATATAAATACCATTTTAATAAATTATGGTAAAAATACAAAATGAAATCAGGAGAATAAATAAATAAAAAATTAACCACTTTCATATTGACTTCATTACGCTTCTTGTTGCCAAAATATATCAACTATAGTAATAAAAGTAATAAAAAAGAATTACCTTGCCGCCTTCAAGTCTAGGATCTACAAAAGTTCCGAGGCCAATTTTGGAAATAATCCCAGGCTGCTTATTTGCAACGGCTCGATACATCTGACTAATAATACTGCAAATGTAGATATTAGATGTTATATTTCCATAAAAGGAAACGAAAAATTGATATCCACCGAATTGTACTCTACTCAACAATAGATGTTTAACTCGCACAATACTGATATTGTAAAAATATATATTAACATGGCCATGGTGTATTTAAATTTCAAATCAGATTGCCGCTTGGAATTGTTTATGCGCTGAAAAAATTCGCCGTACCCTTGAGGCAGATTGTACGCGATGACTTTGTTGTCCAAAGCTAATTTTCCAATGCCTGGAATCAAACCGTAGTGTCCTATTGTATTTAATTGCTCAGTAAAACTATATTTTCAATTGTTTATTAGTTCGAATTAATTGTTTATTTGTTTGGGGTTGTCAAAATGTGCTAAATATAGAGTAATTTGTAATGAATCTTTACCTCCTATAACTGTGTGTAATAATCCCGGGTGAACGCTTAATAAATCTACACCCCGGCCTTTGCCATCTCCTTGCCCAGCAGCGAAAACTAGTGAAAGATTTCGTGGATGTCCTTAAAATACACATCAAAAACACTGTTATGATAAAAATATGTGTTAGCGTCCATTACCTGTTTTTTCGAAGCGTTCTTTGACACCAATAATAATTTCTTCAGGGATACCTGTCCATTAAATAAAAATCAAATTTGTGTAATTCGCAATTAATGACAAACGGCAACGCTGAACTAAAATAAATCGCATGCCATAATATTAATTTATTTAAGATTAAAAACTGCTTACCGGTTCCGACAAATCCAGTCGTTGTAATCCAATCATTGTCAGCAATCAACGCAGCTGCTTCTTCTACAGTCGCAACTTTATTAAGCTTGCTCATTGCTTTGTGTTTTTGTGTTTGTGCGGAAACCAGTCTAATCCATCAATCACCAGAAAAAATATTTATTTGTGAATCACCCTCCACAAATTCGTTGTGTATTAATAATACGGACTGGGGCGAAACAAAACTTTACTTTGGAATCTAAAACAATGTTAAGCGGCCAAATTTTCAACAAAAAAAAAATCAAATGAAATTAAAAAAGTTGATTATTCTGCGTAACTTTCTACAATGAACGATTAGTTAATTGTACTGAATATATAATACACGTAATAATTTGAACTTGCTGCAAGTATTAAGGTGATTACTGCTCGTGTATTTTTTGGCTGGATCTCACGAACTTTGCTACTATTTTTCTCATATAATAATTTTTTTTGTTCTATTTTTTACGTTTATCATTTATTTACCAAAAATATCATCAGCAGCATAAGTATTATAATTGTAATAATAATTTGTGTTATCTTTGGATTCAGACAATATGCGAAGTGGAAGTGAAGAAGATTTGTCAATACAAGATGAAGAAGCGTCCATGTTACTGGGCAATGATTTTGATTTTGACAACCGATCCAAGTGTCGATCATTTGCGCGGAAGATTTTTACTTGGATAAATCTATTCTTAATCACATTCTTGATATTACAAGCTGGTATATTATTTCTACAGGTATAATTACTCATGAGTATCAGATTAATTTTTTATTGATTTTTTGTTCGACAGAAAAAAGTTTCGCAGCGGATGTACAATTATCCGTTTGTATTGACGATATCGCAACCTATTTGTACGACAATCCTATTTGGATTACTAACACTAGCCAATCATATATATAACATGCTAAGAAGCAAAAAATCATCTCAAATTAACGTAGCTGAATATTATGACACTGGCGATTATACAATGTACGTACAATATATTAATATTGGTTACGCGAAATTAAATTCAAGACAATACACGTATTTATATCACGTGTTCTAAGCTTATTCTAATATTTTTTATGTAGCGATCAAATCAAGTCCGTTAGATTCAAGAGTACGCAGTGTATTTGCGGTTAGAATTATCTTAATATTAACATTTTGATAATATTTTAGGACAAAAAACGCCGCTGTATCGGTTGTTGATACTAGGAGGGTTAATAATCCTTAGCAACTTCTTGGTGTACTGCGGTAGTCGAGGAAATTTGGTACCAGGACCTGTAGTCGTGTTATTACAACAAGTAAGTGCAATAATGGCAATATACTATATTCTTGCCAGTGTATTAAAGCTCAATGTACTGGATCTTAAATTTTATCAATTTTATTTTTATCTTCTAATACGATTTAATGTTCATAGCTTGTAGTGCCTTTGACATTGGTGCTATCGTTCATATTCTTAAAAGCGCGTTACAAGATCTGGCACTATTTGGGAGCAGTTTTCATTTTGACCGGAATTTTCATCGTCTTGTGGCCAAAACTAGCGTGAGTCTAAATATAGAACCTAATTAATTTATCAAACTCAACTCCATACCAAAGGGATGCCAATTTCGCCGACAATGCGATCTGGGCCATGTTACTATTAATAGCCGCAAGCATTCCAATGTCCGCAGCAATAGTTTACATGGAACACGCGCTTAAAAATACGGTAAATTAACAATTCCTATTATGGTAATAACTAAATTTGGCATAGAAACTCGGAATATTTTACATGTGGATGTGGGTCAACGTATTTGAATTTATTGTCGCAATGCCCTTAGTCTTTGCAATTGTTCCGATCCAAGGTAAGCGGAACTGGCGCGCGCTGTACATCGCAACGAAGATATTAAGGAATAATAGGCATACCAATATCTCAGACGTGGAATAATATTGTGAATGGTTACAAATGTTTAATTGAGAACGAACCCACTTTGCCTGAAGACCATTGCGACAACGGTACGTGACACGTGTCAAGATGTCACTTGCCTTTAATGGCGGTAGATTAGATTTTAACGGATCGTACTAATATTGTACCATTTTATAGTCGGCTGGATCTACGCTGTATTCATGGTGATCTTGGTACTCGGAAGAATTAATCAAGCGTTTCTGATCCGCACCAAGAGCAGCGCGCTCATGTGGGTCGCAGCCACGAGCGCAGTTCCTCTCGCTGAGATCGCGTTCACCATTCCATGGCTGGCTCTGGGCTCTCAAACGGAAGAGTTTAACTCATTTATCATTGGCGGATTGGTCGCTGTTATTGTCGGCTTAGTCTTTTTCAGAGCCGTGCGAGAACGAAAAAGTAAACCAGCTACCTAATTTGGGTAAAAGATTAATTTCTGCGACTTGCAAGCGTAAGGGTTAATACTTTTTTGTTATTTTTTTTGTTCACGAAAAACCTTCTCCAGATCCAAAAAAAAAAAGATTTAAA
>Ga0209960_1004106_pt1 | contig 11503 bp, 10 predicted proteins | sample ThiBiot_500_plan_2_FD_183947 | JGI IMG/M metagenome (GOLD analysis project Ga0209960, IMG submission 183947) | Wastewater bioreactor microbial communities from Cape Town, South Africa - Thiocy_expt_500_plan (SPAdes) | ecosystem: Engineered > Bioreactor > Thiocyanate-remediating >... | reverse complement strand
AAAAAAAATAGAAACAAGAAGGATCTAGTTTATTAAGAAGAGTATCATCAAAAGCAAAAAGGAAAAGTGCTTCAGGTTTTGTTGACAGTCTCAGGTTTTTTTTTTTTTAAAAAAAAAAAAATTTCCACTTTCCAAAAAATTAAAATCCTTGTAACTTTTAATAGAAGAAAATCAAATGAGAATGTAGATGTGAAAAAATCTTCTTTTGATAATCTTCCTAAACTAAGAACTCAATCATCTAATTCTGAAATGGATAGTCTAAGTGACAAGAAGAGTGCTTCTTTAAAGGTTTTTTTATATTAATTTTTTTAATTCCTTTGTAAAAAATTTGATTATTTTATTTTATTTTATTTTATTTTTTTTTTTAAAAAAAATAGTCTCATGAAAGAAATCAATCTGGATCAAGTTCAAGAGACATAGAAGAAAAATTAAGTCAAAATTTTGGAAAAGTAATCTATTCATTTATTATTCTTTGAACCTTCAATATTCAAATCAATATCTTTAGGGAGATTATATATTTGATGGAACTATTCGAGTAGCAAAGGAAAGTGAACCATCTCAAACTGAATTACTCAAAGCTGAAGAGAAAAGAAGAATGAAAGAATTTCAAAAATTCCAATCAGATCTTCAAAAGAAAAAGAAACATTTAATTAAAGTAATTTTTTTTTTTTTTCCTTTCTTCTTTTTTTTTCCTTTCTTTTTCCTTTACTTTTTTTCTCTCCTCTCTTTTTTTTTTGACACAACTTTCTTATCTAATTTAGCATCTTGAAGCTGAATTATTGGAGTTAGCTAAAATCCATGAAAGAGAAGTAGAATTATTTAATCGATCACAAGCGAATGAAATGGACAAGTTACAATCAAATTTGAAAAAAGAAAATGATGAATTATTGAAAAAACAATCAAAAGATTACAAAGCTAATGAAGAATTGGTTTATTATTTTATTTTTCGTTATTTTTTATTTTTTTTTTCTAACAATTTCTTTCTTTCTTTCTTTCTTTCCTTCTTTCTTTTCTTTTTTTTTTTTTTTTTGAAATAGCTTCAAAAACATGAAAAGATTGCATGGACATCTTATTTAGCGAATCAAAAGAAAATTCTAAAGGAAAAAGAAAAAACAAATAAAGATTATCGTCTCCAATACCCAGAAGCAGAAAGGAAAAATTTAATAGAGAAACAAAAAGCCGAAGTACATGCATGGAAAGAACAAGGTGATAAGGAGTTTGAAAAAGGAATTCATTCTCGTGCAAGAGTAGAAAAAATGAAATTTTTAATGAAACAATTAAATGAAAGACAAGAAGCCCAATTTAAAGCATTGATTGAGGTAATTTTCACTTTTTTCTTTTCTTTTCTTTTCTTATCTTATTCCTTAATAATCAAATCATATTAGGAATTTGAAAAGAAAAAACAAATGAAAATCTCACTACATCAAAAGTTACTGAGACAACTTGAAGCTTTACATAACATGAAAGTTTCTCATTTAAATTTATCTCAAACAACTGATAAGGATCATCAAGAGAAAACTAGAGAATTTGAACAATTTCAAATGGAAGAATCTCAGAAAAAAGAAGAAAAAGAATTAAAAAAATTACAAGATGTAAGTTTTAATTTCATTTATTTTTTCTTATTTCTTTTATTCTTTAATTTAATTAAACAAATCTTGATTCATTTTTCAATCCAACTGATTACTTTTTTTTAAATGAAAATAAAAAATTAGTATTTTGCTAGACAACATCCCAAACAACTTAAAACGTTAAAATATTCACTCAAGAGAGAATATGAAGAATCTATTAAACATGAAAAGAAGAGATATAATGAAATTCAAAAATCAACAAGAGAAGTTACAACGAAAGAAAGCAAGAAAAAAGTATTAGAAGATTTAGAAGCAAACCATGAAAAAAATTTAACAATTTGTTCTCAAAGATACAAAGAAAAGGTGTTTTTTTTTAAAAAAAATTTTTATTCTAAATTTTATTTCAAATTTTATTTTTATTTTAATTTATTTTTAATTCTTTGAATCTAACTTTTTTATTTTTTTTTTTCTAAAAATCAAAGGTCCATGAAACAATTGAACACGAAATTCATATTCTTGATGCTCATCAACAGAAACAAGTTCAAGAACTTCAACTTAAACATGATAAACAAAGAAAAGAAATGTTAAATTATCACGATTTTAGGAGGAAAGAATTAACTAGGCTAAGAGAAGAACGTATGAATAAATTATTAGAAGAGAATAAAGCGGATTTTGCTAAAAGGAAACAACTATTTGAAGAAGATGAACAAGAATTTGTCAAATTATATGATGAAGAGAAGGCTTCACTTTTAGAGAAACATAAAAAAGAAAAAATAGAACTTGAAAATTCTCCTTTAGAATAATTTTGTATTTCAAAAAGAAAAAAAAATTTTGTAAAACAATAAAATCATTTTTTTTTTTCCCTATTTTATTTATTATTTTATTTCAAAACTACAAAATTTATTCTAGCTTGTTTTAGTTTAATTCATCCTTGCTTTAATCCAATTTTCAAGTCCATCTTCTACCATTAATTCTTGAGCAGCTTTTCCTACTGGACTAAAATTATATTCTTTCCCTTCGAATGTGATCTTTGAATTTATGAAATCAATCACCATTTCATCTCCTGGGATCGTTAATTCTTCTTTTCCATACTTACTTTTGACAGTTTTAACAAAATCTGGAACTTCCAATAACAAGAAAGCATTGTTAATCGAATTTCTTTTGAAAGTTTCACTAAACGAAGCAGCAATAAGTAATTGAATTCCACAAGCTTTAAGAGCGGTTGCAGCTTGTTCTCTTGATGAACCTGTCCCAAAATTGCTTCCTCCTACAAGAATATCACCCTTTTTTTAAAAAAAAAAAAAAAAAAATTTAAAAAAAAACAAAAAAAAAAAAAAAAAAAAAAATCAATATTTAGAAAGAAAGAAAGAAAGAAAGGAAATTAATAATGAATTTTTTTTAAAAAAATTAGTAAGGAGTAAACAAGATAAAAATAAACCTTTGCTACAATTTTTGTAAAAGATGGGTCATAGTTTTCCATCGCAACTTTCGCCATCTCTTCTGAAGTTAATTGATCAACATAAGTATATTTTCCAGGATAAATTCCATCAGTATTTAAATTATCTTGATGACAATACAATACCTTTTTTTAAAAAACAAAATGATTATATTTTTTTAAAAGTTAATTTTTTGATTTGAGGAAAAAAAAAATTACCCTTCCTTTAATTACTTCAGGGAATTTAGGAATAATTTCAACCTATCAAATGAAGATGATTATTCTTTATTATAATTATTTTTAATGGAAAAAAAAAAAAATACTTTTTGAGAGCTTGAATTTGCTGATACTTTATTTGTGATGACTTTCCCTTCAAGTTTTGATGGTTCTTTAAGAGGAAAAGGTGCTGAAATATATCCTTTCAGAGCTGAAGAAGCCACAACAGCTGTTTAAGTAATTATGATTAGTTCAATTATTTCAGTTTAATTGTTTTGGGAAAAAAAAAAAAAAAAAAAATCAAACCTGGAGAAGCTAGAAAAGCTGAAGCTGAAGGATGACCCATTCTTCCTTTGAAATTACGATTTGTAGCAGAAATACCAACTTCTTTTGGTGCTAATAAACCCTCTCCTAATCCAACACAAGGACCACATCCAGGTACTAAAGGGATAACTCCACTATCTAATAAATCTTTCCAATATCCTTGTTTTTCTGCTTCTGCTTGAACTTCACTTGACTTGATTCATTATTTTATAATTTTATTTATTTATTTAATTCATTTTTTTGAAAAAAAAAAAAGAAATTGAAAGAAAAGAAATTTACAGCTGCAGCAAGATAAAACTTGACATGAGGAGCAATTTTTTGTCCTCTAACTACATCTGCTGCTTGTTTAATATCTTCTAACCTACTATTAACACATGAAACTAAATAAGCCTAATGAAAATAATTATTATTTTGAATTTTATTTTATTTTATTTTAATATATTTTTATTTTAATATATTTTACCTTATCAATTTTAAGTTTAGATTGTTCCATTTCATAAACACTTTTCATAACTTTGACATGATTGGGACCTGATACAAAAGGAGAAACAGTACTTAAATCAAGAGTAAGTTCCTATTAAGATTTCGGGATTTTGACAAAGAGGGTTTTCAAAATAAATAAATAAATAAATGAATGCTTTGTTTTTTTTAGGAGGAAAAAAAAACAAATTATACTTTTGAATAAAAAGATCCATGATCTGAAAAAAGTAAATTATTTTCGAGGGTTTTAATTGTTTGATCATTCACTCTTGGGTGTTCTTTTTTCCATTTAATTTTTTTTTTTTTTTTTTTTTTTTTGAAAAGTTTTTGATTCCATGCTTTGTGATTTTGTTCAAAAAAGGAAGAAACAAAAGAATAAAACAAATTAACCTCGTCGTTTAAGAAAGTTAATTCTATTTTTATACCATTGAATTGTTTTTTCATCAACAGGAAAAAGACCAGCAAGTGCACCCCATTCTGTTGTCATATTTGCAATTGAAAGTCTTTCATCAATTGAGAGTTCAGCTATTCCTTCTCCATCAAATTCAATACAATGATTAAGTACTTCATCTTTATTAAAAAATCCACATAATGTTATGATTACATCCTTTCCTGTTACTCCAGGAGAAAGTTTTCCAATCAAATTAACTTTTGCAATTGGAGGTACTTGCCACCAAGTTTTTCCTGTTGCCCAAATTGCAGCAGCTAGATTTTTTTTTTTGAAACAATTAAAGTAAATAAAATCAAAATAAAAAGAAAAGTTAACCATCAGTTCTAACGATAGGTGTTCCCAATGAACCAATTCCACCATACATATTTGAGTGACTATCACTTGCAACACTTAGATTATAAGGAAAAGCATACCCTTCTTCAATCATAATCTTTGAAAAAAAAAAAAATTGGTAAAATAAAGAAAATAAAGAAAATAAAGAAAATAAAGAAAATAAAGAAAGAAAAAGGAATTAAAATTAACTTGATGTCCAATTCCTCTTCCGGCAGGATAAAAATCAACTTGATGTTTAATTGCAAAATCTTGGATTGATTTATATTTTGCTAAATTCTTTTTTTTTTAAAAAAAATTAGTGCTTTTCAGAATTAACTTTTTTTTTTAAAAAAATCAGTGCCTTTCAGAAATTAATTTTTTTTTTTTAAAAAAAAACAAATCAAAAAGAACAAAACCTTATCAGTTTTATTTTGAACATCATGATCAAGAGCATAAACTGGCTGTCTAGGATTTAAAATTCTTTTTGCTTGGATTGATTGAAACCTTTTTTAAAATTGAATTCAAGAATTTATTTAGTTATATGATTTATTTTATTTTATTTTTTTTAAAGAATACTTGCTCATTACTGCAGCAGTATTATCGTGAGTCATAACATGTTCTGGTTGAATAAAAATAAAGTCTCCAGCTTGAACTTTTTGTCCTGGTTTTAAATCAACAGTATACTTTTGAACAATTTTTTCAATTAAGTTTTGCGGTTTGGTTTGAGTGGCACCTTTCTTTTTTTTTTTTTTTTTTTTTTTTTCAAATTTAATTGTTTGGTGCAAAAGAAAAAAAAAAAGAACCTGAGATAATACTGCAAGAGATCTTTGGTTTGTTTGATACAAAGGAGGTATATTTCTTCTTATTAGGTTAAATGTATTACAATACATTTTTTTTCTTTTTCTTTCTTTGGAGTTTACTATTAAATGAAAAGCACCTATTTACTTTTGTTGGTTAAGTTCATCTTCTTTGTTTTTTTTCCAACAAAAAATATTATTAAAAAAAAAGATATTTCTTTAATTTCAAAGGGAAAATATTAAGAAGAAAAAAGAATTTAAAATTCATTATTGGATCACCTACTGACAGGAAAGGTTTGTTTGTTTGAGCTTCGAGTGTTTATCTTATCTTATCTCTCCGTTTTTCTTTGTTTTCGCCATTTTTTTGATCAAAAAAAAAAAAAAATCAAAAAAAGTTAGTGATGGTGATAGAAAGCTTGCCATGAACATCAAATCAATCGAATAGAAAAACTTTTAAAAAGATGATCATAAATTAAAGTGAAACAATTAATATTATTCACCACAAGGTCCTCTGAACAAATCAAGAAATGAAATGAAATATTTGAAGTTGAAAAAAAGGCAAATATTCAGTTCAACTTTTTTTTCAAAAGTAATGTTTATTATTTTATTTTATTTTATTTCATTTTCATTTTGATTTAATTTAATTCGTATTTGATTCGTATTTGCATTTTCAAAAAAAACAATAGATATTCAAACTGAATGAGAACAGAAACCAGAAAAATAAAGATTATCACAAGAATCGAATGGAAAGATGTTAAAGAATTGGGTTTATATTAAAAAACTTAGGTTGTGAGGTATTTTGTCATTTTTTTAATATCGCTTTTCAAACTAAATAACAAAATAAAATAAATAAACAGAAAAGTCATTATTTCATTATTTTCTTAGAAGGATCTTCTTTCGTTGCATGATGACAATCGTCTTTATTCATCTGATGTAGTTTTCTTCAAGCAAAAAGTAAGTTTCTCTCATTTTTGTTATATTGTCATAATGTTTAATTTCTTTGAATCGATTTTTCATTTTTTTTTTTTTTTCTAAAAAATCAATCTAACTTGAATCATCATTAAAAATATAGCTCTTCCTTCTATAATTCTCGTTTGAAGTATTTAGCATTTTAGCTTTTTAATTAGGATATCTACTCCTTCTTTTCCAATTCATTCAATTCAATGCTTGAGAAAAACCTCTTTGCTCCTGGAACCAAAATTCGGAAATCAATTTCCCGCCCCAAAAACCTTGAAAGGGTGTCATGCCTTTGTCGATTTCTTCTTTCAGGAGCATAATTCCTTCAATGTATTCTTCTGAGTTTAGACTGCTTGAGTATTTGTGGAATCACTTCGAGAGGAATAAATTTCTTTGCAGGCCATAAATATTTTTTCCTTTACCAATAAACCTCTTTGAACCACTAATCGAGCAAGTTTCGTTTGCGTGGAATCCTAGTGTAAAGAAAGTATGAAAAAATATATCGCTTTGCAATAGCTGAATTAGCATTGACAGCCATGATAATTTTTGGATAGTTCCAGATCAGTATTCATCTGTCCATGCAGTCGACCATTATTTAATTTATTTGGATTCTTTGATACACTTCACTTCAACAATCCCAATCCCTGCTGGTTCAGTAATTTTAAAAGAAATATTTGGTGTATTCTTGAAGTCCAATGTGATGATAGCATGCAACATCTTGAAACTTCATCATTGCAAAAAATTTCCACTAAATATCAGCTTCATTACCTTTAGTAAAATAAAGGGTGAATTTAGGTAATTCTTTTTTTTTTTTTCTTTTCTTTTCTTTTTCTTTTTTTGGTTTAATGATTTCACAAAAAAAAAAAAGACATCCAAGCAACAATTGAAAAAAAGGATATTGTTAAAGTATATTCACATTGCATTGCATTGAATGGTGTGGCCCGAGTTTTACAAGAAATTTAAGAGCTTTATTCTCAATCAGACTCAAGCAAAGTGCTTCTTGAACAACTTTTCAGGTTTTATTTTTGTTAATTTTATTTTTGATTTTGTTCAATCAATTGAATATAAAAATAAAATTAAAACTAAATAAATAATTAAAATAGAAATTTGGAAAGTGATATTCAAAAACGTTTCTATTTAATCTATAACTCAAAGAAGTACAGTTACCACGAATAATCCACCAAATGGAACTCAATTCTTTCGGATCTTTTGATGAATCTATCACCAATTTTGATTTCTCTGCTTCTGAAGTGAAGGAAATTTTTGGATCTTTCATTTCAATTGATGCATCACAATCATTATCAAATGTAATTTCTTTTTTTTTTTTTTTTTTTTCATTCAATAAAGAAAAACTAAATTCATATCAAATTAAAACAATAGGAAATAAGTGTTTGTGCAATTGTTAAAAGTGTTATTACTTGTTACTATCATTGTTAGTGTTGTAGTTTACAAGAAGGAAAATATTAGAAATGAAATACAAACCTCAACTTATCAAATATTTCACCAATTTAATTGCATTTGTTAAGAAATAAGGAAATAAATAATTTCAGAATAAGAGCTTGCTTATTGATTTATTTATTTATTATTTTTTTGTTTTTGAAATAAAATAAACAACTTGACTTTATTTAGTGAATTTATTGAAAAACAAAAAACAACAAATCTTGCTTTTTTAAAATTGAACACTGTTTGGTTGTGCTTTGCAAATTTCATCGTTTTGTTGAGAAATAAATTGGCCAAGGGCTGAGTTCTGTTTTTTGAATTTCTGAGATTTCGAATAAAGTTTTGTCTTCAATCATGAACAATCTCTAAAGATAAGAAGTTTCATCTCAATCTGAATTATTAAGTATTGTATTGTCTGAGGGTTAACTAATAATTCTATTCTTTGTTCATCTCAAAACTAAACTCGTTTCATCTAATATATTTCAGTTTGAAAAAGTATAACCTATGATTTTATTTAATTTTAATATTTTTCATTAAAAATGTAAAAGCTTGAAGAGAATCAAAAAGAAAATAAAAAGAAATTACATTTAAATCAATCCATAAAAGCAAACCAACAAGATTCAAAATTGTTAAATTGGAGAAATAAGAACATCAAACAATGTGTTCAAATTATTTGGATAAAGATCCCATGAAATGATTTGTGTGGTTCTATAAATTGGTTCAATGCAAATTTGATTCGCTATTCTATTTTCAAGAAAAAAGAAAAAAGTTAAATAAAAATGATGTGAGTTTTTTTTATTAAAAAAAAAGGGTAAATTGAATAAACCTTGGCTTTCTTGTAAAACATGAGTGTGAAATTGTTTCTTTGTATCAATCTAATCCTTGAATATAATATGAGGATTTTCAAAAGTTTGAAACTGAGTTAAAATTCTGCAATGGATATCCAACTTGCTCTTGTAATTCCAAATTTGTTTGCCTTTTATTATTTATTTGAAAAATGAAATCAAAATAATTTTTTCAAAATTGAAAGATTCAAACAAATAAAAGTAAGTCAATAAACCTTGTCTGCATTTTCTACATTCTAAAGAAGTTCCTCGTTTATTCATTTGAATTGGTGTGATTCATAAATGCAAATCCTGTTTTATATCTTGGAAAGTATCTCGTTGCGATATTTATATTTCATTATTCATTGTTTGTTTCCTAACTCTCATTTGTAATGTTGTTTTGCTTTGCTGTATTTGAATTTGAATATCTATTGTTTGTTTTTCGTTTAAAATTGTTTTTGGAAATACAAATTAAAATAAAAATAAAATAACAGAAACAAAAATAAATCGTTTGAAAAATAAAAATAAACAATACTTTAACAACAGATTGAACTGAATGTGTTTCTGTGTAACTTTGACTTTTCAAATCCAATTCATTTCTTGATTTGTTGAAGATGATTCATTGTTTCATTTTTGGATTGTCACTTCTTTGTCTTTCAACTTGAATATCTATTATTCTTTGTTTTTTTAAAAATACAAATTAATTCAAATTCAAAAGGAAAAAAAAAAGAAAAATCTAAACTATACTTTTGAATCTTCAGAGGCATTGATTCAGTTCAAGGTTGTTATTATTTCTGCTTTTATAATTGTAATTATTTCATTTCATATGGCATTTCAATTCTTGATCTCTTCAATGAAATTTAATTTTGAAAGTAATTGATTGCTTGTTTCCCAATTCTAGTTTATATCATTGTTGTTTACTTTGTTGTCTTTCAATTTGAATATCTATTGTTTGTTTGTTTGTTTATTTGTTTGTTTGAAATTATTTTTGAAATAGAAACTAAGTAAAGTAAAATATCATAAAAGGAAAAATAAAAAATAAACATTACTTTGTCTCAAAACAGATTAAATTGAACATATATGTATGTCTTTCTCTTTTTCTAACTTCAAATATTCCAATTCATTTCTTGATTTGTTCAAAGTATCTTGTGTGTTGAAGAATATTCATTGCTTCGCTTCAGTTTATGATCTATTTGTTGTTGCATTTAAACTTGGATATCTATTAATTTTTTATTCATCAATTATTGGTGAAATGGAAATTAACATAAATTGTTTGAAACAAAAAAAAAATAAATCATACTCTTTGAATCAGAACTTCTTGAATTGAGTGGATGGATACTTTTTCATTTTCATTCTTAATGTGTTCAAAGTAAGTTCTTGGGGTTATATCTTGGATTCTAAATTGTGGCTTTGTCTTGAACATCTATTTTGATTTAATTATTTTTATTGTTTTCAAAGGAAATTGGAGTTTAAAAAAAAATGAAATACAAATTAAAATTGTTTGTTGAGAAATAAACCTTACTCTTTAGGATTGGAATAAATAAGAACATGAAGAAAAAAAGAATTTGAAATAAAAATGACTTAAGCTACTGAAATCATTCGTTTTTATTTTTGTCAAATGTTTTTGGTCATCAATAGTTGAATTTCTATTATTGTTTTGATATTTGTGAACAAATTGATTGAGAAAAAATAAAAAAGAGAAAGAAAAGAAAAAAAATTCAAAATATACTCTCATAATTCAAATAGAATTTGCAAATATTGTAATCTTCCTCTTTAAGAATCCAATTTTTCTCGACAAAGAAGAAAGAACGTTATTGAACAATTTTAGAAATACCAAAGATTCAATCGACCTCCTCAATTTGTTCATGAAAATTTTAAAAACTAAAAATGAAGACCCTTTAAGGGAGCACCCCATCGGCTATTATTTGCTCTACTGTACAAAAAAAATAGAATTCAATTTAGACAAATTCCACCATATATTGTTCTTCGAATTCTGAAACTAAATGAAGGAATATTTGTTAAATAGAAATGAAGAAAAGCTTAAAAGTTGAAAAAATAAATAACCTTGATCTTAACAAAAACGAAAAGGATGTAAGAGTGGATTTAGATGATATTGAAAACATTTCAGCAAGTAATAAACAAGTTTCCAATTATAATTCACTAAAATACTTTGGAAGTGAGGAAACAACTTCAATGGAGAAAGAGGTTTCTATTTTAAAATTTATTTCATTGTTAATTTTGTGAAAGTGGATAAAACAAAAATATGTTTGAATTAACCTTTTATCCATTACTTTGTTTTCAAAGGTGTTAAAATACATCATCAGATGCAAATATAAAAAAATCCTTGAACATCTAAAATACTGAATATAGTAATATAATGTAGTTCGTGCTGTTTCTCTGGAAATAGGAGAGTAATCAACTTTAGCACCAATAGTTTTGATTAAATGGATTAAAGTTTCTCTAAGACTTCTGTGTTTCTTCTGTTTCTTCTTTTCATTCAGGATTTTTAACAACTTGTTCAGAAAAGGGAGTTGAACAAAGCAGAGCTTTACTTCAAGTCAAAAGATCGTCTTGGATTCCTATTTGAAGAAAAAAAAAAAAAAGAGAAAATTAGTTAATATTGAAAAGAAAATTATTGGATATTGTTTATTATTCAGTTATTTTGAAATTCTTGTAAAAAAAACCAAAGTTTTTTTTTG
>Ga0209960_1004105_pt1 | contig 11504 bp, 8 predicted proteins | sample ThiBiot_500_plan_2_FD_183947 | JGI IMG/M metagenome (GOLD analysis project Ga0209960, IMG submission 183947) | Wastewater bioreactor microbial communities from Cape Town, South Africa - Thiocy_expt_500_plan (SPAdes) | ecosystem: Engineered > Bioreactor > Thiocyanate-remediating >... | reverse complement strand
AAAAAAAAAAAAAAAAAAAAAAGAATTTATAGTTTTTTTTTTTTTTGCTGACTTTTAATTTTTCAAGTTCTTCTTTGATCAAACAAAGAAAACCGTGACATTAAATTTTATTTTAAAAGTGTTGCGCAAGTGAAATTCTTTACAAGAAATACGAAGTTTATTATTATTCTTTATTGGTTTGAGGTTTCCAATTATTATTATTTGTCTTGAATCAACAAAGCAAATTTTGAAAGGGTATCACTGCAATTCCATAAAAAAAAAAAAACTAACAATAATTCTGGTTTGAATGAGTCATTTGAATGCAAGGAATAACATTTGAAAATTTTTGTTGCTTTGTAAACGACAGAGTATAATAATTAATTGGAGTTGTTCATCTCCAAGTCTTTTCTGTCTCAATGAAATGATCATGCTTTCTTGATTTCAAGTGTTGTTTATTGATTGTTGTATATGGACCTCCACAAATGCATGAATGCTTGACTTTCTGATGTTCAAGTATCTTATAGTTATCAACATCCCCAATCCACGAAGCTTCTTCTGGAAAGTTCTGACTTATCTATGGACTCAATCTCCTCTAAAAGCTCAATTCTACATCACAAAAGCTCGAAAGATGTCAAGTAGTGAAACTTGCCTTTCAAATAACGCTTGCAAGCACTCTTATGTTTTGACAGTCTTTTATAATAACAATAAGAGTAACTACGCTGTTGAAGAGATAAATAATCTACCAGTAAAGACAGTTGGAATGCGTTTACGAAGCATGACAAGCTGTCTCAGTTGCTGAATATTATAATAGGGACGTCTATTAGAATCTAACCGCATGGGTAAAGCTTGCTCCTTTTCGTGCCAAAACTTGCTTTTCTCATCCACTTTTGCTCCTTCAACATTTATTTATGTTGCAAATGGGGTCATTGCAATGCAAATCATGATTTGGAAAAATAAAAAATAAAAAATAAAAAAATGGCGAACGACGACGAGAAAACAACGAGTTTTTTTTTTTTCGATTTTGCAAACTCACAATAATTTTTTTCTGGTTTGTCGTTTCTTTGCTTTCTCACTCTTTTCTTTTTTTCTTTCTTCTTTTCTTTCTCTTCTTCTTTTCTTTCTCTTCTTCTTTTGATTTAATTTTTTTTCTGGTTTGTTGCTTTTTCTCATCTTTTTCAATTTTTCTTTTTCCTCATAGGAATGTATGTTCAACGATTATCATTTGAAAATTTTCGTTGCTTTGAAACTTTTGATTTTAGCCTTCAAAAAAGAGAAACTTTTATTATTGGAGGAAATGGAACCGGAAAGACAACTCTTCTTTGGGGACTGTTGTTATTCTTTCGAGGATTTAATTTTAGGGTAACGGAATCTGAATTCAAAGACAAACCAACAGCTCAAGTTTTAGGAGAGGAGTTAAAGTTTTTATTAAACTGGGAGTTCCCTCAAACAACACCTTTTCTTTCAAAATTGAACAAAGATTCAGATTCAAATTCATTTAATATCTCTGGAACTTTTTCTGAAAAGGGCTCAGGCTATCCTAAAAAATTTTCTTTTGATGTCAAAACAAATGGAAATTTAAAATTTGAAAATTTTTCTCACTCAAATCTCCCATTTCCAAAAATTCGTTATGCATATGTTGGATGTGGAGAACCAAAATTTACATCTGCACTCGATGAAACATCTAATAGACGAGAGATGCTTTGCTCTTCAGTTCCTTGTTCACGTACCAATTTTTATTCTCTTTCTCAAGAAAATAGAAAATCTATTGAAAAATATCTTGGCCTTATTTTTTCAATCGAAGTCACATTGAACGAAAAAAAAGATGACTTACTTGTAATGATAGACGGTGTTGAAATTGAAATCCTATTTTCTGGCTCTGCATTTCGTAAAGTTTTTGTAGCTTTAGTTTTATTGCATGTTTTGATTGAAAAGAATGGCAATCCAATTAAAGTATACCTTCTTGAAGAACCTGAGGCCTTATTGTATCCAAGAGTAACAACTCAGTTTATAAGGATTGTTCAAGAGCTTTGCCAAATCCATGATATTCAGCTTGTTGTTGTCACAACCTCAACATCTCCTTTTAATGAAACAGGATATTTCCTTCAGAATAAGAATATGCTCTTTCTTCAAAATAAAAAGCTTCAACCTTTAAATGAGAAAATTAACATGTTAATTCATCATGAACTTCTGAATATTGGAAAAAGTAAAAAACTCATTCTCTGTGAAGGTCCCACTGATGTTACTTTTCTCAGACACATTTTTAAAGTCTCCAAGAAAGAGGAATTTAAACAACCTTTAGAATTCCGAACCTTTGGGGATACTTTAAGAAGAAATGAAGAACTGGACAAAATAAGATCTGCACTTGCTTTCTTAGATCCCACATTAAAGATTCGTGTAATCAGAGACAAAGATTTTAGAATAGAGGAAAAAGAAGGATCGAATATCAAAGATTGGGATTTACCATCAATCGAAAGTTACATCTTTCTTTGTTATTGTATTCAACAAGTCAAACAAAATAACAACCCATTTACGTTTCTTACTTCAAAAATACTCAATCAATTTATGCTCAAGTACTGGGATTCTTTCTCCTCTCAGGAACAACAAACCAAAAAAAATCGTGAAAAGGCGAATTCTCTTTGGGAAACAGCCATCAACTCGATTGAAAAGCAAGGAAATGCTGATATCTACGATTTTATTTCAGTTTCTCAAGTGCTCCAAGGTCATCTTTGGGTTGAAATAATATCTGGCAAAAAGTTTGAAGAAGGATTTCTTGAAGTTTTACAAAAATATGTGACAGATGAAGAATTAGAAACACTGCTTGGGAGGAATGAAATTCAACTTTTCTCGATACTCAAGTGGTTACTCGAAAACGATGAAAATCAAAAAGTTTAGTTTAGTTAGTTAGGCCTTTTTTTCAGAAAAATATATTGCTCAATAAAAACTTTTTTCTTTCAAAATTTTTTGAACATCACGACAGAAAAACTCTTTGAATTCAAAGATATCAACTTATATCAACTTTTGCAGCAAGATTGAACAAATCTCAAATAATAAATAATCATTAGCCTAATCTTTTCCTTTGATCAGAACAACTCTTTGAAATCCTTTAGTGCTAATATCAAAATTTTCAAAGGGTTTTGAAATAATCAACATTTTATGACCAGAAGCTGACATTCGGTTGTATAATAATATCTGAATCTTTATATCAGACTTGTATCAATGTTATGTATGTGTTACAATCATCAACTGAATAATATCCTTTTTCAATGATTTGATTTTTTGTTGGAAAGGAGGAAAAAGGGCCTGGTCTCCATTGGTCCACAATTAATTATTAATTTCCCTTTTTCGGATTTTTAATAATAAAATATACAGAGGCTATTCAGTTCAATTGAATCCACAACTACCACCCCTCAATTAGAACAACAAGGAAAAACACTTAAAATCGATTTGTTTCGTGAATCAAAAAAGAAAGAATCTTAAGAATATCATCAAAATTTGATCCAAGAGAGAAGTAGCTCGACAGAAGATTGAAAAGATTGATCAAGGTTTTTTTTTTTTTTTTTTTTATAAATTTTTTTTTTTTGATAAAAAAAAAAAAAAAAAAAAATTTTTTTTTTTTTTTGAATCATATGAAAAGTTATAGAAATTTGTAATTTGAATAGAAACTATTGAAATATTAGGGAAGAAACAAAGAAGCTGTCTCTTGTGAATTATTCAGTCATTTGAAAACTAAAGTTATTCAGCAAATATAATAAAAGAAGTAGGAAGAATAAGGAAGGAAGAAAGGAAGAAGGAGTCTTGTATTATTTGGCAATTGTTTCAAGAAGACCAACTTTCAATAAGAAAAGAGAAAAAGAGAAAAAGAGAAGAGTTTTTAGTTCTTGAATGGTATATTTATTATCTTATTTGTATTTATATTTGTTTTATTTTTTTTAAAAAACACAATTTAAAACACTTTTAAAAATAATTATTTATGCATAAAGGTGTTTGGTTCTGAACTCATGACTCAAAATTCAGTCCAAATCAAAGCTAAAAATGTAAAATTTCATACACTTGAACATCTTGATAAAATTAGAGAGGAGTTTTCAACTCTTGAGGCACATTATCATAGTTCAAGACAAGAATTAGAACATATGGCAGCGGAAAGAGTAGAGATGCAAGGACGATTCGTTGCGGTAAGTTTTTTTAAAAAAAATCATTGAAAAAACAAAAAATCTAAACCTTTTTATTTAAATTTAAAAGTCATATGAATATGCCCATCAGTTAGAAATTGAAGCTCATAAACACAATGAAATGGCAAGTTGTTTATACACTTTATTAAATAACTTACTTTCGACTCAATCTCCTGAGGTTGAATTAATTTAATTTAAATTCAATTGAATTTTTTTTGCTATGATATTAAATCTAATAAATCCAAAGGTACAAGCATCTTATCAAAAGGAAATTGAAAAGTGTACATATGAAATTGAAGCCAAATATAGAGTTGTTGTTTTTTTTTTTTTTCTGGAAAAAATTTTAAAAATCATTTTTATGTATATTAATTTTCAATTTTATTTTTCGAAAAGTCTCCCCAACAGCAACAACAGCAACCTCAATCTCAACAACAACAGCAACAACAACAAAGAGGAAAAACACTTCCTCAGCCTCAATTACAACCACAATCCCAATCAAATGGAAATGTAAAGTTCATTATTCAATTTTTCTTTAAAATAGAAGAAATGATTATTAATTGAAAAGGGAAAAAAAAAAAAAAAAATAGTTAAAGGATATTAGGATTAATGGAAACCAACCACAACTTCCAAATCAATCATCTTCAAATTTAATTAATCCTTTGAATCAATTAAATGGAATAGGTCCATCATTTAACTCTTTACCTCAATCAACAGCAAATTTAAATTCAATGTCTTTTAAACCTCCAAATTTCCAAAATATACCCATTTCATATTCTCAACAACATTCAAGTCCTCCCTCAAATTCAAATTCAAATTCAAATTCAACTCTACCATCCCTTAATCAAAATTCTAATTCAACTGGAAATTCAACTAATAGTTCAAATAATTCTCCTCAACCTCAACTTCCAACTCAAAATTCATCTACAAAGAAAACTCCTAGACCAGGTCGACCACCAAAAGAAAAAACATCAGGTAATTTTTTTTTGCATGATATTATTAATTGAAATTTTTTTTAAAAAAAACATTTAAAAACTAAAAAGTTTTTTTTAAAAAAAATTAAATGATTAAATTAAATTAAATTGTCTCTAGGACATAAAGAAAAAAAGGTTAAATCTGAAAATAAAGGAGTTGAAGCCGAAAACACACAAGTTAATTTAATTTATTTAATTTATTTATTTATTTATATTTCTCATTCAATTCTAAAATAAAATGATATCAATTAATAATATGAATTAGAGTGAAAACTATGATAGAGATCCTCATGCACAAATTCTAGCTAATCTTGCTCATTTTGCAACTCAAGCTTCAACTACTCCAAAAAATGAAGACAAGTTAAATACATCATTTGAAGATGAGAAAAGTAATTCTCGTCATAGTTCTAGTTCCGTTACACCCACTTCCCGAAACTCTCCTGATTTAATCCAAGAAAAAAAGTTTTTAATTTTTTATTTTTAATTTTTTAATTTTTTAATTTTTATTTTTAAATTTTGACAAATAATTGAAAAAAAATTCTAGAGAACTTGGACAAAACCTCAAATTAAATTCTAATTCTTCAGTTCAATTCCCTCGAATTTCTACAATTAAATCAGTAGATTGTCCAGAATCTATCACGCCAATTCAAACTTATCATCAAGGAGAGGTTGTTTGTTCTATTGCTCTTAGTAATCCTTTTAGATATATATTTACTGGTGGCAAGGTATTTTGATTTTTATTATTTTGTTCTCATTTTGAATTTGAATTTTTAAAAATTAAATTATTGAATTTTCTTTTGATTTGATAGGGTACGATAAAAATTTGGGACGCACAAATTTCACAAAACCATATTCATGAAATTAATTGCTTAGTAAGTTTATGATTCATCCCTTTTTTGAAAAGAAAAAAAATGAATTTCTAATTAAAAAAATTTTTTTTGGTTTTATAGAATAGCTATATTCGATCTTGTAAACTAGCGTCTGATTCCTCTACTATGATTATGGCTGGGGAAACAAATGTTATAAGTATTTGGGATATTACAGTATTTTTTTTTTCTTTTTTTTCTATTTTCAAAAATCATTTTTTTTTTCAATGATCATAAAAATGTTAAATTAAATTAAATTAAAAGAAACTTGAAAGAAAAGGAGAGTTAAAAAGTGATACAGATGCAATTTATGCACTTGCATTAAATAATGATAATCGGCTTTGTTTTTCATGTGGATCTGATGGAAATATATCTGTTTGGGATCTTCACAATCAAAAACTTATCAAGTGATTTTTCTTTTGAATTCCTTCTCAAGACTTTATTTTCGAAACAATAACATAAACATAAATATTAACAAAAACTAGATCATTAACTGGACATTCTGAAGGAGCAAGTTGCGTTGAAATAAGTGCAGATTCAACAAAATTATTTACAGGTGGATTAGATCAAACTGTTAGAATTTGGGATATTGGTACTGGAAAAGAAATAATGAAATGTTTACATTCAGCACAAGTAATTTTTATTTATTTATTTATTTTTTGAAGTCAAAGATATTTATAAACCCTTTTTTCTTTTTCTTTTCTTTTTCTTTCTAGATATTTTGTCTATCAAATGCTTATGAATCACAAAATATTGCTGTGGGGTATATTTTCATCTCTTTTTCGTTTTTTCTAAGTCACTAATTTTTTTTTTTTTTTTAAAAAAAAAAGGCTTGAAAATAGTAAAATAGAGCTCTTTAATTGGTCAGAAAATAGAATCACACAACAAATTAATTTTCATCAAAGTTGTGTTTTATCTATAAAATATGGTCCTTCAAAAAAATGGTTTATAACAACTGGGAAAGATTCTTTACTTGCAGGTTGGTCATCTCCAAGTTGTAAAAAACTTTTTGAGGTATTTATTTTTATTTTATTTTATTTCAAACAATTATTTTGAATTCAAAAAAAAAAAAAAAAAAAAATAAAAAAAAAAAAAAAAAAAAAATAAAAAAAAAAATCAAAAAGCATCAAGAATCAACTTCAATTCTCTGTTCAGATATTTCAAGTTGTGGAAATTATCTTGTTACAGGTTCTGGAGATAAAATGGCAACTTTGTATACTTTACAATAAATATGAAATATTAAGTTTTCTTTTTTTTATTTTACAAAAATATTGATACAAAATATGATATGACATTACAAAAAAAAAAATCAATTACTTCATTTCCTTGAGAAGAAATGAAGAATACAATTTAATGGCACTAGCTGGGATAATTTCTTTAGAATATCCAGAAACAAAGGAGCTGATTGACATTTGAAGTTCCAAAGGTAATTTGGTTGTGATATTGAAAAATCTTGAAGGATTTTGTGGTTCCTTTTTGATATTAGCATATCCATCACCAGCCACCAAGATATAAGAGAGAATTTGACAAGATAACTTTAATTCTATGTATTTTTGAAAAATTGGTTATTGTTTATTTTTTAAAAAAAAAAAAAAAAAAAAAAAAATTGAAAAGCAAGAAAAGAAAAACATACTTCCATTTCTTTCAACAATTTCTTTGATTATCTTTTCATTTTGGTATTCAGTTGATGTTAGTGAGGAAATGAAGTTCAATAAATATTTATTTTGTTTAAGACTTTGAATAATTATTTCAGTTCCTTCAGCTCCAAGATGATTATCTATTTTTTTTTTTTTTATATTTTTATTAAATTCATTGGTTTTAACACAAATTTTGAAAATAAACCTGAAATATCAAAGTTTGGAAGATAACCATTATTTCCAAAAAACTGTGCCCATTTTTCAGACCCTTTTGCTCCAATTTGATTTCCTAAAATTTCATGAGATTCAAAATTTAAAATAAAGAAAGAAAAGAAAAGAAATATTTACTTGCAATACTAAATTTTTCCATTGTTGTGTTATTTGAAAGAGCTTCGGCTAAGTGAGTTGATCCAATGTTTCCAATTAAGTTTTCTATTATTTAATATTAATTGTTTTCAAAAAAATCAATCAATAAAAAGAAAAAAGAAAAAAAAGAAAAAGATGATGAAATAATACTTTCAATCTCAAGTTCTTTTAAAGTACTATCAGATTTTAGAATTTTTGCTAACTGTTTTGCGCCTTCATTTGAAATTGAATTTCCTCTTAATTTTAGTCGAAGAAGTGAAGTATTCTTGAGATATGGAATGACTCGAGCGATTCCTTCATCAGTAATATTGTTTACTAAATAATAACAAAATAAATAAATATTTCAAATTAAGTTATGATTGAAAAAATAGTAAAAACCTCTGAGATTCAATTCTTCAAGAGTTTTGTTGTATTGAAGCTGTTTAAATAAATGTATTATTCCCTTTTCAATTCCACAACCTCTTAGATTCAAGATTTTTAAACCAGTGTTGACTGCTAATGCAGAAGCTAAAAACTCAGCTCCTTTCTCACCAACTTGATTCCCTAATTACATATGAATAAGTCATTAATACTACTAAAAAAAAAAGAAAAGCAGATAAAAAAATAATAATAATCTCACATCTTAAATTGAGAATCTTAAGTGTGTTGTTTATTTTGAGTGCATTAGAAATACTCTCAATTCCATCACTACAAATAATATTGGCTATGATTTGAATAATAAGATTAGAAATTTTTTGAAGAAAGGAAAAATATTAAATAATTGTTATACTTCTTAAAATGAGAGTTTCAATTGTTTTGTTTTGTAACAAGCATTCGGCAATATGAACTGCATCTGTGTCTGATATAAGATTTCCTATAAATAAAATAAAATAATATTAAAAATTTTCAAATGAATCTAAAATGGAAAAAAAAAAAATTTACTTTCAAGGGATAACACTTTTAATGAGTGATTCTTTTGAATTGCTTTTAACAAGTGAAATGTTTGATCAGGTTTCAATCCATAACCTAATAATTAATTAATTAATTAATTAATTTAAGTTTTTAATAACAAAAAAAAAAGTAAATATTACGATCAAGGATTAATTCTTCAACATCATTCTTGACGAGCTTGCTCAAGATGTGTTCGAATGATTCTTTTTCTATTTTGAAAAGGGAAAAAAAAATAAGAATTAATTGGGAAAAAAAAAACAAGAGATTGAGTATGAATGAAATAAAAGAATCAAAAATTATGATAAAAAATGAATTAAAAGAAATAATAGAAAAAACTAACGTGCTGACATTGTTTTAATAGTGCTTGTGTTTTGAATTGATTGTTTACTTTTCCTTTGAGTTTTCTTCTATATTTTTTTTTAAAAAAAAAAATGAAATTTGAAAAATGAAATAATAAATGAAGTGAATAAAATGATACCTCACAATCAAATAATAAGTTTAAAGTTAAAAATAAAAATCCTTTGGGTTCTTTGTGTTCAATAAATATATAGAATCTATCAGAGAGAAAGAAATCAAAAAAAAAAAAATTAATGTTTTTTTCCAAGAATTTGGTGATCATTCCAAGAAAAATTGCTCCAAAAAAAAAAATGGAAAAAAACAAAAAAACAAAACAAACCTGGGTTTAAATGAAAACTAATGGTTTGGTTTCTAAAAATTATTTACAATACTGTTTGATTATAAAATAGCTTTGAAGTGATTATAATAATAATTTTTTATTAGTTGAAAGGCTTTTTATACTTAAAATCTATTAAATCACGTGATGAATCACGAGTTTTCTTGGCTTGACGTCATAATTTTCTTGAATCCATTACATCATAATCTAATTTTGTAAAAAATCGAGGTTGTCCGAAAAAAAAAAAGAAAACAGAAAATGGAAAAATGAAAAATTTTCCCGCCAAAAAACTTCAAAAAAATTTGAATCCCAAATTTCAAATTTTTTTTTTTGAATTTTTTATGCTTTAAAACTCATTAAAAATTCAAATAAGTATTGAAGATAAACTAAAACTAACAAAACTAACTTGAAACAAAAACAATAAAATCAAATTGAATTCAAAAAATCAAACCAAAATACAAAAATCAAATAGGAAAGGAAAGGAAAAATCCCGGTTACAAAAAACGAGAGATAGAAGGTATTTTTTTGTCATTGTTTTTTTACAAAAAAAAAAAATTGTTTCTGCGTTATAAAATATTCTATTTCTGAAAACTTTTATAAATAAAGTGAATAGGTAGATATCTAATAAACTTGAAACATCAAGCTAAATGAACTGTGTAGAAAAAGGGATATCATATTAGAAAATAATACTCTGTAAATTTTTTGGAGAATAGAAGGAATAAAGATAGGAAGATAAGAAGAACTTGGAGCCATGATTTCATTATTGAATGCCAGCCATCATAAGCTGGCACCAAGGCATCTTCTTTATGCAACATTATTTTTCTTGACGATGTATTGGGATTATAAACTTGTTGGAGGATTTATTGTAGCAACAATTGCGTTCATTGTTGGATATGGAGCTGCTGTTTCATTAAAAGAAAAGGTTAATTTTTTTTTGTTAATTGATTTACTAATAATATATGAATTTTTTTCTTCTTATGGATAATAGACCTTTCAAAAAATTGCTCTTTCATCAACTGATTTCAAAAGATTAACACTTGTAAATGTTGAGGTTTATTTTTTAAATTTACATTGATTAAAAAATTAAAAATTAAAAATTAAAAATCAAAAATCAAAAATCAAAGATCGAGAAAAATATGTCCCAAATTGAAAGATTAAATATATCTCCTACATTGGATCCAGCTATTAAAGGGTAACTCAATTGTTTGAATAATTGTGAAATTATCAAATTAATTACCAAATTATCAAAAAAAACTTTTTAATTAAGGTTCCTCAATTTAATTCAAGAAGAATTTGTCATTAGTTGGTTTAAAAAAATTTCAATTAATGATGATAAATTTCCAGAAGTTGCTTCTTTAATGCTTGAAAATATGGTTATGAAGATTCATAATGTTATTAAAAAGTAAATCTTTTTTTTTTTTTCAAATTAACAATAATCATCCAATTTCCCTTTTAAAATTCCTTCTCATAAAAGAAAAAATCTTGATCATGTTTATCTTTTTGGATATGCTGCAACTCAAGCATTAATTCTTCACATTCGTGAATTTAGAATATTTGAGAAATGTCAAAAAACATCAAAAGAATTTTTATTAGCAAGGTAACTAATTTTTTTTTTTGAAATCCTTCTCCTTTTTTTTTCTTCTTTTTTCTTTCTCGTCATTACAATGCAAATTCAATTATAGAAAAGATTTTCTTCACCCAGCATTAAAATCTGAGGCAGATGAAATAGACTATTTAAGAAAAGTTGCAGATCTTCTTCTTGCAAAAGTTTGATTAATTAATAATTCAATTCAATCCTCATTCTAAAAATATTTTTCCTTTAAAAAAAAAGGTATTACCATCTGAAGAATTTAGTAGTAATTGTACAAGATATATTCTCCGAGAAGTTTTTTCAACTCAAGTATTCTTCAATT
>Ga0209960_1004103_pt1 | contig 11508 bp, 12 predicted proteins | sample ThiBiot_500_plan_2_FD_183947 | JGI IMG/M metagenome (GOLD analysis project Ga0209960, IMG submission 183947) | Wastewater bioreactor microbial communities from Cape Town, South Africa - Thiocy_expt_500_plan (SPAdes) | ecosystem: Engineered > Bioreactor > Thiocyanate-remediating >... | reverse complement strand
AAAAAAAAAAAAAAAAAAAAAAAAAAAAAAAAAAATTACCTTGGAGTGGAAAAACTTGGAAATCTGGACTTTCAATCCCTCTTTTTTTATTATTATCATCAAAGATTTGCATAATTGATCTTGTTTCTGGAGAATCTGGAGTAATAATAAAATTTACACAAACTTTAGTGGGTCCAACCTATCATTATGATAATTTTTTTTTTTTTGAAATGTATGGTTTGATTTTAAACTTCTTATAACAAAAATTAAGTTACAGTGCAATGATTAATTCCTTGGAGAGAATAAGCGATTGGTGTAAGATTCTCTGGAGTTCCATAATTTTTTGCAATCTCTTGAATTCCATATAAAATAGCAATAAATACAATGGGAGCTAGAATTGTCATATATGTTGCTTTCCAATTTCTCAAAAACTATTTTATTTTATTTATTTATGTATTTACTTTATGATGTTGTTAAGGTTCCAAAAAAAAAAAAAAAAAATCAATTACAGTCAAGATTGCTTGAGTCTTGAGGAGAATGAATAATTGCTTCCACCATAGAACAAAAGGGTTTGTTTCAATCAATTGAAACTCCTTTATTTTTGGCTTTTGAGGTTGGATGATCTCCTCTGAAGCTATTATCTATTAAATTTAAGGTTTAGATATGATTGAAATTGTCTATTAAAAAATTTAAAAAAAAAAAAAAAAAAAAAGAAAAAAAAAAAGAAAAATCCAACCTTTGGCTTTTGATCAAGCTCGACTTCCTCGACCTTCACTGAAGCCATTATCTATTAAATTTAAAGTTTATGTTAAATTCAATGCTTAGATGTATGTGATTGTTCTACTTCAAATGCATAAGATTTTTTTTTTTTTTTTTGAATTGAATCTTGATTCCAGTTAACAAATTCTATTAAATAACAATTCAAGTAGTTCATTTTAGAACAAAAAAGAAGTCTTTTATATTTTAAAAAAACAATCACAAAGACTTTTAAAGTTTGACCTTTTAAATGCAAATGCAAAGGAACAGAGAGAGATTCAAGATTTGAATACAAGACAAACTGAAAAGAAAAAAATAAAAATAAAAATAAAAAACAAAGTGTGAAGAATTTAAAGTTTTTTTTTAAAAGATACGAGTTAATGACACAATGAATTACAAACTAACAAAGAAGAATGAAATGAAATGAAATAATGTAATATAAAAAGTTCAAAAGAAAAGAAAGAATGAATGAATGAAAAAAATGTTTCAGAAAGAATGACATTGAAGTCAAATTTTTTAAAGAATGGATAGTAGTAGTTTTTAAAAATGAAATATTAATTAATTGAATTGTGAAGGGTTTGTTTGTTTGTTAGATTATTAAGATGAAAAGTGTAAGAGTTGAGTCAGACAGCAAGGCGATATCAAATGGAAACAATGAAAAATGAAAGAAATTACAGAAAAGTTACACAAAAGAATGAGAATCTTGTGAAAAATGTAAAAGAATGATATTTAATTGAATTGAATCAAATTGAATTTGAATTTGAATTTGAGTTTGAGTTGTAGAGTAAGAGGTAAAAGAGTCAACACCAAAGTCGAAATTATGAAATTATGAAACAAATAAGAGTCATTAATTGTCCTTCATTTGAACTTCATTTAATCAAAATTCAATTAACTCACTGACTTAATAACTTTTCAATAATATTCTTATCCAAAAACACTCATTCAAAATTTTGGTGGAAAATTCCGAGGTGATTATGAAAAATTGCAGGCAATTATTATGATCATTATTAATTACAATTAATTTCAAACAATCTCAACAATAAAATATCAATCAATCAAAGTATAAGATAGTAGAATGATCAGAGTAGTATTGAGGACAATTATTGAGAAGTTGTAGTTGGTATAAGTTGGTTTGGTTTCAGTTAGAATCCGAAACGAGATAAGTGTTATTTTGAAACTGTTCCATTTCGGAGAAAAAAAAAAACAAAACAATAACAACAAATCTAATAATTAACAAAGCCTTTGAATCCAAAAGTTTGACTCATTTGTAATAAATATTATTATAAAACATATTCGAACAATTTCATAATTATTGTGAAATTGTAATTTTCTTTGAAGTTTCAATTATTAAAAACTCAGTTTGTATCATTTTTCCATTTTGTTTTTGACTTTTTTGAGGGAAAAAAAGAAAATCATAATGAATCACGAGAATGAGACGAAAAATACTTTGTAAATTGTGGAAATAACTTATGAATCAAAAAAGAAAGAAAGAAAGAAAAAAAAAAGTGAATGAATAATAAAGAAATTGATCATATAGTTTATTTATGAAATAGATTGATTATGAAGGTGTTTGAAGTTAGAGTTTGGTTTGATTGCTTTCCCTGAATTCTTTGACGTAAAGTGATCGGGAAAAAAAAAAAAAAAATAAAATTTTAAAATTTTTTTTTTTTTTTTAGTAATTGACCCAACTTGAAAAATACAAAATCAAACTCCTATTTTTTCAAAAACTAATATACATTCAAGACAAATAATAATAATATAAATACATTCATACATTCATTTCACTTCATTTTTTTTTCTTCTAATTTCTTTCTTCTTATTTTATTTTCTTCTCTTTTATTTTGTTTCCTTCTAATAAACAAATAGAAAAAAAAAAAAAAAAAAAAAAAAAAAACCACTAAACAATTACTTTTAAAAAAACAAGTTATCATAAACTCTATAACAATACAAAAATACAAATCATAACTTTCTTTAAACAATATTCAATCAATTTTTATTTTTTTTTCAATCTTTCAATAATTAAAATATAGATCTTTGAGAGGGAGAAAAAAAAAAACTTTTGTCAATAAAAGACGGTGGAGGAATCAATTAATTGGAGATTTAATTAAATTGAAGGTTCAACTCTCGTTTAATTTCACTTTTATTTAATCTTTACCTTCTTTAATCTTCTTCTTTTTTAAAAAATAATAACTAGAGAGATGACAAAGAAGTATCAATTTCGAGCTTTGTCAAGAAAAACTCTTTCATATCAAGTTTTTTTTTTTCAATTGATTTTTTTTAATTATAATAATTCTAATATCATCATAATAAATCTTTAATCAAATAGAAAAGACAATGGTTCACGAATATTTGTTGTGTGGGATGTTGTCCATTTTTAATGGTCATCATTTGTGCTGGTTTATCTGCTGTTGTAACTTTGCTGGCTGCAAGCATTAACGAAGAAAACTTTTATCAATTTTGTTCAAATGAAAATGCAACAGACTTTCAAACTGGTTTCCCAACTGCTCCAGTTAATAAAACTTTTATTGATAAAGATGGAAAGGAACAAATTAGAGGATCTGTAAACTTTGCCCCAGATGGACCTTGTGTTCAATACTTTGGTAAAGACTATATCCCAATTCAATTCCCATATACTCCAGGACCTATTAACAATATGTGTCCACCTTATTTTAATCCAGTTCTTTGTCCTTTGATTTCAACGTAAATTTTCTTTCTTTCTCTCTCTTCTCTTTATTATCTTTTTTTTTTTTTTCACTTTCTTTCTTTCTTTCTTTCTTTCTTTCAATCACTAATTAACTATCAATTATTTATTTTTAGTGTCCTTGTTTCTCCTCCTATGAGTGGTTGGTTTGGAAATGCATCTAATCCAACTTCTGCTATTCTAAATTATTATCGACTATTCCCTTTACAATATAATACTTGGGGTCTTGTTTCTACTAAACCAGGGGTTTCAATAGGAAGTAAACTTCAAGCTCCTCCAATTCGTTTAAATCCTCCTTTTACACCTTTAAATGTTACACAAGATGGTATCGTTTAGTCTTTAATTTCCCCCCCTCCAATATTCTAATGAAATTAAATCTATTTACTTATTTATATTAGGACTTCTCGGTGAAATTCCTATTAGTTTCTATACTGCATCTCAAATGACAGAACTTCAAGCTGGTCAGGCAACTTTTGAAGCAAGACCCTATTTTGAAGAAGTACAAACGAATGGATCTTTTGAAGAAATGAACGATCAAATATTGGATATTATAAACAGTGTTCTGAAGGATCTAGGAAATTTAACTATGCCTTCTAATCCAACAGATGAGCAAAAGTGATTTCACTTTCTTTTTTTAGAATCAACAAATAATTAAATTAAATTATAGACAAGATTATGCCCTTGCATTCCAAAAAATTCTCGGTAGAGTTCCTTATTCAGGTACCTTTTCTTATTTTTCTTTTTTGTTTCCGAAGGTCTTTTTTTTTTTAAAAAAAAAATTCTTTCATTAGCACTCCTCTTTGAATCAATTGAAGACACCAAATTCACTTATACCATGCAAGTTGGAACTAATGGAAGAATCGCAGCTCAATCAACTGATACTAAAAAACAAGGACAGGATGCCTCTGATGAATTTATTCCTTATTCTCCTTTCCCAACCGAAGGATTAAGAAGACTTATTCAACAATCTCAAGTTTCACAAGCAATTAGTATTTTTTTTTTTTTTTTTTTTTTCTTCCTTAATTTTAAAAAAATCAACTTTTAATTTCTTCTCAATAGTTAGAACCATTCCATGGTTAGCAAACTATACGATCACACAAGGACTTAGAGTATAAAAACTTTTTTTTTTTTAAAAAAAAAAAGTCAATTGATATTAAGATTAAAATGAAAATAAAATAGATTATGCCCTTAAATACAACTACAAAATTAAGTATCGCCATTGGAGCATTTGTTGGTCAAATTCTTTATCCTTTTGGTGTTTCTTTCCTTCTTCCAGTCTTTGTTGTTTCAATTGTTAAAGAAAAAGAAGAGAGAATTTTAATAATGATGAAAATGGTTTTCTTTCTTTCTTTCTTTCTTTTTTTAAATATGAAATCTAACTCTATTTTTTCTTTTTTATAGAATGGATTAAAGTCTTGGGTCTATTATGCATCAGAGTATGTTCACTTTTATATTCTGCATATTTTCTCGACTGCTATCTTTATTATCACTGGTATTATTACCCGACTCGACTTCTTTCTAAATACTGATCCTGGGGCATATGTATTAATATTTTTTATTTGGGGTCACACTCAAATTGCTTTGGCATTTTTCTTGTCAGCATTTTTCAGTCGATCCCGTGTCGCACTTAGTATTCTTTCTTTTTTATTCTTATTATGATTTTTTCTTGATTGATTAACTTTTCTCTAATTTTTTTTTTTTCGTTTTAGTTATGGTATTTTGTCTAGTTATTGCTGGTGTCATTATTAGTGTGGCTTTTTCTTCTCTGTTTTTTGGACCAGCTCCTTATGCTTACTTAATTTATCCCCCATTCGCTTTTTATCTCGCACTTTCAAGAATGAACTCTCGTTCTTCAGATCTTAGTATCCCTGTAAGTTTATTTCAAATTATACTATCTTATATTTATACTAATTAATTTATTTATTCAAAAAAAAAAAAAAAAAAAAAAATTCAGGATTACACCATGTCGATGATGGTTCCAGGAGATGAAGTTTTCAATTGTGTGATGGCTTTAATTGTTGAAACTGTTGTTCTTTTCCTCTTAGCAGCGTATTTTTCTCTTTATTTTTCTCTTTTATTTTTCTCCTTATTTTTTATTTTATTTTTATTTTTTGAATTAAAATTTTATATCACTAATAATCAGATATCTCAATATGATATTTCCAAGCGAATTTGGAATTCAAAAACCATTTTACTTTATCTTTACAGAACCATATCAATGGCTCAAGAAAAAGTATCAAAAACCTGATCCTAAACAAGAAGAAGTTTTAATTTTTTTTTTCTTTCAGATAATATTTCAATTCATATTAATATTTTGGAAAAAAAAAAAAGGCTCCCCCTGAAACAATTGTCACAATTAATGAAGATAAAGACTTAGAAGATGAAGACGTTAAAGAAGAACGAGTTCGAGTTCAAACCAAAACTTATCCTGCAGATTCTTCAATTGTTATTGATGAAATCAGAAAAATTTATCCCAATGGAAAGTTAGCTGTTAAAGGTGTATCACTTGCGATTGATGTACTTTTTCTTTCTTTATTTTTCTTTTCTTTTTCTATATTTTTTTTTTTTTTTTTTTTGAATTGAAAAAAAAGGCAAATACTGTCTTTGGACTCCTTGGGCCAAATGGTGCTGGAAAAACTACACTTATTAGTATTTTAACAGGTTTATATCCTCCAACAAATGGAACTGCAACTATGGTTGGATTTCAAATTCCTCGAGATATTAAGAATATTTATATGAATATTGGTATAATTCTTTATTTGAGTGTTCCTATTTCATTCAAATTTTTTTAATTTTTTTTTTCTAGGTGTTTGTCCACAGCATGACATTCTTTGGGATGATTTAACTGTTGGAGAACACTTACTATTTTATGCTAGAGTTAAAGGAGTTTCACCAAAAAATGAAAAAGATGCAGTTAAGCGTGCTTTAGAAACAGTTTCCCTTACAAGATTTAAAAATAGACTATCAAAAGGACTTTCAGGTGGTGAAAAGAGACGATTATCTATTGCAATATCTTTGATTGGTGATGCAAAAGTAATTTTCCTCGATGAACCAACGGTAAATATTTTAAAAATCATTTCTTCCAAATTTATTTTAAGAAACATTTATTTCATTTTTTTTTTTTTTTCCCTTTTACAGACTGGATTAGATCCTGAAGTTCGAAGATTGATTTGGGATATCATTAACAAAGCTCGAAAAGGAAGAACAATGATCTTAACAACTCATTCAATGGAAGAAGCAGAAGTTTTATGTCAAAGGATAGGTATCATGGCAAAAGGAACTGTTCGATGCTTGGGTGTAAGAAATTTTCATTATTAATTGAACTTTTTTAATCAAACGTTTTTGATTGAGAATTTATTTTTTTTTTTTCAATTCAATAATTTAGCCACAAGTTAGATTGAAAAAGAAATATGGAACTGGATTTAAAATTGCTGTTTCATGTGATGCAAAAGATAATGCAAAAGTTTCACAGTCCGTTTTTTTTCTTTTTTATTTATTTAATATTTATTCCTTTTCTATTTAACCATTAATTTTAAATTTAAATAAATAGATATCTTGAAACTATTCTCCCTGAAGGATGGAAAAAAGTTGACAATTTTGAAACCTCACTTTCTTATGAATTTACTGATAATGGAGAAATTTCTGAAATTTTTAAAAGAATTGAAGAAGATAAAAATCAAATTGGAATTAAATTTTGGGGAATATCTCAGACTAGGTTTTTTTTTCCTTTCTTTCTTTTTTTAAATAACTAATTATTAAATCAAACTTTTTTTTTTTGTTGAATAGTTTGGAAGAAGTGTTCTTAAGAATTATTGATGAAGCTGATGCGGAAGCTTCATAGTGATATTTTTAATCTAATTCAATTTGATATTTAACATTCAAAATCCGTTGTATTAAAGTTCTGAAAATAACATAAAATAAAATCAAGTAAAGTCATCATTCTATTTATTTTTATTTACTAAAGTTTATTCTACATTCATTTACAAATTTACAAATTTACAAATTTTATTTACAAATATTTTAAAAGCTTTTCAATTTGAAGTAATCATCATCCAATAAAACAATTAAACTAAACATATTTGAAGCAGCATTTATTAAAATTCCTAGTTCCTTTTGAAGTTGATGTCGAGTCCATTGTTGATCCTTTTGATAGGCTTCAATTAGCTCAACAATTTTTGAACAATTACTTTGTCTAGTTTTTGCTTGTGATTCAGATCTTTCTCTTGCAAAGGTAGAAGATGTTGAGTTTATTTTTGCTTGACAATAAGCATCTCGATTCCCAGCTTTCCAAATTTTATGAATATCAACTTGTCGATCACTTGATAATAACAGCTTTACTATTTCAATATGTCCTCTCTCACAAGAAATGAAGAAAGGTGTTGCATCCCAGCAATCTCCTTTGTTAACATCAATAATCGGATTTTTCAATAAGAGGTTCACTATTTCAAAATGATTCTTTTGACAAGAAATATAAAAAGGTGAGATTCCATATTTATCATCCTTTTGGATATCAATTCGAGGATCATTTAAAAGCAACTTAACTACTTCTATTTGTCCAGTTTCACAAGCTACAGAAAATGGTGTTGTTCCATCATTCTTTGGCTTATTAAAATCAATCCGATTATCTTTTAATAACAATTTAACAGCTTCAATATTTCCAATTTCACAAGCAACAAAGAATCCTGTTCTCTCAAGATTATCAGCTCTAGTTACATCAATCCTTTTATCATCTAATAAAAGTTGAAGAATTCTTGGTTCTCCCTTTTGACAAGCTAACAAGAATGGTGTTGCACCTTCACATTGAGCAGAATTAACTCTAACTCTCTTCTCTTTTAATAATATTTCAATGATTTCTAAATGATTGAAATAACAAGCTCTATATAATGGTGTTCTCTTATGGGTCTCATCCTTCCAATTCAAGTTGATGTTCTTCTTTTTGATCAGCTCTTGAACAAGCACAACATTCCCTTCTGAACATGCATCCCAAAGCTTTTTTTCTCCAACATTCCGTTTCATAAAAGTACGAGAGATTAATTTTAGAGGATGCATATCAAACATGAATAAGCTTAGTAGATAGGTGATCAAAGTTTAGTGTAAGAGGATGATTGTTTGATTGTTTAAGTTCATCGGCTTCGAAAAAAAATTTTTTTGGAACGAAAAGAAAAAAAATGTTGAAGTAAAAGAACAATAAAAGTGAAAGTAAAGGTAAAAGAGAATGAAGGATATAAATGTGTTATTTTTTTTTTTTTAAATCTATGTAATATAAATGTTTGAAATAAATGAATGTAGCTTTGAAGGGGGTGGAAGGAATTGAAATTTTCATGATATCATGGAATTTTGCATGACTCATGCCATTCTTTTATCCAATCCAATCCAATCCACAAAATAATTATAATTATAATTATTGAAGAACTCATGTCCTGATATTTTGAAATTCATTCAATATTTTTCTGAAATATGAAACTTGAGTTTTGAATATTACTTCTTGATTGTTTCCCAAAAATTTTAAAATTGATTTTTCTGAATTATAATTTATAATTTGAAATTTCAAAGCTTGTGTATTAATTACATATTGAAATCCAATTTGCTTTCATAAATATCTTACAATATTTACATTTCCAGTTTTCGATAATTTTCTAATCAAAAATCATCTATTTTTTTCAGGTATCCATCTTTGTATTAAAGATTCCTTGATCGAAAATTGTGATAAGAGTGAAACAGAATTAATATCTCGTTCATTTTTTCCTTCTGGATAAGTGACATAAAATAAAAGAGCTTGCTATTTTTTTTTAAAAAAATAATTATTATAATCATCATAAATCCAAAGTTTTTTCAATGTTCAAATACCTTTTGAACTTGTGAAGAAACTCGAACTAGATTTGAGATAAATTGCCAAGAAATTGTTTGAGATTCCTCTTGAGAAAAAGTTGGTATAACAACAACACAATAACTAGAAATTGAGTTGTCAGAAGGAAAAAAAAAAATGTAAAAGCCACAAAATAAAATAAGTTTACTCTGAATGATAGTACATGGGTCCTCCTTTGTATAATGCTATATTATTATTGAGATAATTAACTTTCAAAATAAAAAAAAGAAGAAAAAGAAAAAAAATTTACTCCAATGAACTCCATATTTGATTCCCACCTTTGGAACCCAGTTATTATTTCGAAAATGCTGATAAGCAATATAATTGTGAACAAATTCTTTTTTTATTTCTCGAAATTTATTCCAACAATCATCAATTCCAAGCACAACCTTTTTTTTAAATAAACTTTTTTTAAAAATAAACTTTTTTACAAACTTTTTTTTTTCTTTTTTAAAATAAAACAAAATCAATTTACATTATCTAAATCCACAATCTCAATTGAACCCAATTCATAAAATAAAAAAAATGCTTCCTCCAATGTTAATATTAAGGATCTATTATTAGACTAAAACAAAAAGATTATTTTTCAAAAAATGAAAATAATAATAATTTTCAAAGAAAAATACTTGATGAATTTCATCCAAAAAATCAAATGGATCTTGAGATTCTAGAATAAAAGGAAAATAAAGTTAAATTTAATAAAAAGAAATAAAAAATAAATAAAAATAAACCAGAATTTTGTTGAACTTCAGAATTTTCAACCAAAATCTTTCCAAAGAATCCATTATAATAAATGTAATCAATATCCTCTGGGGTGGATATAATCACAGAAGTATAGTTCCAAACAGCTTTACTTTTGATTTCTCTGGCTACAGGAAGTGTTAAGGGAGGAATTTTGTTTTTCTTCGCTTTTTTGAGATGTTTTTGGGATTTGCAAGGTTCTGTTGCATCTTGTCTTTGAATTTCCTTTCTTTCTTTAGCACCTTTTTTATCTTTCTTCTCAATTTTCCTCCGTTTATTAATGCTAACATCAGCTTGAAATTGAAAATTATGCACCAATTGTGACTCTGTGTTCATATTTGAAATCGTATTAAGTGAAGAATTCAAGATTTCCTCAGAACCATTTTGATTCTTCTCATTTATCGGTATTTCAAAAGCTAAATTACTTTGAAAATCAAGATAATTATCTGAGAGGAGAACCATAATTGCATATATCCCAACAGCGTCAACATCTGAAATATAAGCAAATATAAAATTGATTAAAAGGAAAAGGAATGAAAATGGAGAAATTAAATATTACAAGCTAAACCAAGTTCCATTCTTAATTTTGATCTTGTTTCATTTGGGTTACTTTCAAATGATTCTATTAATTCAACAATATCCTCTTTTCCTCCTCCCTCTCTTACACAATCAAGTGCAGTTTTTCCATCCTTATCCTTTCGATTAACATCTATTTCTCTTCCACTTGCTAAAATATATTTTACAATTTCAATGTGTCCGTTTTGGCAAGCAATATAAAAAGGTGTTTCACTATCATTGTTTTCCTTATTAATGTCAACTCTATTATTATTTAATAATAATTTCATAATTTCAATATGTCCATTTTGACAAGCGATATAAAAAGGTGTAAAACCACCATTCGTTGTTTTATTTACATCAACTCTATTATCCTTTAATAATAACTTCACAATCTCAATGTATCCTTCGAAACAAGCAATCCAAAAAGGTGTCTCATCATCTTGATTTGCTTCATTAATATCAATTCTTTTATCATTTAGTAATAATTTGACAACATCAATATGGTTGTGATAACAAGAAGCATAAAGAGGTGTTTCACCATAACTATCTGCTTTATTGATATCAATTCTATCATCATTTAATAATATCTTCACAATTTCAATGTATCCTTTGAAACATGCAATCCAAAAAGTTGTTCTGTTCAATATATAACCTTGCCAATTAATGTTAATTTGTGAATTTTGAAGTAATTTTGTAACTTCTTCAATGTTTCCATCTGAACACGCTCCCCAAAGCTGTTCTTCCATCTCTCAAAATCACTGATTTTTTTTTTTTTGTTTGGGTTCACAAGGTTGAGAACATGAACATGAAAGAAATCGAACAGAATAAAGAAATTGTCAATATATATTTAAAGAAGTTGAAAATAAAAATTGAAATTGTTATTTATTAAACGATTGAAAAAGACTTT
>Ga0209960_1004102_pt1 | contig 11521 bp, 11 predicted proteins | sample ThiBiot_500_plan_2_FD_183947 | JGI IMG/M metagenome (GOLD analysis project Ga0209960, IMG submission 183947) | Wastewater bioreactor microbial communities from Cape Town, South Africa - Thiocy_expt_500_plan (SPAdes) | ecosystem: Engineered > Bioreactor > Thiocyanate-remediating >... | reverse complement strand
CGTTCTAAAGCACTCCATCCATTAGTTCTCGCCTTGCTATTCATATATAAGCTAAGAGTTGAAGGGCTAAATAAAATTAAAGGTCACTTATTTATCCACTCGGTGCAGCACAACAAGAAAAACATACCTAACGCCAAGTTTGGCAGATATGTCTTTTTGAAATATCTTCTGCGAGTCTATTAGATCGCGCATTTGTTTGATAATGTTAGGATCAGGCACTTTTGAAAGGGGCTTCTTTTGCAGCGTTGAAGTGTCTGATGTGATCCCGTGTGTCAAGGGTTGGTAATCGTCGTCCGGCTCTGGAGAGGACACTACAGAAGACCTGTAGCTCTCTTTCTCTTCGACGCGCTTTACGGCGTCGCCTCTATGGGTGTCGGCTTGGTTTTGAAGAGATGGAATCCGTCCAGTTCCGGTGGAATATTCTGGAACTCTTGAGTAACGCTCTATGCTGTAGTTGATAAAGTAAGGCTCGGCACTATAACGCGACGATTCGAAGGAGCAGTCATCATAATTTTGCTGTTGAACAAAGTAAAACTCCGTGTCAAAGTGAAGGTCACTATTATTATAAAACGATTGGAATGTTCGAAAAGCCGGCGAGTATCGACTCTCTGCAAAGTACAAAGGCACACTGCTCGCAACAGGCATTGGATCGAGAAGCGAGTACCAATGGAGATCTTCTTCTTCAGTACTATTAACAGTTGTTCGTTGTTTCTTGTTCGTTGATCTAGTAGTTTCAACATCGAATGTTTCTTGAACTTTTCGTTTCATTATTACTTCTTTGTCGTTATTTTTCTTTTCTTTTTTTTTTTCTCCTTTCAGAAGAAAGATGAAGAAGTGTTGCTACCGATTAGCAAAATTCTAAATTGATGGAGGAATCCTGCCAAACATATTTTTTTTTTAAAAAGCGACACGGGGGTAGCGAAACAAAATTTCCGGAAGAAAAATCCAAAATCCAAATTTAGGCTTATCCAAATATGTACTTTTCTTTTTTTCGTTGCCTCGGCCACAACTCTACCAAACCCCGCCATGTATTTCGTACAGAATAAGCAAAACTCTTTTTACGCTTCGGACATTGGAGCGATACAATTTATTGATGTTGCTGAGTAGAATTTTTCCTAAATAACAACCAAAGCTCTTAAAGTATCCGTTTCTTCGTTTTGTTGTAATACAGCTTTTAACCCCCGTAGTGTTGAGTTATTTTTTTATTACCTTCGCCAAATGAAACTCGCAATTGGTCCATACTCATTTTTTTGCTGCATCTCTCTGCAATGGAACAAAACAGCAAAAATATTATTGACAATCCCAACCAAGCGAAAGGAAATGAAAAACAATTAGCTTCACGAAGGGTATGAAGCATTTTCTCCTTAAAGCATTTGTAAGGGTTTCTTCCAAACAAATATATTTTCGTCTCTTCTCTAGAGCTCTTTTGCCCCACTTAAAAATTGCTAAAAAAATGCGGATTGTTACGCAGTACTTTGCACATAATTGTATTTGTTTTTATTGTAGGCTAAATTATTCTGCAGGAAAAAACAGTTAAGCTGGCAGCCTTTTCTGTGGATGAAAGGTTTGCCAAAAATGCTGAAGAGACAATAGCTCATAAAAAGAAAATATTTGATAAAAATATCCAATGCACTAAATGCTGGATGATAAAACGGGTTTGCATTTGCGAAAAGATGCCGAAAGAAGTGAAACTTAAGAATAACGTTGTTATATATATGCACTATAAAGGTAAGAAAAAAAAAGAAAAAAATATCATTGTTTTATCTCCACTAAACAATCTGTAGAATTTGGTCGATCTTCCAACACGGGATTAGATCTGACCAACGCGTGTCCGAACGCCAGGCTTCTATTATGTGGAATTCCCGAAGATGAGAAGATATTGCACGATATAATGTACAAGAAAAGCGAAAACAAGGAAGCCACAAACGGTTCAACTGAATTCAATGAAAACACTTTTGTCCTGTTCCCATCCAATGACTCCGTGACAATATCCTTTCACGAACCTTCATCTTGTTATTCCCAAATGATCCTCTCATAGGACTAAATTTCCTTAACATGGGATTTTGCACGTGCAGGAGTTTCTAGACAGGTTACGTTTGGATAAGAAGAACAGAGAAGAAATACATGATAGTACCCATAGCAGCGTAGGTAATAATGATGAAGATAGTATAGAACCTGCTGCAAAGAGGCGGAGAATTGAAGTCGATCCAGTAAACGTCATCGTGCTGGATGCTACTTGGAATCAAGCAAGAGCTTTATATAAACGACTCCCTACAGGACTTCCCAAGTAAGTATCACGCTATAAAAAAGGATTTGAAACACATTTCAATGATGTTTGTGTGGCGCTCCAACCCAATTTTAGTGTGTGCGTAACAATGCAATTTCTGGGGTAGCAATTGAATCCAAAATTATATTTTATTATATGCCTATTCATATTGTTTTATTGTTTCAATAGTTAGATTTGTGTCGTTTTCATATCCCTTGGGATATTTATAATTGTTGTTTTGTGCACCATAAAGGGCCTTAATGGGTATACATTCATGAAATTGACGTTTCATCGAACGGTCATCTATTAATGCCATCCCTCTTTTTTTTTATAAACTAACTCCGATTCATCCACTAGAGCACGCTTGTCTGAAACGAAAGAAACAATTTCGCATTTGAGAAAACAGACGGTCGAAGGAAGAGTAACTACAGCAGAGGCGACGTTGTTATTGCTAGAGGTGAGTTGAGAATTTGCAATTGTCAATATATAATGCAGTTCAAATTAGTGTTCAATTTCAGATCTGAAACTTTCCATAAATGTAAACTAAGGATTCGCAATTAATAAACTAATCATTTGTGTTCTTTTTTCCTAGGAGCTCGGCGAAGATAAAGATGAGCTTTCGAGGCTTTGGGAAGGTTTGAACCACCGAATCGCTGCTGTGGATTCCGCGACAGGCAGAAAAATTGAACACTTGGAAAACGATACACAGAACCTTTAGTACCAAATAAACATTATCATAATGGTTATAAGTCCAATAGGGGTAAACCGAACTTTTTGGTTTTCAACCCAAATTAAGATTGCTATTTATAGAAATCAGGGTTTTTTTTTTTTTTTTTTTTTTGGACGGGGGAATATATATTACATCTTAGAAAAACGAGATGAAGGATCGATTGAAGTAAATAATAATAAAAAAAACAAAGAACAGATGGTTACTCGTGTTTTCTTTATAGTTCGTACGAAGGAGGTGATCTTTTAATACTTTTCCTAAAAAGGAAACACTTGTTTCGAACTTTCATTTAAAAAAAAAACCGCATAAATTTTTTCACCTACAAACCTGTCACCACAACTCTTAACATCTTTCGTAATCGCTAATTAAAAATGACCGACGCTCCTCGCAAGAGACAAAAACTTGCCCCAACACCCGAACAACAGACGATCAAGCTATTCACTTCAGATTTCAAAGTCAAGCTTGACAGCCACAAGAATAAGGCTACTCCGCGACCACCTTCACCCGAAACACAACCTTTCCGAGAATGTTTGGTTCATTGGCGCGTCACAAATAAAGTCAGAAAACAAAAAAAGAGGTCTTCTACCTCGGAAGATGAACCACACGCTAGATCTACCTCCCCTACACAAATAGCTGATGCCCAACAATCTTTTTATCACGAACGAAAGGTATGTTTAGCATTATTTTATTGAGGTTTCCTCATCTTGGAGACCTCCCCCCCTTTTTTTTTATTTCTGATTTCCTATTTTTACTATTAAGGGAATCGAACTAAGAACGTTTTCGCTTACTAATCAAAATTTTATAGAGTTCCATTCATTCATTACTAAACCACGAGGAAGTGTCTCCGCCCACTGCTGTGCCTCTACCAAGCGCACCGGCAATTCAACAAGCTGTATTTGAATCCAAGTTTAGTTTCCCTACAAGTAGGACTGCCGACATTAGGTAAAGCAAACCCATTATCCATTAAACTTTGAAAGCAATGTTTATTAACATGTGAACATCATAATTTAGTTGCAACGTGACCTCATCGGAAAAAATTATTTCGCAGATGCCGCAACCCATCATTGGAACGAAGCGCAAAGCATCGGAGGTCGATTTTTTTGAGTTCATCTTACGGTGCGAAGAGCAGCAACCAGTTTAATAAGGGATAAATACTTTCATTTCCTTAAAAGGAAATAACTTTGTAAATAGCTTTAAACGCTTGTACATATAACCCAAATGTAAATAACTCTTTGGTATATCATTAATGTCTTGTATGAGCATTCACGAAACAACACGGAAGCTTCCGTCTTTGCCGAGCGAGTTTGATGCGCTTCTTTAAAAAGTTAATGTTAATTACGTCTACACCTTTGACTACGATTCAATACCGACGGTCAAGTTTTTTTTTATTTATTTTATGAAACACGGCCGGTTTTTACTTATGTTGTGCACCAAAAGGAAAATTTCATTGTTTAGCTCAAATTTTATTGTTTTTGAGTACTTGTGTTCTGACGCCAAAATAATAGCAACTATATTATTCCTTGGTATCAATTATTACAAAAAATGGGTGACGCTGCAAAGCCGATCGAAAAGATGCTCGTTACTGAGCTGAAAGCTGAGTTACAAAAAAGAGGACTAGACACAAAAGGCCTTAAAAAAGAGTTATATGAAAGGTTAAAGGCAGCCATTGATACAGCTGGTGAACATTCAGAAGAGCAATCTAGCAAAAAAGACCTAAACAATGAAGAAAAAATAGCAGAAAATATTACTGAGGAAAAAACAGATGCAAAAGAGCCAGAGAATAATGAGGAGCAGGTAGATACTCCAAATTGATCATAATTAAAATAAATTTTTTTTTTTTTTCTATTATTTTGTCCGTATAATTTCATTTCATCATTTTTTCACTTCTCTATTATATAAAATGGTGTTGAATATATCATATTAATTTTTTTAGATTAATTGGTTAATTTACTAATCAGATGGAGATACTCACCGATAAGAAACGAAAACGAGAAGAAGAGACTGTTCCCGCTGATAACATTATTGAGACAGGTACTAGTAGAATGTATTAACCCCGGTTTCTTACACTTTTGTAGCAGGACCAGAGTCTCGATCTGAAAATGAACCAACACCGCAATCTAAACGAAGAAAAATCGATAAACACGAAATTGAATCGAATAATAATATAGAACAGGTAAATACTGTTAAAGAAACAAATGAAGATAAATTGGCCATAAACGTTGACGAAATCAATGAGTCAGATGGGAAGTCCACAGAAGGTAACAAGACGTATTATTTATAGTGATTGGCATCACAAATAGTAATCCGTTATTAATTTAATTGTTAATAACAAAAAAAAAAATGAAAACATTTGTACATTTCTTTACGCCAAATAGACTTAGAAGCAATGGACTTTAGAAAAATTACAATTCTATAGTAAATAATATTAGTTCGATGATATCTACAGTCAATTATCAAAATACCGACGAGAAATAAAGCTGACGATTGTATTTTTAGTAAAACACACGGATAACGTCAATAAAGAGGAGAGCACCACAACAGACACCACAGGAAATCAACCAGGGCCAACCCGATTGCGTAGATCTGGAGTATCCACCGGTCGTAACACTTTGCGTACTGAGACAGGGTTATTGTTCCAATTGCCGGACAAATCCAAGCCGAGCACATCCGCTCCTGCATCTGCTGCTAAACCTGGCAGTAACACGAATCAGAAGAAGGATACCAAAAAAGATGATAACCCACATGTTGGCGGCGGAGTTAAAATTGTTCCGCCGACACGCAGTGTCACTATCGCACCAGCGAATCACGTTCCTGTGTTAAGACGCGAAGTTATTATTGAGCCGCCTACGAAGAAGACAATCACAGTAGATGGTGATGTTGATAGAGTCGTCGTGAGTCTTGGCAAAATGACCAGATCTGTGATCTTGCATGATCAAACAGAGGAAGAGATCACAAGGTTGAACAAGACTAGACGAGGTAATTTAGTTTAAATACACGGATCAAGGATATTAATTAAGTCTATTTATAGTGCCTAAATCGGCAAGGCCAGCCACCAAGTCATTGAATATCAGAAACTTTGTTAGATCGTTTGACGAACAACAAGCCAGGAAATTTTTGGAGAGTTTCGGAAAGATAGAATATTTCTGGCTCGAGGGTAGCCAGTGCTTCATCACGGTAGGTTGCATTATCGGAAAACACCCAGATATTTTTTATTTTAATTGATTCTGTGGCACAGATCTAATTACGGACCTGTGTCCGTTGGTTCACTTAATTAAAGTCGTAAATTATTTTATTTAATTGTTTGCTAGTACGCATCTATCGAGGAAGCAACAAATGCGAGAGAAGGAACATACAATTTAATTTGGCCGGTACATCCGAAAGCGAAACCGTTAATCGCCGAGTTTGTAACTGAAAAAGATGCCAAGGACCATTTAAACAGACGCGAAGAATATATTAAACAACGAAGAGAAGTAGGAGATAAAAATATAAGAGACGAAACCGAATCTGACGAACAAGGTGAGCTTTAAATAGAAAAAAAAAAAATGTCCCAACCAAAGAAGATCCCTAACTAGCTATTTTTAGACTCGATAGAGTTGGAAGATATATTCAAGCTGACTAAGGCCAAGCCACCGATTTACTGGTTGCCATTGACAGACGAACAAGTTCAAGCAAACAAAGCGCGCCGAAACTAAATAACTTTAATGGAAGTCCAGAATATAATAAAATGAATTTTTATGAGCTGGTTGTGTATTGGAACAATCATGATTGGTGAGAGCTGACTTGGGAGATGGTACCAGGATCAATAGTAATCATTTTTCGGAGAGTAAATGCAAATTCGAAACATTACTTCGATGAGTTAATAATAGGGGGGGGTGGTGCCTTTTCGAGCACTTTTCCGTTTAGCTCCGAATTTTATCTTTGTAAAGCACCGCTAATTCGCATAGCGGCAATAATTAATTTGCCCAACTGTCTACGTTACCAACCTAACGGGTAAGCGTAACGAGCATATTTAACTTCGGGGAATTAATGTGCACGTGATATAAAGCTAAATTTGGCTTCCGAGAGTCCGACAGACCGACAGCAGATTAGTTTAAAAATAGACTAGGTGTTTGCTAAAGCCAATTGAAGTTTTAAACCTCTCCTTTGAACAATTGTTTTGATTATTAACGTTATATCGAAACAAGATAAAACATGGTTTTGTTGCAAATAAAAAAATGTTTGTTTAGTCTTAGATCAATATATTCATAGTTATGTTAATGGCATCGCATTCATTCCGCTATGTAAAAATGAGGAATACGTCTTAGGCGGTTGCGGTCAAAAATAATTGACAAGCAAAGTGTCGGGTTGTTTCTACTTTAAGCAGGAACTCGCAATAACAACTGCGGTTATTTACTTTAACAACTTTAGCTGGAATTAGGTGCGTATAATTTGATCGATTTTTAGGTCTGAGGAAATTTCTGTTGATAAAGCATAACAACCGAAATTAAACTTTGTTTAACTCTTGCTTGATGATTTCTAAAGCAATTTGTTTTTTCTCTGCAAGTGATTCGGGGACAAACGCCCGTTCCAAATCGACGCCAAAAACAGCAGTCATCGGCCTATTAACTTTGTACTCCAAATTGCCTGAAAATTCGTTGTTGAGTTCAAGGTCTTCCAAGCGTTGCACCAAGTACTTTAAATATTCTTTCTTCGTTTCACTAGTGAGCAGTTTTCGGTTTTGAATGGCGAGTTCTTTAAGGTACTCTTCTTCCGATGAAAATTCATTCGGTGATATTTTAAGGCCGTAAATGCCATAAAACGAAGCAAAATGTGCCTTTAAAGCTCCTAGTCTCCCCTTTAAGGCATATTCAATTTCTTTTTGCTGTCTAAACAGTGGGAAAAACTTGATTCGTTTCGATGGCGAGATTTCATTTTTCAATTTCGTGAGTAGTTCGTCATATTTAATGCTTAACTCATGATCATCTGCACCGAATATCTTCTGCAATTAATCCTATTAATATCACGTACTTTGGTGCAAAGTGTCAAGCGGTGTCAATGAGATGTCGTGCTTGTAATTCGTATTAGTTATATTAGAAACGACTTACATTTAAATTTTGCAATTCTTTTTGTTTCTGATCGAATAGAGCTTTATATTGCAATAACGCACTGGTTTTCATTCCGACATGAGCACGTAGCCTGGGCATTAAAAAAAATTTCAATCCAAATGCACTTAAAAATCATTTCGTTTTTTTCCCTACGATGAAATTTCTATGACCGATGCTTCCAATAAAAATTCCGGAGTGTTATGTGTGCTATAATAACTACGACCGTCGCTGATGATGCTCGCGGCTGCTGTTTTGACCCACTGACACGAATCTGGCCGTACATTGCAAACTGCAAACGAAACGTCAGAGAAATTTCACGGACTCGCTGCCATACTGTACGTACAGTATTCATGAATCGCTAGTAGTTTGCATCCCCATTCCTTTGCAAATTTTTTTGCAAAATTACGCAAAACTACTCGTTCAGTGAACGTTGATTCACAAAGTTCCGGCAGACACGGAGAAATCATATTTACAGCCACTCGACCGAGTTTTTCAATCGCCGATTCAAGGACCGCTGTATATCTGTCCGTCCATGATGCACATGGGTGCAAATTCTAGTTATTTTTGGTGAGTTGAAGTGTTGCAGATCCGTTGAGTGTACGCACCAGTTGAAACTCGTTTAATAATATCTCCACGATTACACTTAAACGGGCGGTTCGTTTTTTTCTGTCGATAAATGAGCGGGATTAAATAACTCAGTAATATTTGGTCAATATGAGGATTAATGACATGTAACTTTGAATGTTTTCCAACGTGTCATATTAATTTTAAAATTATTCCTAGAATTAAATTTGTTGTGTTAAATACGGACAAAAAAAAAAAAAAAACTTACGCGAGAGTTGGAACGTTTTTAGACGCCGAGAGCATTCGCAGAAAATTGTACGTTGACAGTAATTCTGAATCGATAGCAATATTGAGACCATGAGGAATATTTCCGTATGTCAATATATATATTATAGCAGGGACGAGCGCCGGATCTGCTGGCGGATTATTGTCAGCAACAAAAATTTTGAATCCGTTTCTGAGTTCGAGTTCTTCCAAGGAGTCGTCGGGACATGCTACTAAATGTTCGATAACTATTTTAAAAATATTAGGTAATGAACGGAAATGGGGAAAGTTTATCTCCCAATTACACATCTGGATGTAGATCTCAATTTGTGTATCCAACTAAATACTATTGGTAGATATAAGCTTACTTAATTCATAGTAAGGTTTGAATGATCGTTGAGCGTGTTGTTGTTGTTGATGTCCGAGCAGATCGAACTGAAACGGATGTGATCCCGTGTTGATGTTGACTTGGTGGTTTTTTAGAGATATAGTAGGATATAATGTCTTAATATTGATTAATTTTTCGCCGATATATGCTCTTGGATGACCAGAGAAAGTTTCTGTAGTTTCGTACATGAGATTTCCATTTTTGGTAAAGAATACCGAGTTCCTCACAAAGTCGATTCCAAAGCCCACTATCCTCCCACATAATTAATGCAATAAAATAATATGAATATGAGAAATCACCGTACTGGTATCGCCGGCCATAACTTTTCTGCTCGGCTCTGAGTATGGATTATGGTAGACAGTATTGCAACCTAAATTAGTAAAAAAAAACTATATTGAGACTAACATCCACAGGTTATTTTTCCATACCCATGAACTCGAACGGCAATTCCGTTGTCGGATCTTCTTCAGGCGAAATTTCGCACTCCAAGTAGATTGTGCCGTCGCTGGCATAACCGTATGAACTACGACCCTTTCCTACAGCTCCATAATATCCTGCCAATGCTCCTCCAATAATGAGAGGTACGTCGCTACATCCAAAATTTTGAATTATTGAGTACAAAGATAAAATTTAAAGACTTACGGCTCAGATAATTGCAATAATTCCACCTCGAAATACGCTGTGGTAAAATTTCCAAGCGGCAACGGGAATAGAGGAGTTTTGCCTTGAATAACCTGCAAGATCTGTTACTCAACAATAAATGTTATGAAATAATATTTTGATTGTAATGAGAGAACCTCATAATCATAGCACGTAGATCGAATCAGCGAATTGAAATCCAATGTGCTTTCGTTTGTAGTGTTAGTTTTTGTTGGCACTGGATCGAGATCATGTTGAACATGTTGTTTTGGTAGGCTTGATTGAAGTATTGAATTGAAATAAGACATAACTCGGAACTCTTTCTTCCAGTTTACATGATCTGTGGTGTTTATTGGGATTTGACTGGCGCCTTTGAAATTAAATTATATTAGAAAATTACTTTAATTACCAATAATATCTCTATTACATATTCTTCGTGCCAATAATTCCCAAAGTCCATGTTGGCTGTCAAACAATTTGAGATGTGCTGAATTCAACGAGTAAAAATTGATTATTGATGCTGTTGGTGTTAGTAGAAGCAAGTCTACCAATATTTTGTGAGGTACAGTATTAAATATTGACTCTCCTGTATTGTTTTCCATTTGTGACCGTTTTTAGACAGCCAAAAATTTTGTCCCAACAATTTGTCCCCCAACTTACCCTAGAAAATTCATAAACTCTATCTTACCATTTAAAAGCATTTGTAATACATATTTGCATAATGTCGCATATTTACCCAACGCTCTCGAGCGAGAAGAAAGATCGAGTTGACAAAACGGTTAAAGAGCGCCTTCATCGCTATGGGATAATGCAAGATGTAACTCCTTTAATGGTTCGTTATTAATAACAAATCAATTAATTACAACGCTTTACTTGGAATATTTTTCGAGGAATTAGGAACAACGACTAAAATTTCTCTCCAAATATTTTTAAATATTATACGATTGCTATGAATATAATCGAGTATGCACATTTATAGTAAAATTACGGTTAGATAATATTTTAGAATTTAACTATCGTCTTTTCAAAAGATGCGCAACTAAATATTTCGGGATAGCCAAAAAAATCGATTAATATATTTCTTTAATAACATTTTTCTTATAGAACTATATTGCATTCCAATTAAACAAGCAAAAGGACCAGAATGAAGTAATCAAGGCGTTAGATGAAATGCTGCGGGATAACTCAGTCTCATTTGTTCAATGGTATGTACTTCTATATAATTGTATAAAACTATATAATAATAGTCTTTTAGTTTCTTACAATAGAATAAATTCTAAAGTTCTAACGGATCTGATCTCATTTAGGCTTTGGCAAACAATTGAAGACATTTCAAAAATTAAAGGTAAAATATTTTAAAACACGCATATATGTATATTTTGAATATAACAAGCGATTTTGAATCAGAACTGCCCAACTTCATCATTGAACGATCCAAGGACGACGTAAGTTTCATTAAACCTTAAAATTATAGTTCAGCCCTGGTAGGCTCGTGGAACAGGGAAGTGGCATGTTTTATTTTTTGGCGAACCAAACAACACAGGTCAAACGACCAAGGGAGCCCCCACAAGAGGACCTTGATACTGTGC
>Ga0209960_1004101_pt1 | contig 11529 bp, 12 predicted proteins | sample ThiBiot_500_plan_2_FD_183947 | JGI IMG/M metagenome (GOLD analysis project Ga0209960, IMG submission 183947) | Wastewater bioreactor microbial communities from Cape Town, South Africa - Thiocy_expt_500_plan (SPAdes) | ecosystem: Engineered > Bioreactor > Thiocyanate-remediating >... | reverse complement strand
GGGTTTGCCGCCTACGCATCGAAAAAACTCGGAGTTCCCGTCAAGATTTTTACCGCGACAGAATTTATCGGCATCAACAATGCCCTGGTAGCGGGTCAAATCCAGATGGCTTGGACAAGCCCGTCAGCGTACGCCGGCACATGGTTGGACTGCAAAGCTTGTGTCGAGCCGCTTGTTACCGCTACGGACAAGGACGGAAACCTTGGTTACAACTCCGTGCTGATCGTGAAGGCGGATAGCCCTTACAAGACGGTTGAAGACCTCACCGGCAAGAATGTCGCGCGGACAGAACCCAATTCACAATCTGGCTTTCTAGTCCCGACAGTGGAATTCGCAAAGATGGGCAAGCCGGTAGAGACTTACTTCAAGTCACCCATCTCCGGGGGCCACACGCAGTCGGTGCTCGGCGTTCTCGGCGGGACTTACGATGCCGCGTTCACCTGGACCACGAAGGGCGACGGTTATGGGCAGATTCGCACCATGATCGACAAGGGCATGCTCAAGCGCGATCAGATCCGGGTTGTCTGGGAGTCGTCACTCGTTCCTCCCCCGCCCGTTATCGCTCGTAGCGACCTCCCCGCGGATCTCAAGGCAGAGCTCACCAAACTTTTCGTCGAGCTTCACAAGGAAAACATGCCGCTCGCCGAAGCCGTCGCGAAGGGCAAGACTCAGGGCTTCGTCCCCGTCGATCACAAGACCTATGAGTCGACCGTCGACATGCGCAAACAGCTGAAAGATGCGCGCAAGTCTTGATTCGGGTCGTCCAGGGTCTGTCAGACGGGAACATTGGGCTCGGAAATGAACCACCCGGCGGCTGCCCATCAACGTCTGACGGACTTCGGACTTGCGTCTCAAGCCCGCCAGGCCGCTTCCCTCAGACGTGTCAGCTTGGTTGCGATTGGCTTGCTCGCTGCACTGGCATTCGCCGTCCACGTCAGCCGCTTCGACATTTGGCAACTGCTGGTCGGAATTCCGCGCGTCGGCGATTTCCTCGGGGGCATGGTACCCCCGATACGCTTGTCGTCCTTCTGGAGCGATATCTCAAGCTGGTATTGGGGGGTTGGCAAATGGCTTCGCCTGCTACTGACCACCGTGACCATGGCTCTTTTCGGCACTGTCATGGGCACGCTGATTGGCGGCGCCTTCAGCCTGTTCACCTCGGCAAATCTGGGCGCCAGACCGGCCACCGTCTTTGTGGTCCGACGTATCCTCGAGGTTGCGCGCACCGTTCCCGACCTGGTCTGGGCGCTGATTTTCCTGTTTGCATTCGGCCTCGGCCCTCTCGCGGGCGTTCTGGCGATCCTTGTTCATACCGTAGGCGCCCAAGGCAAGCTCTTCGCGGAAACAAATGAAAACGCTGACATGCGCCCGATCGAAGGCGTGCGGGCGTCCGGCGGAAGTTGGATTGATGAGATCGCGTTTGGTCTGCTGCCGCAAGTCTCGCCGAACTACATTTCCTACGCGCTCTGGCGCTTCGAGATGAATATCCGTAGCGCAACAATCATCGGTTTTGTGGGCGCCGGCGGCATTGGGATGGAGTTGTACGAATCCATCAGCCTCAACTATTTCGACGATGCCGGTGCAATCCTGATCATTGTGTTTCTCACTGTCACCCTTATCGACATGGCGAGCGAAGCGCTGCGCTCGCAAATTACCGGCCACGCGACCTGATACGGCAAGAAAGAGTAATTGAAGGTGTCATTAGCCTTGGAAGCATTGTCCGGCGTTCGCGCAGCTCATCTCGAGGCCACCATACGTCGCCCGCTAGGCAAACGCATCTATAGAGTAATTCTTATGGCCGCGGCGCTTGCGGTCTTGCTGTACGCTGGCTGGGTCTGCGAGATTTTCTCTCCGAAGCTCGCGGCCGGGTTACCCAAGCTGGGCAATGCCCTCCTCTTGATGCTCGCGCCATCGGGTTTTGCGTACCTTCCCGAGTTTCTATGGGGTCTTCTCGAAACAGTCTCAATGGCGTTTCTCGGAACCCTGCTCGGCGCAAGTTTGGCGGTTCCCTTGGCGATCTTGTGCTCTCGCAAAACATTTCCGATTCGTATTTTGCAGTTTGGATTTCGACGTTTCTCCGATGCCTTGAGAAGTTTTGATCACCTGATCTGGGCCTTGGTCTTTGTCCGGGCAATCGGGCTCGGTCCGATCGCAGGAATTATGGCAATTGCGTTGGTTGATCTCGGGACGCTCGCGAAGCTCTATTCTGAGGCAATTGATAATGCCTCGAAAGGTCCTGTTGAGGGTGTGACCTGACCGGGCTTTTTTGGACCAAGCTTTGTGAGAAACTGAGCTTGGAAAGGAGCTTTGGTCATGCCGAAGAAGAGGTTTAATGCGGAGCAGATCGTGGTGCTGCTGCGCCAGATTGAAGTATTGATGTCGCAGGGCAAGGCAGCGCCGGTGGCCTGTCGGGAAGCCGGAATTTCGCAGCAGAGTTATTATCGCTGGCGGAAGGAATACGGTGGCCTTGAGCTCGATCAGGCGAAGCGGATGAAGGATCTGGAGCGGGAGAATGTCCGCCTCAAGCGTCTCGTCGCCGATCTGTCGCTTGAGAAGCAGGTGCTCAAGGACGTTGCCTCGGGAAACTTATAAGCCCTGAGCGGCGACGGCAGGCGGTGGAGGGCATTCGAGGGAAGTATGGTCTCTCGGAACGCCAAGCCTGCCGGATCGTCGGCCAGCACCGCGGAACACAGCGATACACCACCATCGTTCGATCTGATGAGGATGCGTTGACGAGAGCGATTATCTCTCTTGCGTCCCAATATGGGCGATATGGCTATCGTCGGATCACGTCGCTGCTGGTCGATGCCGGCTGGCAGGTCGGGTGTGATCGGGTCCAGCGGATCTGGCGCCGTGAGGGGCTAAAAGTACCCAGCAAACAGCGACCGCGCGGCCGGCTGTGGCTCAACGACGGATCCTGCATCCGTTTGCGGCCGCAGCATCGTAACCATGTCTGGAGCTACGACTTCGTCGAGGCGCAGACCCATGATGGCCGTAAGCTCCGGCTCATGACGCTGATCGACGAGTTTACCAGGGAATGCCTGGCGATCAGGGTTGCACGTCGCATCAACAGCTTCGGCGTCATCGACACCATGGCCGATGTGATGCTTGCTAAAGGCGTCCCTGAGCACATCCGGTCGGACAACGGCGCGGAGATGACGGCCAAGATCGTGCGCAGCTGGTTCGGAAAGCTCGGAGCAAAGACGCTCTACATTGCGCCCGGCAGCCCATGGGAAAACGGCTACTGCGAGTCCTTCAACGGCAAACTGCGCGACGAATGCCTGAACGGTGAAATCTTTTACAGCCTAAAGGAGGCTACCGTCGTCATCGAGCAATGGCGCAAGCACTTCAACACGATCCGACCGCACTCATCTCTGAGCTACCGGCCGCCGGCACCGCAAACATCGGCGCCGACACTGCAGCATCTGGATCGGAGCGCAGCGATGCAGTAGTCTCTATCCAGCTGGTCCAAAATATCCGTCAGGTCAGTCTCCCGAGATTTTGGAGCTATTTTTACGACATCGTGCCGAAGTTGCGTCTAACGCATTTCAGCACCGATCTCGCGGAATGGTTCTGGAATTGGGATGGCTGGCTCTGGCTCCTGGCTGAAACGCTTCTGGTCGCTTATGTCGGAACATTTCTCGGCGCGACCGTCGGATTTATTCTTAGCTTCTTTGCGAGTGCGAATTTAGTGAAGAATGCCGTTGCGCGCGCTGTCGTGCGCCGCTCGCTTGAATTCTGCCGCACCGTACCGGGTATCGTTTTCGCGCTATTGTTTGTTTACGCGCTCGGTCTGGGCCCTATACCAGGTGTACTTGCCGTCGCCATTCACACATTGGGAGCACTTGGCAAGCAATACGCCGAAGTGGTGGAAAACATCGATATGAAGCCTGTCGACGGTGTGCGCGCAACCGGTGCGACGTGGGTGGAGCAAGTCAGATTCGCTGTGGTGCCGCAGGTCTTGTCGAACTTTGTGAGCTATACGCTGCTAAGGTTCGAAATAAACGTACGTGAGGCGTCGGTGATGGGCTTTGTCGGCGCGGGCGGAATCGGGAAAGAATTGCTGAGTTCGATTCGGCAATTCGACTACTCGGACGTCAGCGCTATTCTTCTAATGATAATTGTGACCGTGTTTGTTATCGATCTCCTTACTGAACGTTTGCGTCACCGGCTTCTCGGAATTGAGAGGCATCGATGATGTCGCAAGCCCCGCTCTTGGCGGACACCGACCGGGCTCGGCTCACGCACGCCTATCCGGCTGTTTTCAAGCCATCTCTCTTGAAGCGAATCCAAACGGTGACGATCATTGTAGCGATCGTTGGACTGTTTTTGTTCGGCATGGTGTGGCTAGGTTTCTCCTTCGAAAAGCTCGCAACTGGGATAAGTCGTCTTGGCGTCATCCTCGGGTTAATGTTCCCTCCCAGCCCGGGCGCCCTACTTCACCTTTATCTCAAAGGGCTCGCCGAAACGCTTGCCATTGCATTTCTTGGCACGATGCTGGCAGCGATCCTGGCGTTCCCGCTGGCCTTCATTGCGGCCAAGAACGTCGTCGGTCAGCGTGTCGTGCACTTCCTGTCGCGTCGATTCCTCGATACGATACGCGGCGTCGATACCTTGATCTGGGCGCTCATCTTCATCAATGTCGTCGGGCTTGGACCATTCGCCGGAATCCTGGCCGTGGCCATGTCGGACATTGGATCGTTTGGGAAGCTGTTTTCTGAGGCTATCGAGACCGCCGATACCAAACCGGTCGATGGTGTGACGGCGACCGGAGGATCCGAGCTGCATCAGATCCGATTCGGCATTGTTCCTCAGGTGCTGCCGGTCATCCTGAGCCAGGTGCTCTACTACTTCGAATCAAATACCCGCTCTGCGACTGTCATCGGCATTGTTGGAGCCGGCGGCATTGGACTTTACCTTTCGAACGAGATCAACCAGCAGAACTGGGATCACGTGTCTTTCATAATCTTGATGATTTTATTCACTGTCGCCGCCATCGACTTTGTTTCGGCTCGCCTTCGCCGTTCCATGATCGCTGGTTCGCAAGGCCGCTCTGAGCGCAAATAAAAAATGGTGGTGCTGGGATTCGACGCATAAGGCCGAAGTGAACTTCGACCGTCACAATGCAGATCTAGCAGCCAAACTCACGGCGGTCCTTCAACTTCAGACGTCGATAGCCTTTGTTTGGACTGTGCGCGGCGCTTCGGAACTTCGAACACATAACCCAACTTCCGCGCGGTTCGAATGGGCATATCGCGCTTGCGTCCGCCGATAGCCCGACGTAGGCGCATGATCTCTGCATCAACTGAGGTTTCCCCGATCGTCGATTCAGGTCCCCATACGAAGTCTTTTATCACCTTTCGAGAAAGCGGTTTCCCAGGATGCCGCATGAAAACATCCAATAATCGGAATTGCCTCAGCGACAGTCGGAGGGCTTGGTTGCCTCGCCAAACACGAACGGTCTCTCTATCGAGAAAAAACTCCCCGACGGTCGTCAGATGATGCAGGCCGACTTCTGTCGTGTTGGCAGGTTCGTCCATTGCGTCAATTGGCTCTATTGATCCACCTTTGCGAAGCGATCGTCGAGAGCGTAACCGGCGCCCCGGACCGTGCGGATCGGGTCCTGCTCGCGGTCAGGGTTCAGCAGCTTACGCAAGCGCCCAATGTGCACATCCACGGTGCGCTCGTCGATATAAATGTCGCGGCCCCAGACGCTGTCGAGTAATTGCTCGCGGCTGAATACCCGACCCGGATGCTCCAGGAAAAACTCCAGCAGACGATACTCGGTCGGGCCCAGATCGATCGGGCGCCCCGAGCGCGCGACGCGGCGTTTTTCACGATCGAGCTCGATGTCGCCATAGGTCAAGACGGTGGCGAGCCGCTCCGGGCTCGCCCGCCGCAACAGGCCCTTCACCCGCGCCAGCAGTTCCGGCACCGAAAAGGGTTTTACGATGTAGTCGTCGGCGCCGGTCGCAAGCCCCCGCACCCGCTCGCTTTCCTCGCCGCGCGCGGTCAGCATGATGATCGGAAGCGTCTTGGTCTCCGGCCGCGCCCGCAAGCGGCGGCACAGCTCGATGCCGGACAGGCCCGGCAGCATCCAGTCCAGCACGATCAGATCGGGGATGCGCTCCTTCAGCCTGGTGTCGGCATCATCGCCGCGGGCAACCGTCTCGACGTCATAGCCTTCAGCATCGAGGTTGTAGCGCAAGAGCGTGGTGAGCGCTTCCTCGTCTTCAACCACCAGAATGCGGGCATTCATCTATGTAAGCCTCTAGTCTCTTGAAGTATTTTGACGCGGTTCGACGACGCAAAGAAATTGCTGGTTCAGGCCCCCGGCACCGTGGTGGCGAAATTGGTCATGTCGCCCTTCGGACGCTTGTCGAGGATCTGCTGGCCTTCGATCATGTAGAACACGGTCTCGGCGATATTGGTGGCGTGGTCGCCGATCCGTTCGATGTTCTTGGCGCAGAACATCAAGTGAATGCAGAACGAGATGTTGCGCGGATCTTCCATCATGTAGGTCAAGAGTTCGCGGAACAGCGAGGTGCAGATGGCGTCGACTTCCTCGTCGCCCTTCCAGACCACCATCGCCGCCGGCAGATCGTGCGACGCATAGACGTCGAGCACGGACTTGACCTGCGACTGCACCAGGTCGGTCATGTGTTCGAGGCCGCGGATCAGTTTCAGCGGCTGGAAATCGTTTTCCAGCGCCGCAACGCGCTTGCCCATGTTCTTGGCGAGATCGCCGATCCGCTCCAGATCGGTGGCCACGCGCATGGCGCCGACGATTTCGCGCAAATCGACCGCCATCGGCTGGCGGCGCGCAATCGTCAGTACCGCGCGTTCCTCGATGAGGTGCTGCAGGCTGTCGATTTCGGCATCGCCGGCGACCACGCGCTTGCCGAGAGCGACATCGCGGCGGATCAGCGCATCGACCGAATCGACGATCATGCGCTCGGCAAGACCGCCCATCTCCGCGACCAGCCGGGTCAATTCCTGCAGATCGCCGTCGAAAGCCTTGGCGGTATGTTCAGAAGCCATTTTTCTCTCCTCAGCCGAACCGGCCGGTGATGTAGTCTTGAGTGCGCTTATCTCGAGGATTGGTAAAGATCGTCTGGGTCACACCCTCTTCCACCAATACGCCGAGATGAAAGAAGGCCGTGCGCTGTGAGACACGGGCGGCCTGCTGCATCGAGTGAGTGACGATGACAATCGTGAAGTTTTCCTTCAGATCGTCGATCAGCTCCTCAATGCGGGCGGTCGCAATCGGATCGAGCGCGGAACACGGCTCATCCATGAGAATGACTTCCGGTCCTACCGCTATGGCGCGAGCGATGCACAGACGCTGTTGCTGGCCGCCCGACAACCCGGTTCCGGGCTCCAACAGCCGATCCTTTACTTCCTCGAAAAGTCCGGCCTTCTTGAGGCTTGTTTCGACGATCTCGTCGAGATCTGTTTTGCTGCGCGCCAAGCCATGAATTCGAGGCCCGTAGGCAACGTTGTCGAAGATCGATTTCGGAAACGGATTCGGTTTTTGAAAAACCATCCCCACCCGCGCACGAAGTTGAACCACGTGGAGTCCGCGCTCATAAATGTTCGTGTTGTCTATTTCGATATTGCCTTCAACGCGGCAAATCGGAATCGTATCGTTCATCCGATTGATGCAGCGCAAAAACGTCGACTTGCCGCAGCCTGAAGGGCCGATGAATGAGGTAACGGACTTCTCCGGAATATTGACCGAAACGTCAAAGAGCGCCTGCTTCTCCCCGTAATGGACGTTGACGTTCTTTGCGGTAATTTTGGACCGGCCCGCGACCATTTCGTCGGGGCGGGCAATCGTCACCGACGGCATTGCTGGTGCGCTATGGGTGTTCATTGAAAACTCCGTAACTCTAGGTGTGCGGTATGCGCGGGCAAACAACGGCTTACCATTGCAGCTTCTTTCGGAGCTGATAGCGGAAGTAAATCGCTATCCCGTTCAGAATGAGCGTGAAAGCCATCAAAACGAGACCTGCCGCAGCGGCATTGGAGTGGAAGTCGTGGCCCGGCCGAGAAACCCAGTTGAATGCCTGGATGGGCAGCACGGTGAATCCTTCAAACAACCAGGCAAACGATAAGAACGGGAACTCGGTGGTGACGGGGGACGGAGGCAGGAACGCGATAAACGAAAGCGCACCGATCGTTACAAGCGGCGCGGTCTCGCCGAGGGCGCGGGAAATGCCGATAATCACGCCCGTCAGCACCCCCGGAATCGCCGCCGGAAGAACGTGGTCCTGTGTAACCTGCCATTTCGTTGCTCCGATACCGTACGCGGCTTCCCGCAGGCTCCACGGGACGGCGCGTATTGCTTCCCGTGTGGAGACGATGATGATGGGTAGGATCAGCAGAGCGAGGGTGAGCCCGGCTGTAAATATGCTGCGTCCCGTTCCGAAGCCGTAGACGAATAGTCCAAGCGCCAAAAGGCCAAAGACAATCGATGGAACGCCGGCGAGATTGCTGACGTTGATTTCGATGATATTGGTCCAGATATTCTTGGGCGCATACTCTTCCAGATAGATTCCTGCGGCGACCCCGAGAGGAATTCCAATGAATGCCGTGACTGAAATCACAAGAAGCGAGCCGACCCAGGCGGACAGGATACCCGCCTGACCCGCGCGCCGGGATGGGAAATTGGTGAAGAAGTCCGCGGTCAGCCGGGGATAGCCTGAAACCGCCAGATCGATCATCAGAAGGGCCAGTGCAATCAATCCAATGGATGTCGCAACAAGCCCGAGGCAAATAAAGATGACCTCGTTTCTCCGACGACGCTTGAGACGGTCGATAAACGCGCTGTCAACTGCACGGTTCGTCGCTCTTTCGTCGATCATCGTCGATGCAATGGACATTAATACACCTCGCGGAATTTATGGCGGAGCCAGAAACCGGCAATGTTGAAGACGAGCGTCAGCAGGAGAAGCATCAGCCCGGCCGCGAAAATCGTTTGGTAGGCTAGGCTGCCATGCGGCAGATCGCCGAGGGCAACCTGCACGATATAGGCGGTAATCGTAGCAGCGGGCTCGCGGGGATCGAGGGTGAGATTCGGTTGTTGGCCAGCTGCGATGGCGACGATCATCGTCTCGCCGACGGCGCGCGATATTCCGAGAATGAAGGCAGCCGCTACCCCGGAGGTCGCCGCGGGAAGAACGACTTTGAAAGCTGTCTCAAGCCGGGTTGCTCCCATTGCCAACGAACCGTCGCGAAGGTTGTTGGGAACAGCGCGCATGGCATCTTCCGATAACGAGGCGACATACGGAATGATCATGATGCCGATGACGATGCCCGCACTTAGAATGTTGAAGCCCGGCAGGTCTGGCACAAACGTCTGCAAAAACGGCGTCATGAACAACAGGGCAAAGAAACCATAGACTACCGTCGGCACACCGCTTAGCAACTCCAGGATCGGCTTGATGACTTCACGGACCCTGGATGATGCGAACTCACTGAGATAGATCGCAGTCACAAGCCCGATCGGCGCCACAAACAACAACGCAACAGCGGTGCTCAAAAGCGTGCCGCCAAGCAGAGGAAGGATGCCGTATTGCGGGTTTGCGAACAGCGGTGTCCACGTCGTTCCGAACAGAAACTCCGTGATCGGAACAGTGGTGAAAAATCCTAGCGATTCGTAAACAAGCACGGCAACGATAGCGAGCGTCACAAAAACCGACGATGCTGCCGCAACCAGGAGAACGGCTTCAATCGCATGCTCGCGCAATCGTTGGCGGCGGCGCTCGCCAACAGTCAGTGCAGACGCCATAATTGTTACCCCCCATTATTAACCCGGCAAGAGAGGCGCCGGAGAAGCCACTGGCTCCTCCGGCCAATACTCTTACCGCTGTCGATCAGGTCTTCGCGTCGCGCTTCATCAGATCTTCGACCGACACACCGATCTCCGGAACCCCACCGAACACCGTGCCGAGACGACCCTCTTTGAAGTGCTTGTACGCAGTCGCATAGGCGGCCGGCGGGAGCGGCAGATACTTCACTTCCTTAACCAGCGCCGGTCCCTTGGTCACGAGGAACTCGATGTATTCCTTGATCTCGGGCTTATCGGCGGCCTTGGTGCTTATGTAGATGAAGAGCGGGCGCGCGAGCGGGTTGTAGGTGCCGGCGGTGACCGCTTCAAGCGACGGCTTCACACAGCCCTTGCCCTTGCCTTCGTCGATGGCAACCGCCTTCAGTTTTTCCTTGTGCGGCTCGTAATAGGCGAACGGGATATAGCCGAGCGCATTCTCGTCACGTTCAATACCGGTCACCAACACGTTGTCATCTTCGCTGGCGGTGAAGTCAGCGCGGGTAGCCTTGGCTTTGCCATTCACGGCCTCGGTAAAGTAATCGAACGTGCCCGAATCGGCGCCAGCCCCAAACAGGGACATCTTCTTGTTCGGCCATGCTGGGTTGACGTCGCTGAAGTTCATGACCTTGCCCTGGGCGGCCGGCTCCCAGATTTTCTTCAGATCGCTAACTTTGATGCATTCGAGAAACTTGTTCTTGGGGCTGACCGCGACGGTGAGCGCATCGAACGCGATCGGCATCTCGATGAACTTGATGCCGTTCTTGGCGCACTCGTCCATCTCCTGGCGCAGGATGGGCCGCGAGCCGTTCGAAATGTCCGTTTCGCCACGGCAGAATTTCTTGAACCCGCCGCCGGTGCCCGAAACACCGACGGTGACACGAACCTCGCCCTTCTTCGCCTTCTGGAATTCTTCGGCCAGGGCCTCGGAAACCGGGAAAACCGTGCTCGAACCGTCAATGGTGATGGTTTTGGTCTGCGCGAATGCTGGGGCGGACACGGTCAGCGCGCCCGCAAGGGCCACCAGCGACGTGGTGACCGGAGCGGCAGCTCCGAGGGTTTTGAGAAATTTCATGGGTGGTCTCCATCTGATGAGCGGGCGCATTGTCAAAAGGATTTGCGCTCCGAGGCCGCCTCTATAGAAGTCCGGCGTAGCGGTATTATTGCAGTTCCATGACACTCTTGTGACACCAGTCGCACGACCTCATTTACCGACTGTTAACGGAGGGACTTCAAGAAATACTTGCAAATGTTGACGTTTTCGAAGCGGCCAGGAATGGGAGCACAGGTAATGCATTGCTTTGCCCCCGATTATGAACCACCGAAGTGCAGCCTTTGAGTGCGCGGAACGCGGCTTTGATTACTAGCGACGAACTGCGGGTCTAGCCGTCTGGGCAGCGGGGTCATCGAGGCGGCCTTTTTGTCCATGCCCCTCGAAGCAATACAGAGCAAGGTCGCCATTCCATGAGTTGGACGATTACGATTGTGGGCGCCGCTTCGCCGCAAGGGATAGTCCCAACCTTTTTCAATTCTCTTTCGCGGACCTCATGCGTGATCGGGTAATACCGACCCTTCTCGGTTAGGGCCTGACCCTCCCGCGACAAAATGTATTTAACGAATTCGCCGCGTAGCGGGTGGAGTGGCTCATTCGGCTTCTTGTTAAAATAGATGTAAAGATAACGGGCGATCGGCACGCGCGA
>Ga0209960_1004097_pt1 | contig 11534 bp, 7 predicted proteins | sample ThiBiot_500_plan_2_FD_183947 | JGI IMG/M metagenome (GOLD analysis project Ga0209960, IMG submission 183947) | Wastewater bioreactor microbial communities from Cape Town, South Africa - Thiocy_expt_500_plan (SPAdes) | ecosystem: Engineered > Bioreactor > Thiocyanate-remediating >... | reverse complement strand
TCCTAAATCACCTAAGTTTCCAAATTCAGTTGGGATTGTTCCTGTAAGATGATTTTGATTTAAGCGCCTATTGTTTCAAAAAGAAAAAAAGTTTTTTTACATGGAATATATCAAAAAGAAAATGATGTGAAATTCATACAAAACTCTTAAACGGTCAAGGGAACCAAAGTCAGTTAGAATTGTTCCTTCAAGGCCTAGGTTCCCCAGGTTTCTATTTATTTTACAATGAATAAAATCGAAGTGATTTTCAATGATTCAAAAATAAATCATACAATTCCACAACTCTTCCACTCTCGCACACCACTCCAACTAGATCACATAACTCAAGTCCAAAATCCCAATTCAACTGACCCTTTGAAGTTAAGGATTCGTAAAAACTCCTCAATATTGCCTTGTCACTATCTGTCGATCCAGCGGAACCTATGGTTTAAGAAAGAAAAGAAAGATTCAACAACAACTTTAAAAAATTTGGTTGGAAAATATTAAAATAAATCAAGGACCATTGTTTTTGTTTTTTGTTTTTTGTTTTTTGTTTTCTAAAATTTCAAAAAATAGGAACGAAGCATAAGAAAGACACAGATAAAAAAAAAAAAGAAAAAGAAAAAGGAGATCAATTAAAAATAAATAGAAGAAAAAGAAAAAAAGAAAGTAATAATAGTTTTGAGTAATATCGTATCTTAAAAAAAAAAAAAAAAAAAAAAAAAAAAAAAAAAGACAAGAAAAGAAAAAGAGAGAAAAAGATTATACCTCGAGAGAATTGGATGATAAGACAAGAGAAGAACAGCAAAAGCAAAGACCTCGCCATCGAACACAAGCCACTTTAGTTTGTTTTGAGCCTGGGGCAGTCCTTAATTGTTTTTCTAATTGATTTATTCCCTTCTTTTTTTTTCTGAAATTTTTGTTCCCTCCTTAAGACAATTGAAGATCGTTTTGTGATGATCACAAGAATTGTTAGGGTTAGTGCTAAAAGTTTTGAGTTGTTCCTTTTTGTTAATTTCCTTGAGTCATACTTTTTTTTTTCTGATCTTTGGTTTGATCTCTTGTTTCCAATTTCCAATACGAAAGAAACAAACCATTCAAAAATCTTCAAAACATCTTCTTTCTTTTTCTTTTCTTTTTCTTGAACAGGTTTCTAAAGATGACTCTATTATTTATTTTTTACTGATTTAAAAATTCTTGAAACAATTTTAATAAAAAAAAAAATGAGACTTACTTTAATAAATAAATTCTTCTTCTTGAAACAAACCATTCAAAAATAAATTGTAAAATTTTCAATTTGTTGGGAATGGAAAACAATAATATCAAATCAAAAACAAAGAAAAAGAAAAGAAAAAGAAAAAGAAAAAGAAAGAAGATGTATTGGTAAATGGAAGATGTAATTACTTTAAAATTTAATTTGAGCAAAGAGGTGATTGTAGATATATTAAGTGAATAGATTCTTTTGTTTTGAAAGGACAATCCTTTTGAATTTGGTTATATCAGTTTTAACCGTTTCCCATCCATCGACATCTTTCCATGTCCACCATTCATTGTTTTCTCTCTGTTTCTCTATTTTTTCGAAAAATAATAATGAAAAGAATGAAAAAAAAAAAAAAAAAAAAAAAAAAAAAACCTTTTTCATCTTGGGATTGCAATAAACATGAACGATTCAATAATTCAATTTGATCTGTTGATTGATTTTCAATTGAAATCTTGAGTTTTCCAAAAGAGTGCCCATATTGGATGATTGAGAAATTTCATCTTTGATTGTTAAATAGCTAACTGGTACTTTTTCGCCCATGTATGAATGATTTGAAATGATATTCCATATTTTAATTTGTAAATCTTCAATATTCTCAAGATTTATTGAACTTATTTCAATTATTTCAATTATTTCAATTCTAAATTTAATATCCAATTCTTTTAAAATCTCTTGAATTTTTTCTTTTCTTTCTTTAATACTTTGTTCATCTTGATTAACTGAATAATGATCCAAATGGGTTCCAACAATAAATATTGAAAATAATGGTTTATTGTATTTTTATCCAAATTGTCGTGACTCAAATGAAATTTAAGTGATTTCAACCAAAATTTCAAACCTTCTAACCCTTTTTCTCCTTCATTTATTTTCCAACAAACTAAAAATACTGACCTTGCTAATAAAAATTTAACAATAGTTTTATCACTTCAAAATGTCCATTCTTACAAGCAGCAAAAAAAAGTGTCCAAATATACTTATCAACTTTATTGATCTCAACTCCTTCATAACTTAAGAACAATCTCACAATCTCAATATGTCCATATTCACAAGCAATATAAAGTGGTGTGCTATCATATTTATCAGGTTTATTGACATCAATCCGAGGGTCACTTAATAAAAGCTTTACAATTTCAAGTTGTCCATCCTTACAAGTGTTGTGTAAAGGTGTTCTGTTAAGGTCTGATGGGTTGGAGGCATTGGGGTCGATGTTTGGGTCAAGAAGTAGTTGTTTGATGACTTCGATTTGACCAGCAACACAGGCATCGAACAGCTGTTCTTCCAAACTTTTCACCATAATTATTTTTGAATTTACTACTTATTGTGATCCTATGAAACTAAATTTGCAATGAATTGATCATAACTAACTCATTTGAACTCATTTTTGCAAAAAAAAAAAAAGCAATGATTTTCTTAATTTATTATAAGTTCTTTTTCTTGATCCATCCTAACTGCCAGTTCCTTCACTTTTTTTTTTTTTTTTTTTTAAAAATTTTTTTTTTTTTTTTTTATGAAAATCTTCGTTCTTGATCAATCATTCACTTATGAAATGCATCAATACATGAACATACTTGGATTTATTCAAACAATAAAATAAATAATCATAATAATAAATCAAAAAAAAAGAAGAAGAAAAAAAAAAGAAAAGAAAAAAGACTTATTGATTTAAATTTAAATTTTATTTTTTGCAAAAAAACTATTGTACATTTTTATAATTGTTAATACATGAAGGGTAGAATTAAATAATATTTAAAGGTCTTTCATCCAAGGATGGTTTAAGATTTTTTCAAGAGAGAGGTAACGATTTGGATCAGGATTAAGCATTCCAAAGATTAAATTAAGGCAAGGTTCTGATAAAACTTCATAAGCTTCCTCTGGTAAAGAACCATCTAAGATATCTTGAGAACTCTCAAAAGGAACAGCGCCAGTTAAAAGGACAAAAAGAAAGACTCCTAAAGACCAAATTTCTTGTCTTAAAGGTTGATAAGGTTGTCCTTTAACAATTTCAGGGCAAGCCATGTATCTAGTTCCATAAAATAATTCAAAAAGATCATCTTCTGATTTAAACTTTTTACAAGAGCCAAAGTCAATGAGCTTAACTTCATTCGTGTGTTGGTTAACGATAATGTTTTCATCTTTAATATCTCCATGAATTAAATTTTGTGATGCTAAGTAGTGGACTGCTGAGATAACTTGTTTGAAAATTCCTCTAGCAAATGATTCACAAAGATCTGCTTCGTTTAAGTATTCATACAAATCCATTCCTTCTCCGAACTTCTCCATGGTATAAATAAAGTAATCTTCTGATTCAAAGACATCTTTAATTTCAACAATGTTTGGGTGCTTTAGGGAAGTTAAAACTTGAACTTCAGAAGGAATGCCATCATCTCCAAGAGTTAAAAGGGACTTGTTAATAAACTTTGCAATAACATTTTTTCCTGTTCTCTTATCAAAAGCTTCTTTAACAAATGAGTATCCTCCAACACCTTTATCTCCTTTAATATCATAATCATTTTCAAACTTTCTATTATTTCTATTTGGAAAAAAAAAAGAAAAAGAAAAGTTTAGAAATATGTTCATTTGGAAAAAGAAAAGAAAAAGAAAAAGAAAAAGAAAAAGAAAAGAAAAAGAAAGAAAGAAAGAAATGCTTACTTTGATTTTCCATTCTTTAACTTGGCGCTTCTACAAATCATCTTTAATGTATCAACTTTTGCTTCTTCAATACTGTTTTTCCATTCTTTACCTTCTTGAATTGAAGCTGAAAATTTAAGGGCCATTCTTCCATGAGAGAAAATACTACAAATGAATTGGTTAAGATATTTCTTTTCTTCAACTTGAATTTCATTGATTTCTGTAATTAATAAATGATAAACTGGTGGGGTATCACATTCCTCTGTCTCATAAATTAAGATACGGAATTGAGTTAAGACGCAAAAGTAAGTACACCAAGATGGGTTAACTAAAGGGGCTTGCATGAATAAGACTCCAATACGAAGATATTCAGAGTTTGACTTTAAGTTAGGAGTTGAAGATGAGCGAATGAGTCCTTCTTGTTTTTGTCTCTTTTTCATTGATTCAAAGTTATAAATTGCAGTTGGCTTCATTAAAATATCATCATTTTTTGGGAGGAGGGTCAAGTTTGGAAGGCTTCCTACTTCATCAACAAAAGTTAAGACACTTTCTAAATCAAAGACATCAGGGTTAAAGATAAAGCTGCCTTTAGTTTCATCTTTTTTATCATAGCCTTCACGAAGGTTAGCAACTGAACGAACAGAAAGAGTTGATTGTTGAAGAGAGAGTCTAGTACAAGAACCTAACATATCACCTGAACGACTTCTTTTGAGTGAGTAAAGGCTTTCACTTGAAGCGAAGCTGCTATGAAGGTGATGAAGGGAGATATTTGAACCAAAGTTAGTTTTTCCTAAGTTAAAGTTTCCTTCTGACTTGAGAGGTAAAAATTCTTTAGAGTCATCAAGTTGAGGTAAAGAACCACTTCTAGAGGATTTATATTCTTTAAGTGAAGGGAATTTTCTAGTTTCAACAACTGTTTCATTTTCTGAAGGAGTAGGTGAAGTATCAAAAGTTTCAGAGTTGACTGACTTTCTCTTGTCTGATTTTTTTCTAATCAAAGATAAAGCGGCTCTTGTGAAAGTATGTTTGGATTTTGGAGAGTGAGGGGAGTTAGGTGAGCGAGGTGATTGAGGAGGTGATTCTGGAGGTGTTGGTTCTTTACTCTTATCTTTGTCTTTCTTTTTCAAACTAAGTGAAAGTCTTCTTGATTTTTTTTCTGTTGGAGGGCTTGAAACTTCTAAAGGTGGTAAGCTCTTCTTCTTCTTTGGTTGTTGTTCATCTTTTAAACCTTCATATTCAACGACTTCTTCTTCTTCTTCTTCTTCATGTGACTCACCAATTTGTAAGTTAATAAATATTTGTTGACTGTGTTGGAACTCTTCTAAAGTTGACTCCTTAAGAGAACCTCTACGACTAAGACTTAAACGTCTAAGAACTTCCATTTGTTATTTTTTTTTTTTGGTATGAAGGGTGTATTATAAAATTATAAATAAATATGTTATACAATGACTTTTGTTAAAATGGTTTTTTGTTCAAAAAGGAATGAGATAAGCAGAAAAAAAAAAGAGTTAATTGAAAAAGAAAAAGAGAAAAAAAAAGAAACAAAAATCAAAAAAAATTCTGAGCTTTTATAGTTTTTTGGGTTTAAGGATTTCTGCCTAAAATGAAAAAATGAAAAATCTTCCTCCTTTCTTTTTGATTATTATTTTTGGTTTGATTTTCCTCCTTTTTGTTGTGGCGACCAAAAAAAAAAAAAACAAAAACAAAAAAAGTAAAAAAAGAAGAACAGGGGCTTTTGATTATTCTGATTTTTTCGGATATTAATTTTTTCCTTTGAAACCTAGTTTTGGGAAGTTTTGAAACACAGAAAAATCCTTGGAAAAACCCAAAATAATCGAAAACAAAGAAAAAAGAAAGAAATGAAAGGGAAGTGTTTCAAAACACAAATAAATAAACAAATCATCAAAAAAATAAATAAAATGAAAAAATGAAAAATCATTTTATATCAATGCTGTTCTTCTTGTTTGCTTTTGAACTTACATCTTTTTTGATTTTGTGGTTTGTGTTTTTTTGTTTTGTTTTGTTTTTCCGGAAAATTGAATTCGATTCGGAAAGCAAGCTCAAAGGTAGGATACTGTCGGATTCTTATTCAGTTGTTAGGCAAAAATAACAACTTGGACTGTATTGTGATCGATTTGATGTTTCCGATTTGGTGGAAACGAAAAAACGTGATTTAATTTTTTTGTTTTGTCCCTAAAACGAAAAAAATAAAACATGGCGGAAAACAAACATGGCAGTATGGTGGAAAAAAAAAATTTTTGGAAATTTGGATTGACAAAATGACAATGTTGAGGGAATGTGTTTTGATGTAAATGAAATGTCTTATTATTTGTTGTTTATTGTTAATAATTGCAATTACTTTTTAATTAAAATTCTTTCAAATTATAATTCTTCGAAATTCAAGATCCTCATGAGTATGGCAGATAAACCTAAACAAAGATTAATTATTCCCTCTCACCTGCTTTATCCATTAGCTGATTTCAATTTAAGAAATTTAGATTCATATTCAGGATTTCAAAATATTCAGCATCTTCCTAGTAGTGTGAATAATAGTATAACAAGATTAAGTCTTCCATCATCCATTAGCTTCTTTATTTTGAATTCATATTAAGAATTTCAAAACATTCAAATCCAGAATTTATCATTGATGCACCAATTCCTCCTAAACAAACAATTCCTGACCAATTTGAAGATCCATCTCAAATACAAGAAATTCAAGAAAATTCTCGTTCTGAGATTCCCTTTGAATTATCGACTAAGCACAAAATTCACAACAAAAATCAAACTCAATTTCTCAATCAGGGGAAAGTATTTCAGAACAATGGATTGTGATCAAAGGTTATCCGAATTATCAGATAAGTAACAAGGGCAATGTCTACTCCTTCAATCGCAAAAGACTAATGAAAAAAGTTTTTGATCGCCATGGCTATGAAAGTGTTGTTCTGTGTAATGAAGACGGGAAGAAATTTTTTTTGATTCGTAGACTAGTTTCTCAGCCTTCCTCATCCAGAAAATAAACCTCAAGTTAACCACATTGATGGGAATCCAAGAAATAATAACTTGCAAAACTTAGAGTGGTGCACTCCAAAGGAAAACAATGAACACACAATAAGGACAGGTCTCAGAAAGAATGTCAGGCAAAAGAAAAAAAAACAAGCGTTCTTTCAAGTGGCTCAACAATGGCTTAAAATGACCTATTTTCAAAGGAAAAAAAAAAAGAATGAGGAGTGAAAGAAAAAATAAAATTTGTTTTTCTTTTGAAAGTTGTATTGTTTGTTAGTAAGTTCACTTTAAAATGTTGATATTTTATCTTGATATCAATCGTGTGAAAAGAGATTGAGCTTCAAAGCAGAAAAAAAAAAAAAAAAAAAAAAAAAAAAAAAAAAAAAAAAAAAAAAAAAAAAAAAAAAAAAAAAAAAAAAAAACAAAGGATCGAAAAAAAAGATCAGAAAGAGATCCAACTCAAATTAAAAAGAAAAAAGCTTTCATCTTCAAAATAAAAGAACAACGAGAAAAATGAAATGAAAGCTCAAGTTGTTTTTTATGGAAAAAATTAGAACTTATTATAATAATTGAAAAAAAGGGATGAAAGTAGTTACTTACTGAAAGCAAAACCGAAATCCAAAAAAGTCTGCCATTTTATTTTATTTTATTTCTCTTTCATCCACAGAGTTTACTAGTAAACTCGAGTTTACTCAACAATCAAATAAGAAACCATCGGAAACAATAACAAATATTTTGCAAATGAGTTTTTTTTTTTTTAAAAAAAAAGAGGTCAGTTGACCAGCATATATAAAAACATCCAATTTTGGATTGACAATTTTGACAATTTCGAAGAATTAGAGCTTGGAAGAGTTTGAAAGAGTTTTAAACAACAAGACATTTATTTCCTTTACACTGAATATTTTGTAACAATGGGATAAAGAAATTAGTTTGAATGATCAACCATTGTCGAGATTAATTATTCCATTCCATTTCCTTTGCATTCAAAACACAGTCAAGATATTCATAAGTATGGTAGATAAACCTAAACAAAGATTAATTATTCCACCTCACCTGCTTTATCCATTCGCTGGCTTCAATTTAAGAAATTTGGATTGTTATTCAGGATTTCAAAATATTCAACCTCTTCCAAACCTTCAAGTTAGAATTCTAAATAATATTCCTAATAGTAGTGTATAACAAGATTAAGTCTTCCAGCAGGATTTCAAAACACTCAACCTCCAGAATTTTTCATTGATTACCCATGTTCTTATTCAGATTCTTCATCCGAACCACCTCACACAATTCCTGATCCTCAACAAGCAATTCTTATTCAACCTAAGCTCCAATTTGAAGATCCACCTCAAGAAAATTTAAGAAAGGATAAGACTTTAGTTAAATTTCATGAATTTGATCCAACAAAAAAATTCACTCCAACAAACCAAGGAAAAATACTTTCAAAGTCCTTTTGAACAATGGGTTGTCGTTAATAACTTTCCTAAATATATGATAAGCAACAAGAGAAATGTCTACTCCTTCAAACGCAAAAGACAAACGAAAAAACTAACAGCCACGGCTATGAAAGTATTATTCTGCCAATGAAATTCATAGACTAGTTTGTCAGCCTTCCTTCCCAAACCCAGAGGATAAGCCCCTTGTAAACCACATTGATGAGAATCCAAGAAATAATAACTTGCAAAACTTAGAGTGGTGCACTCCAAAGGAAAACATTAACCACGCAGGAAGGACTGGTCTGTTCAAAAGAAGTTGTAAAAATAAAAATAATAAAAAAAATAAACTAAAAAACATCAGAAAAACATGGCGGAAATGAGTTTTGAATTCAACCAACACATTAATGACTTGGATAGTTACTTTAACACCTTACTTCAAGCTCAAACAACCACTGAAACTGATTTCAATCATGATAATATCTATAACTTATATCATTCTATCATTGTATATTGTTTAAAGAATCAAGAAGTAACTCAAGCTGAGAAATTTGTTGAACAATATCGAATGTTTGAACAAGGAATTGGAGGGAAGAAAAGTGAGAAAAGACTTGGAAGGAATTTAAAAGAGTTTGGAAAAATGTTTATAGAGTTTGAAAAGTATGGAGAAGGAAAGAAAATTTTTGATAAAGTTATTATTCTTGAACAAAAGATTTCAAATGAGGAATTAAATTTTGAATATTGTAAAGTTATAAGAGAAATGGGAGAGTTTTTTTTGGAAAAGGATAGATTTCAAGAAGCAAAACAATATTTTGATAAATATATTCAAATTGAGATTTCAAATCAAGGAGGAGAAGAAAATATTGAAATGTTAAAAATTTATGAAAGTTTAGGGAAACTATTTATAAGTAAAGAGAAAGTTAAAGAAGCGAAAAAATATTTTGATAAAGTTCTTCATATACAACGAGAAATATTAGAAAGTGAGGAAGAAGACTCTCAATTATGGAAAATAGTACAAGAAATTGGAACAACATTTTTAGAAAAAAATAAACCAATGGAAGCTGATTATTATTTTCAACATTATTTAAAGTTTATTGAAGAGAAAAATAGAAATTTAATTCCAATACTTCAAGAAATTGGAAAAAATTATCTTGATTTTGGATATTTAGAAAAATCAATGATTTATTTTCAACAAATTTTTCAACATTTTTCTCAATTAAAATCATCACCAAAATCAAAAGAATTGACCATATTCTCTGAAATCTCAAACAATTTTTTAAGAAATAAACATTTCTTTGAAGCAAAAGATTTCCTTGATCATGAACTTCGATTTCAAGAAAAATTCTCAACAACATCTCCAGAGGAAATTTCAACTCAATTATTTGAATCAGGGAAAAAGTTTTTAGATTATGATTGTCCTTTAATCTCAGTTGATTATTTTGAAAGATTTATTGAAAATGAACAAAAAATTCAAAGTTGTCAATTTAGTCCCAAACTTTCTCAATCTCTTTATCAAATTGCTGAAATATTTTTTAACTCAAGAAACAATAAACAAGCAAGAGCTTATTTTGATCAATATTTAGAAATGGAACAAAAAATGATGCAATCATCAAATCAAAAAGAACTTTCTCAATTAATGAAAAAAATTGCTAAAAAGTTTTTTGATCAAAATTTATTCATTGATTCTAGGGATTACTATATCAAATCTCTTGATACTCTTCAAAAGGAAACAAAGGATCCAAACAATTTAAAAGATATTTCTAAACTCACTCAAGAAATTGGAATGGATTTTTTTAACAAAAAAGCTTTTAGACTTTCCAAAGAATTTTTTGATAGACATTTAGAAATTGAGAAAAGTTTATCAAATAATCAACCCACTCCAAATTATAATGAAAAAACTCTATTCATCGCAAAATTATTTTGTCATGAATGGCAAATTGAAGTTTCAAAGGAATATTTTGACAAGTATAGTATCTTACAAAAAGAAATGACTCAAAATTACAAGAACTTTTCAACTTCTCAATTATTTAATGAAACTTGTCAAGAAATGATTCAATCTGTTGAACAATCAACTGGTAAGGACTCATATGAATACTTTAAAGTAATACTCAATGCAGGAATTTCTTGTAATACATTTGGAGAAGTTGAAAATGCCAAAATCTTCTTTCAAACTGCATTAACTTTTATTCAAAATCATCCAAATGATTATATTCATGAAAAAATTCAACTTTTTATTTCTTTTGGAGAATTATATTGGATACTAAGTGAAACATCAAAAGCTGAGGAATTTTTTGAGAATACGAAACATGACCTTGATTCCTTAACAAATGATTCTCAAAATATTAAATTAAAAAGGATTTCTCTTCTTACAAATCTTGGAAAAGTTTCATTAGATAAATTAGAATTTCAAAAAGCAATGGAATATTTTGAAAAATCTTTATCTCTTTGTCAAAGTACTTTTCCAGATCGTCCTCATTTAGAAGCAATCTCAATTCAAGGGATAGGAAACTCACTTATAGGTTTAGGAAATATTGAAGATGGAATGTTTAAACTTGAAAGAGCTTTCTCTTTATTAGAAAAATATTCTTACTTTACATTGAACTCAAATCCTCAACTTCGAACTTCAATTCAAAGTGTTCAACTTGCTTTAATTTATAAAGATTTAGCTAATGCTTGGAATCAAAAAGGAAATGAAAAATTGAAGAGAAAGTTTTTAATGAAATCTTTAAGAATCCTTCAATTTGTTTATACGAACCCAAATCATCCATATATTGAATCATTACAAGAGCAACTTCTAAATACCTCCAATGACATTGTTGAGGAAGAATTAACAAAACAATCAAAAAATTTCAAATCTCGTCAAACTGAAGCAAAGCCATCATCAGATGAAGTTGATTTAGAAAAACATTACCTAAGATTTCGTGGAAAAAATCTTATTGATCTTCAAAAAGGAGCTTATTTTCAAGATATTGAAGAACCTGTAAAAAAGAAAAGAATTTGTAACTTCAATCTTGTCATCAAAGTTCTATCATTATTAACTGTAGTTATTTTAATTGGAGCTTATTATCAAAGTTTAAAAGTTGTAAAGGAAAATAAAGAAAAAATGAATTAAATTTGTCAATTTTTAGAGCAAATCAATTCTACAAGAATAGTTTTTCAAAGAAAAGTTTTTTTTTTTTTTTTTTTTTTTTTTTATTTTTTTTTTTTTTTTTTTTTTTTTTTTTTTTTTTTTTTTT
>Ga0209960_1004095_pt1 | contig 11540 bp, 10 predicted proteins | sample ThiBiot_500_plan_2_FD_183947 | JGI IMG/M metagenome (GOLD analysis project Ga0209960, IMG submission 183947) | Wastewater bioreactor microbial communities from Cape Town, South Africa - Thiocy_expt_500_plan (SPAdes) | ecosystem: Engineered > Bioreactor > Thiocyanate-remediating >... | reverse complement strand
TACAATTTTGGAGCCCCTGTATATCGTCGAAATAGTTTTGTTTCTTTTTTCTTCAGAGGATGAAGTTGATGATACCATGGATTCAATTTAATCGGTAATCAATTACCAGTCTTTTTCTCGTGTGAAATCTGATATTCCAGACTAAGGCCAATAATAAGATCAGATTTAAACAGCATCTACCGTGATTTATTCAAAAAATCTTTGTATATTTTGAAATAAAAACTATCGTATCTCTCGAGTATAGGTGAAGAAAAAACAGAAAGTGAAAGTTTAGATGGCAATGGAGCAATGGACAAGACTGAGAGTCCCACAAGTAAATCCCAGTAGCTCCTCGAGTTAATTGTTTTTTTTTTCTTTCTTTTAGATTGTCAATTGACAAGACAACGATTTAACCTTTTGAATTAATGAAATTGTTAAATCGAAGATCTTGTTATTATTCTCCATTATCTCGAAATTACATTTCATTAAATAAACTATGGATGCTTCTATTGACTATCTTGTTCATTGTCGTTTATTTAATATGTTTTAATGAAAATTTTGAATTTTGTAATCCAGGAGAAGCTTTGTGGTGGTTTTGTCCTTGGCCAGATCCTAAAACAACAGTTTGTTCTTGGGATAAACATTTTCCTCTAATAAATCCAAAACATCGGTTTGATTTCATTTGTTTTTTGTTCAAATTTAAAATTGTAAAAATTTGTACATAAACGTTTAGTTCTCCTGAAGATTATGATCACCTATTAAAATCATCGATTAAAGTTCGTCCATCATTTGAATTTAATGATAAGACATTAGTCAAATGCGAAGAGGACTCAATTGATTTATTAATATTTGTGATATCAAAATGTTCGCACAGTTCAATTCGTCAAACAATTCGTCGAACGTGGGCAAATAAAAATGTTTTAAAAGAATTTTATCCAAAATTCGAAATGAAAGTTTTGTTTTTGGTTGATATTGATTCGAAATCGAAACATCAAATTGAACTTGAACATTTTCATCATAAAGATCTTGTGCAAGTGATTAATTTACCCGAAGATTATTCGTATGTAACCGAACGTGAATCTGCAATTTACGATTTTGTTAATAAAAATTGTCAACAAATAAAATATTTATTTAAAACTGACGATGATATTTTTCTCAATACTTTTCTATTATTAAATTATCTCAATGAAAATTCATTAGAATTGAAAAATACAAATTATGTTCTCTCGGGTTTTCCAATTCAACACGGTTTAGTTGTTCGTCATACGAATAGTTTCGTTGGACAAAGATATATCATCACAAAATCGGAATATTCCTGTCCAAGATATCCGGTTTTTCTCTCTGGTTTCGGTTATTTAATGTCATTTAATACGACAAGATTATTTCTCAATAGTTATTTAACTGATGTCGAACCATTTCCATTGTCTGATGTTTATTTCACTGGTTTATTATCAGAAATGTTGAATATTAAACGGAGAAGTTTATTTGAAAATATTGATTTTCCCTATGAAGAAACTTGTCGAGAGAATTTCTTTAATAAATTGAATTCGATTTTACTTTGTGCTGCATCGAATGATCATTTTCAAAAAGAAAAAACCGATGAAAAAACTAATTTTATGAATTTTTATAATCTCTATTGGACAAAATTGATTCATCTCTATCAAACGAACAGTTTATCTTCTCCATAATCATGTGCGTTTTCTTTTTTATCAAATAAAAATTTCGTTATTTGAAAAGAATGTTATTTAAGTATGCATGTCTCGAGTATTTCTTCACTTTGATGCATAGAAAAGAATGTCAAGGTGAAAAAGTACTGAGAGGTTGTAGGCCTCTTTTCCTTTTATATTTGTCCATTGACTGGAAAGCGTTTGGCTTTTTGTGTCCTCGCAAAATTTCAAAATGAGATAAATTTAAATTCGACTAAGCAAAAATGGAATGAATCGTTTGTTTTTTTGATAATGAAAATGAAAATGAAGAAGAAGACAAAGACAAAGAATATTAAAACTAAAAGAAGAACAAACAAATATCACAAAAACAGAATGAAGAAATGTTGATATCGTTAAGTAGAGATTGTTTTCCAATAAATTAAAGTGAAAAGAAAATGTTTCGATTTGATTGAAAATTCAATGAGAATTTAATCGAATAATTCAACTTCTTGATTAAAAGTCCATTTTTGATTTGCATCATTTGAATTGCATCGATTGAGAACAACATTTGTATCGCCTGAGATAGTCAAACATTGACCTTTCAATTGTTCATTTTCCAATTGAGAATTCTTTCAAAGTTAAAAAAAAAAACAACAATAAGAGAGAAATTGAATTGTTTGTTCTCCTACTTCGTTGTATTTCCAATTTTGTTGTCGATTATCTTGATCACACATTGTGAAAATTATATTTTTGATTGCATTGGCTTTTCCATGTTGAGGTTCCAAACATAATTCATCGAAATAGATTTTATTGGTTTTTGTATATAAAAATATCTATTCAATTGACGAAAAAAAACAAAAATCAAACAAAAGATTATATTTTTTGGTAAAGAAATTCACTTGATTTCCTCCATCTTTATGACAAGCTTGTGCTTGAACTTGAGTATTAAGTCCTTTGGAAATATCAGGGCCGGTCATTGAATCTAAACAACGTTGATTTTCAGTGGAAATCTAAATAGATCGATGTTATTTTTAACACGGAGAAACAAAACTCGTCGAATTACAGTTCCAATAAATCGATGATTGAATGGAAAGTTTTTCAATTGAAACATTTGTAAATAATCTTTAAAAGTTCCACATTTTAAATTTTGTCTCAGAGCAATTCGATCGGACACATCGCCGCCATTGAGACGTTTTATATCTGGATTAACAGCATAGATCAATTGTTTATATTCATCTAACCAAACTAGAGCAACTCGTTTGTAATTTTTGAAAATTGTCACGAAAATATTTTCGGATTCGAGAAATTTATACGGTGTTTCCTTTCGAAAAACATGTGCAACATGAGCACACGGATGAATCAAGATCTTTCCGCCGCACATCCAACATTTAAATGACATTTCACTAAAAAAAACAAAGGAAATATCCAACGAATTCATTCATTTGTTTGTTTGCTATTTACAGGTTTTCTCCACCCCAAATTTTAATTCCTTCATCGTACATTCCCAATTCTTCAAAATAAAGTCGATCAATTGCGTAAAGACCACCAGCCATTGTCGGCGTACTAAGAAAAACAAAAAAAACGAAGATTTTCTATTGAAATTTGGTTTTTCTCTCAATCAAACCGAACGGGTTCGTCTTTTTGAAACGATTGATTTTCGATTTTCGACCATCGAAAGATCATTTTCCAACTGAAAGTACCGAAAATATCCGTTGCACCATGTAACAATTGAAATGCATCCCAAGTGAGAACATCAATGATCGGACAAACAATTGTTTTTCTAAACAAAAAACGATTCGATAGTGATTAAAAGAACATCGAAAACTAACCGATCTTTTTTTATTTCTTCGAGTAAATAGAGAAGCCAACCATTGAGTACTTCAACATGAGAATCAAGAAACATTAAAGTTTCTCCTGTTGCAATTTTTGCAGCTGAAAGAAAAACGCATAACAACGAAAGATCAACATCGAAATGTGAATACCTTTAACTCTCGAGCTAATTAAACCTAAACGTTTTTCATTTCGTAGAAGCATTGTTTTGACAGGAAGTGTTTCAATAAATCTTTGTAATGGCTCGTGAAGATAATCTATTCAACGAAACGAACAATCATTTCATTTATCGTCGAAGAATATTTTTGAAATATGCAGACCTCGATCGATACTCGCGTCATCGAGTAAAATGATTTCATGAATTAATTTCCACGGTGTTCGATTAATAATACTGACGAGTGTTCGTAATAAAGTCGAATTACCCTCGTTATGAAAAACAATAATAATCGACGTATTAGGTAAAGGACCTTGAAATGTTGAATGGGCTTTACAACTAAAGTCACGCAAATTTTCGGGGTGAAAAACAAAAGCAAAAATGACGAACTGTTCATTTCTGATGTCAGGCATTGCACGATTTAAAGCAATTCGATCGCTAACAGCGATGTCGAACATATTTTCTGAGAAACGTCGTTTCGATTCTTCGAGAAGATTCTCCGGCGGGAGATAAGCTTCGCCCATTTCTCCTGGCCAATCCGATGGATTTTCATTTTCAATCGAACCTTTGCGATAGGAAAATCAGTCATTTCACAGTCAAAATCCACAACAACAACAAACTTTGCTCAGGAATTCGATAGACTCGATCGTCGTTCGAACATTGACCAGTTCGTTGACAACTTTCTGATTGATAAATATCTTTATATTTGATTTTCACGACATTGTTGTCGGCATTCGATTTTTTCATTTGATTTGTTGCTTGATGATTATCTTCTACGAAGACAAAAATTCTTTCTTTTGCTTTTCCATTCATTGAAAATAAAACAAACGTGATGAACGAACAGATTGTTGTTCGAATTGATAAGAATCCGAACAAAAACGAGTTAAAAATTGACCAATACCACAGAATGTATCTTTAACAAACAAAACGTCTTTTGTAATCAAACAAAGTTTCTTGTAAATACTTTTGATTAGATTATTTTGCGCACAAGCAGCCGATGAATTATATTTGGTTAAAGTAAATAAACCAAGAGAAACAATTATAATCCAAATAGATGAGGTTAAAAAGATCGTTCGAACTCGATCATTGGAAAGAAAACTTGTTTCAAATTGTCGATTCGATGACATTTCACGTGAAGTTGTCAAAGAAGATGTTGACGACGATTGAGATCCAACACCGCCACCTCGTCGTTTCATTTTTTTTCTATTCTTCGGGTTTTACAGTATTATCTTCAAAAAGAAACAAGAAAATATTTGAAAAACGTAATCTATCTTCGAACATTAATAAAAAAAATGTCTAACGAATATGCGAACGTCTACTGTTCCCTTTTTTTTTCTTCTCATTCTGTTCATTAAATATAACTTTTATAAAAATATTTTATTACCCGACAAATATTTTCTACCAATCACACTCTTACAGAGATTTATTTTAATTAAATTGATTGTGATATAGCGCCATCTTTCTTTCTTCTTGTCTTATTAATTAACTAATTTAACAAATTCATCAACTAGCAACATTAGTTCGAGAGAAAAACTCCGAGTTCGAGATTTGACAAAACAATAGAACAATCAAATGAAGGTTAAAAAAGCAGAAAAACTATTTTCCTGTACTGAGAAGATGGTTATGTTAATAGACTAATTCAATACTCAACAATGAATTCATTCATCAGATTTTAACGTCAATTATCAAGATAAAATCCATTCTAAATATAGCCAAACCGAAAAAAAAACGTTTTCTATACAAAACAAATCGATAGACAACATGGCTTTTGTTCGTCTTTATCTCTCTTCTCCTGGATAGATCTCGAGCCAAAACAATAATTTAATTATCTTCTCCACACAAAAAGAGTCTTGCGTATTCAATGAAATAATAATCTTCTTCTTTTTTCACAGTCTCGATGCATAGAATATCTTTATTTGTTATAGGAAAAATGAGAAGACTAAATCGGCTTAAGAGATGTAATAATATTGTTAATAAAACAACAAAAAAAAAGAACTTTTTTTGGTGTGTATAAAGTCGAATAATCTCAATATTCATCGATAGTAATCATGTTGAATTGTAATACCCAACGGGAAAAGAATAACAAAAAACGTTCTGATTTATTTTCAAAATCAAGGTTTTTCTGTTTATTGTTCAAACTCAATGACAAATTGGCTTGATTTGAAAAACGAGACTTTGAATTGCCAATTAAACGGATCAACAGGAAAAAAAAGTGACGCAATCAGAAAAGAAGAAGAAAAAAAAGGTAGAAGAGTTAGTTGTCATGACACACACGTCGTCTTCAATAATGATCATTGATCTCGTTAGTCTATCGAATAATCGTTTGTCGGCAGATTTTGTTTGATTAAAATCACGTTCATGTCAACAATATTCAATCAAAAGTTCTTTTTTTTTGTTTATTTAAAGATAATTGTCCTTCGAAGAAAATATATCTCACAAGTGGATCAATATCAACTCTCTAGAAATCATTACCATTCTACAACACACACACACACACACACAAAGAACAGGAGAAACGAGGAGAGAGAAGAGAAGAGAAGAGAAAGGAGAAAAGAAAAAAAAAGCGTTGTCTATGTTATTCTCATCTGTTGAACAGAAGTCGAAGAGAATAGTGAAGCAATTAGTTGTCGTTTTTTTTACATAGCGAGAAGCACAGTTGAATATCTCTGAAACGAGCATCTAATAATCATGGTTCAATTAATGATCATCATATTCGTGTTATCTATGAACATATTTCAATCATATCAAGACAAGTTCAATGTCGATCTTGGTCAAGATGTAACGTTTTCATGCGTATTTACAGATGAATCTGATTTGAATTTAGTAAGTTAAATGTCGATGTTCTACATTTTGTATGTATTCGATGAAATGTAATTATTTTGGTCAATCGAGCATAGATAATCGATTTGAAGAAAGATAGTTTTGATTAGTTTCATTGAAATCTATTTGTTTGAGATCGAAAGGTCAGTGAAGTGAATAGAAAATTGTTTTTTTCCAATGAACGCATAACCAAATCAATATTATTGTTAGTTCAATGATACTCAACAACTATTTTATGAGGCAAACATTCGACAATAAAGAACAATAGAATGAGAATGACGAAGTTAGACATATGTTCACTGATGATCAGACAAGTGACCACTTAGATTGAAATGGCCATTTTCTATCCTAAGGTTGAATACATATTCGATAGTCGAATCACTTTTCCTCTTCAAATCTCAATGTCGTATTTTGTTTCTTGTTAAAGGTTTCATTTATGTATCAATCAACGGGTGCCATACTTTCAGTTGGCTTAGATTTATTTCTCGATCGTTCATTTGGAAACAATCAACTCGAATTAATTCGATTTTCATCAACTCGTTTAGATTTAAAAATCTTTTCAGTTAATCAAAATGATTCTGGTCTTTATTCATGTATGATTGAACATCAAATTTTAGCATCATTTTTACTTGAAATCTACGGTAAGTTCAACTCAATTCATCTGTCTATCACCAATTCATTCAGCTGAACAACTTCTTCTTCTTTTTTTTTAAATCAAACTTCGTGTGTCTTGTCAAGTAGATACCCTTGAAACAACAAGATAACGAATATTATATAACGACAGTTAGCATATCATTTCAGAGAAAGAAGAAGAAGAAGAAATAAATAATTGAATATGTCACAAGAATCAGAGAGAGAGAGAGAGCAACCAAGAAAGAAATCAGTTTTTCTTTTGCTTTTTCATTATTTTTGGTTGATCGAGCAGAAGATAAATTCGAACATGTGTGCTAATCTGATCCACTTACTCAGTAGTTCTTCTTTTCTAAACAATTAGTTATCTCATTTGGAGAGAAATCCTTCTTTCTCGAACAGATAAACAATAGTTTGGATCGATTGATATCATTTTTGATTTATTTTCTATTCTATGCAATGGCCTTGACAGTTGTCTATAATTAAATAGAGTAGAGAACAAAAAAAAAGAATCAGAATAAAAGAAGAAAAGGATTTGTCAAATGATTAATATAGAAATGTAATTTGTTCAGAGAATAATTGTAAAAAAAAAAGAATCAATGAATTTCATCTCATTAATAAAAGACTGAATTCATACGATTTAAAATCAATTGTTAATCTTCTTAATAATTTTGAAAAAAGAAAGTTCTTTTGTATTGAATAAAATCTTCTTAAAATCTTAATTTAGTACCGCCAAGACTTTTATCTTATTCTCCAAGTGAAGCAAGTATAACCTATACTGAACAATTGCCACTGAATCTATCGTGTCATGTCTTTGCTATTCCTCCGGCAAACATCACTTGGATCTATACAAATCATAACAAACAATCGAGAAGTAACAACAAAAACATTTCTAATTTTGAAAATCTAAATGAAACTGTTTTTGTAAAGTAATTCATCGAGGAGACGATATTTATATCTCATCAGTAAAATCAGTTGATAGCGGATTATATGAATGTACAGCATCGAATGGATATCATGCAACAATTAGTCGTTCATTCTATGTCACTGTTCAATGTAAGTCGTCTAATCCTTCGTCTGTCTTCAATTTCAACAACAAAAACAAAATCGTTCTGTCATCTAAAATAACACGTTTGCATTTTGTTCAAAGATTCACCTCGAATAATCAAAACACAAATGAATATTTCAACGAAATTACATCGAGAATTAACCTGTGAAATTTGTTCGATTCCTAAATCGAGTATTTTTTGGTTTCAAAATGGAAATCAACTTGTTTCCAATCAAAATTATTTCATTAAATTTCATTCGAAACTTATCGACAACGAACAATGTACAACTACAACTTTAATCATTCATGTAAATCGACATTTTGTTTTTTCTGTCTCTCAAATAATTTTCCTTTTTTTTATTCAATTGAAAAAAAGAATTCTCCGAATGGCAAAGACGGTCGATATGAATGTCGAGCAGAGAATCTTCTCGGTCATAAAAGTGAACATTTCGATACACATTCGAAAATCGGTAAAATCTCAATCGATTGATTTCTCTCATTGAAATTTGTTTGGTTTCAATTTTATTTAGCAGTGAAATCTCGATCTGATGACGAATATCGAATTCAATTGATTTCAGGTAAAAAAAACGATTTTCTCTCAACAAAACAAAACAAAAGCTGAAATTCGAATTGTAGATAGTTCAATCGACTTAGTATCAATATCAAAATTAAATCTTTTTATGAGTTTTATTCTTTTAAAATTTGTCTTCTGACAAAACAATAACGACAGAAACAAAAGCAACAGTCCGGTGATGAAAATAAACTTAAACTACTTTTATCGGGAATTTTCGTTTTTTAAGCTTTTGATGTGTTTTCTTTTGTCATTTGTTTGTTCTTCTTCAATTTCTTCTTCGTTTTTTTTTATTTTATTTGATTAATAAAAAGAAAGAAAGAAAAAAACAGAATTTCGTTTGTTGTTGTTGTTGTTGTCAAAATCACCGGAATCGAAGTCGAAAAAGAAAAGATACTGATTAGAGTTTTGTCAAGAAAAATTTCACAATGAAAATCGAGAAAAGAATTACGAAATACGACGAAGAAAATCGAATTGATTTGTTGGGTAATATTGAATAGTCAGTCAAAGTTAAATTCAAATTTTTGTCATTATCAATTAATAAAGCTGTTCGACCATTTCGATTGATTTCATTTTGTTTCAGTTTCAAATTTGGCAAATCGATTCGTTCGACGTCAATCGACGAAGAATTTTCACCTAAATTATTTTCCGCTTGACATTTATATCGACCGAATTGATACGGGCTTATGTCCTATTTCAAACATTGAAAAATACAAAAAATGTCGTCGACAAACGAGAAAATGTTCAACTTACGACAATTTCAATCGTTGAAATCGAACATTGAGAATCGTTTTCTATCTCAATTTTCGTAATAACATTTATATCATTGAGATATTCATCGTTTCTAAACCAGTTAACATGAGTTATTTGTGGAAATGAACATATTTGACAAGTTATATTAACAGTATCATGAACAGAACTTTCGATTCGATCATTTAATGAAATTACTCGAGGAGAATCTAAATTGATCAATTATTATGTAACAAAAAAAACACAGCACACGAAAGATTAGAATAATTGAATGTCATCTTATGTTCAAGATAGACTAATTAAGTAGTGTGATCTACACAACCAACGGAAGGACTTTTTCTTCTCTCTCTCTCTCTTTCCCTCTCTCGTCTCAATTTACTTGTAATTTAGCAAAGAATTTGTCATGCAAATAAAACTTACATTGAACAGTAACATAAAATGAACGACTAATTGATGAATGATAACCATTCGAAATTATACATTCATATAAACCACTATCATTGTCATCAACTGATTTTATATAAACTTGTTCTTCATTATGAATTACTAAAAACATTTTTGTTTTGTCTCTTCAAATAAATAAAAACACTCGTCCGAGTCAATTTACCTTTGGATTGTTTGTTCATATCTTTGAATATCCAAGTTACATTGGCTGAAGGAATAGCAAATCCATGGCACGTTAAATTCATTGATGAACCTTCGGAATAAGAAATACTCGGCTCCTTGGGTGAATAAGATACTAATCGAGGTGGAACTAAAAAAAACGATATGTATACAAATTTGTATCGACACACAAACCAGTTAACATATGATCTCGATGTAGAAAAGGTTAAGACATGAACCATATTTCTTTTTATCTCTGTTTTCGTATTGTTATTCATCAGCATACGGATGCGTCATTAACACAAATCTATCTCGATGCCTGTCAAGATTACGACAAGCACGCACGCACACACATACTCATACAATTAACACATCTTTATTATCCAATCGAAATCTTTTTCCATCAATATCAAATACAAATTATTCAATTCATCTTTTCTCGATAATGTCATTTTCAATTAGTTCAAATCAATTCGAGTTCTTACCAAGTATTTCCAATGAAAATGATGTTAATTTGTCGTCATTTAACATACAAGTGTAAATTCCCGAATCATTTTGATTGACAGAAATTATTTTCAAATCTAAACGATTGTTTGAGAGAGATTTCAATTCGAGATGAGTTTTTGTTGAGAATTCATTGAGAAATAATTCTAAGCCAACTGATAGAATGTCGCCTGTTGTTTGACGCATAAAAGACACCTGAAGAAAATAACAAAATCATTAATGCATCGGATGTTTAACAAAGAAACAAACAAATCTCTTCAATAAAAGACTCGTAACTTCAATTCAAACAAAAAAAGACAACATATGATCAAATGCAATTCTCAGTTAGAGAAACAAGCTGATGCAACTTCAACGATGAACAGTTTTTAGTCACGGACACAGATTTAATTGATTTAGAAAAAAAGAGGACAACGAGAAGATAAATGTGTAGACATCGATTTGTGATTAAAATAACACTGTTTGACCATATGAAGTAAACGATATCTTCTACATAAACTATCGATCAATAGTCTTCGCCAGATGGATAATCGAAAAACGATATAGACATATCGTCTTATGTTCAATACGAGATTGAATAAACAATCAACATTTATCTTTACAGTTTTCTTCGTGTTTTGTTTATTTCTTAGTCGAAAAAATGAGTTTGCCTTACGGGGGAGAATAGTCGAATATTGTAATTGGAACGAACCTGATCGAGTTTATCGGGATCAAAGAAACAAGTCATTGTTATATCTTGACCGAGATCAGCTTTTAAAATTTGATGTTGAAAAGAATTTGTTATTGAATACGTTTGTGCCAAGGAAATCATTAGGAGAAGAAGGAAAAAAGATTGACATAATGAAGAACATACACACCACGACGGCATCACTGATGATCATTCAATGAATATATGAAACGACAAGAGAAACATTCAACACACCAACAACAGAAACAACACTCAAACACAAGAAAAAGGAAGACTTTTTTCTCTTTCTCCTTTTCCCTCTCCTTCTTCTTCTTCTTCTT
>Ga0209960_1004094_pt1 | contig 11544 bp, 2 predicted proteins | sample ThiBiot_500_plan_2_FD_183947 | JGI IMG/M metagenome (GOLD analysis project Ga0209960, IMG submission 183947) | Wastewater bioreactor microbial communities from Cape Town, South Africa - Thiocy_expt_500_plan (SPAdes) | ecosystem: Engineered > Bioreactor > Thiocyanate-remediating >... | reverse complement strand
AAATATAGAGATTCTTTTTATTTTAATTAGATTTAATAGACTGCTGACGTATTAAATACATACGTCTGTAGCAAAGATCTAATCTCAACTTATCTTGAAACACATCTGCCAAGGAAAATGTTCGCTCGCCGTGTCTATAAAATATATGAACAAAGATATACATCTGTTCTCAGAATCACAAAGTTAAATCCATTTGAACAAAAATGTTCTGTTGGAAACTTCTCATTTCTTTAACATTTCTATATTCGATCAATGCAAAATTTCAAGTTAATATGTATTATACAGATGACTTGAATCAAATTCATAATCTTACACAAAGCAACTGTTTACGTCTACTTGCTAGAAAAAGTAGCGGTACAATGCTGAAAAAATTATCTTTTTGTTTAAGTGATTTACCATCAACACTCAAAATCGAACCAAGTAATTCAATTAAAACGTATACTTTTCAACAATTAAAAAAACAAAATGTAACTTCTGAACATTTATACTTATGGTCAACACCAATCGATATCATCGAACAATATCAACTCTATTTAAATACAAATAATACAAATTTAGCTAAAAAAATATTTTACAAATGTATTTTACCAAGATTCGGTCCTCAGTGCCAGTATCAACTTATGTTTTATGATTCCCAACTATTATCTCTTTATGAAAATATCGAGAGAGGTTTTGGAGGACGCAGCATAAATGCCCGACCTTTTATAATGACTTGTTATGATCATTTAGAATGTTATCGAAGTAATTCATATACATGTTTAGATTGGACTGAGATTTGTGATGGCCATGTCGATTGTTTAAATGATGGAATCGATGAAAAAGATTGTTGGCAGTTAGAAATCAATCAATGTAATGAAAATGAATATCGATGTTCAAATGGCGAATGTATATCGATATTATTTGGTAGACGCGATAGGAGTACATTATTCTTTGATTGTTTTTATCACGAGGTTATTGCTCACGAGATACAATACGGTCTTAGTATGTGTAATTTAAAGTATCATTCATTCGATGAATGTGATGATATTATATGTCCATATTCATCCCTAACAAGTTCTTGTTCAATTAATCGTCAGCATTACGCATTTATGATGATGCATATCAATGACAATAACTCTCTATCAAGTGATATTTGGCTGTCACTAACATGTTACCTCCGTTTGTCAATTGACGAGTATCAAATTTGTAGAGGATTTTGTGATCGAAACGATTGTATTCAAATAATCAATCAAACTTATCCTGAGCAAATCTTCTTTCCACGAAAGCCAATTTTATTTGAAAATATTTATTTTATTTATATGAAACATGAAATTATGAATAATACTGATTTTCGTAATATATCGCCGTATATTTGCTATACAACAAATATTTATAACAATTATTTTCAGCAATATTCCACTTTTAAAATGAATAATTTTACATGTATTTATTCAAAAATATTTCTCCATCATGATGGTGGGTTGAAATCATTACACGACACTGTTTTCAAGAAATTGTATCTCATACTTCGACAATATCATTTAACTTGGAACTATACATCAGATATATGTCAACAACCTCAAATGTACCAATGTATTCATTCATCGAAATGCATTTCTGTTCATCGATTATTAGATGGAATTTATGATTGTTCATATATAGATGATGAAAATCAAACTTTAATTTATACTTCAAATATTATTCAACATCAGATAAAAGATTGGCTAAAACATAGAATAGAAGTTGGACAAGCAACGTCTGATCCTCTTGAAAACGTGAGAGAATATATCCAAAATACAATTGTATTTCACTATATTTGTGATCGAATTGTTGATCTATTACCAATAATTATCGATGGAAAAAATCATACAGATGAAACTGAATGTCAACAATGGGAATGTGACAATCTTTATACACATTGTCAAAATGGATGGAATTGTTTAAATGGACAAGATGAAACTGGCTGTCGAAAAAATAATTATAGTCCTAATCCTGCAAATTGTTCAAGATATTTTCATACATGTGTATCACCAGAAACAAATCAATTTATATGTTTATCATTAGAAAAAGTCAATGATGGAAAGATTGATTGTTTGAGTGCAACAGATGAAAGTCTTTTACATGAACAAATGAGAAATATTTATAACAATACGCATCCCACACCAAATTTCTATTGTAGAAATCAAAACTCAAGTTTATTATTATCCAATGAAGTTTTATGCAATAATTATTCAGATTGTGAACGTGGAGATGATGAACAATTTTGCACAACGCAAAGAGTTTACGATGGTTCTGATATTTGCCTACCCTTAAACCATTACATAATTTCAAATGTTGAGATATTTTTGTGTGCTTATGCATCCACGACCAGAACAGTTCCATTCATTTTCTTTCAACTTGAGCAAAACAATAGTCAAGACCCATCCGCTTTAGTAAGTTCAACTATCACAAAACTGGAAAATCAACATCACAATCACTGTTACCAAGGAGTCGGTATTCGCATTTGGTTAAATGAAAAAACAACTTCATTTATTTCAGCATGTCTTTGTCCACCATATTATTATGGTTTACAATGTCAATATCAAAATCAACGTGTGAATCTTCTTATCAAATTTCAAACATTATCTGATTCTTTACAAACATTATTTACAATATTCGTTTTACTTATTGATAATACGGATCAACGAATCATTCATTCATATGAACAATTAACTTATTCATCAGTTAAATATTGCGACCATACATTTAAATTAACCTTAATCTATGGAGATCGATCAAAAAATCTCACAAAACAATATCAAATTCATGTTGATATCTTTGAAACATCTTCACTCAAATATCGTGGAAGTCTTCTATTTCCAATTCAATTCTCATTTTTACCTGTTAATCGTCTCGGTCTTTTCATTCCAATACCTCCATCTATGAATCCAAATCAGAATTGTCAAGAACTTCAATGTCAATATGGTCAATGTATTCGATATTGGAATGATACAAATAATCAAATGTTTTGTCAATGTGAAAAAGGATGGACAGGAAAATATTGTTCAATTCCATATATTTGTCAATGTTCTTTGAATTCGACTTGTTTAGGAATTAGTTTATCAAATAATCGATCGATCTGTGTTTGTTCAAAGAATATATTTGGTACTCATTGTCTAATTAATACAACAACTTGGGGAATAAACAACAAATCATTATGTCAAAAGAAAGGTGAACTCATATTGACCGAAGATTATTTGAATTCAAATGAACATTTAATTTGTCATTGTAAAAGAGGTTTCAGTGGTCATTCATGTGAAATTATCGATAGTCAACTTACTTTTACATTTGATGAAAATATTAAGCTCGATCAATCAATAATTATTCACTTTATCGAGATTAAACATTTTCATAGTGCAGCTACAAATTATAATAATATTATCAGATCAGCTACTTTTCAAACAATTAATTATCAACAAAAGTCTGTGATTATCTATTGGTCACAATCATTTCATCTTGTTTTTATTGAGTTGTTAAATGTAAATAAACATTATTACTTAGCTGTCGTCGATAGCAGGAAGAATGAAACAAAATTAATCAATAGAACTATCCAAACATCTGATCGTTGTCTCCATATCAGTGAAATATTCAATCAAACCTTTCTTCAATGGGATTTAATTCGTCGAATTAAATATTATCATTTACCTTGTCAAAACCAATCATTGAATCTCAAATGTTTTCATGACGAGAAAAATTTTTGTTTATGTTATGATTTTCATGGCAAACGTTTAGCAAATTGTTTTGAATTTCAACATAATTTAACTTATGATTGTTCAGGTCGAAGTAGATGTGAAAATAGTGGTCGATGTTTACAAAATCATCCAAGCTGTCCAACACGAACAACATGTTTTTGTCAAACATGCTATTCTGGCCACCTTTGCCAATTCAGTATAGATGATTTTGGTTACTCACTTGATGCTCTCTTAGGCTATTCTATTCAACCTAAGAAAAATCTATCTCAACAACCATCCATCATCAAAATAAGTTTAGCATTAATAGTCATCCTATTCACTCTTGGTATGACCAATAGTATTCTTTCGTTAATTACATTTAAAAATAAATCTGTTCAAGAAGTCGGTTGTGGTTTATATCTATTAAGAATATCGATTAATAGTCTATTTTTGATGATTTCCTTTGCATTGAAATTCTCTCTTCTTCTTCTCACTCAAATGGAAATAATTACAAATGACAAATTCCTTCATATTCAATGTCATTCAATTGATTTTCTACTTCGAATTTGTTTACAAATGGATCAATGGTTAAACGCTTGCATCGCTGTTGAACGAGTCATAACCGCTATTCAAGGTGCTCGTTTCGCTAAAAAACAAACTAGAAAAGTAGCTAAATTCATTCTTATTTTTCTTTATTTAATTATTATTAGTACTTCAATTCATGATCCTATTTATCGACGTATAGCTAATGAAGAAAACGATGGTGAAGATAATCAAAAAGATAGAAAATGGTGTATAGTTCGATATAGAGCAAGTTTACGAACTTATGATTATATTATTCATACGATACATTTCTTTGGTCCTTTTTTTATTAATATTATATCATCAATCATATTAATTACAAATAAAACTCATCGAGAATTGAAAATTCATCGTAATCGTACATATAAAGAAGTATTTCGTGATCAAATTCATCGATATAAACATCTATTAATTGCTCCTCTTGTTTTAATTTTACTTGCAGTACCACGTTTAATTTTAACTTATATATCGAAATGTATGGAATCCGATGATGATATTTGGTTGTATCTCGCAGGATATTTTATTTCATTCGTACCATCAATGATGAGTTTTCTTGTTTTTGTTATGCCATCGAAATTGTACAAAAAAGAATTTGGAAAGACGATTGATCAATATCGAAAAATTCTTCGAAGACCTTTCAAACCAACTTTATAATAAAAAATGAATCTAATAAATTCTATCTTTTATTCAAAAATAAAATCGATAACATTATCATTTGAATCGAAAACAAATAATCATTGATTAGGATAGTGATTATTGATACACGAAAGAAGTTCGTGATGCAACAATATTTATTCTTTTTCTTTGCACAATAAATTTGCGTCGAGGTGAAAAAACAGTTTTGTTCATGCATTGATCTACTATATCATTTTGCATTTCGTTTACCGAAAATCTTTTTCCTTGCAAGAATTTCTTTGAATATATCTTTCGTATACACTTCCGCCTGTTTATTGTTTATTTTTCATCAACAATATCTTTTTACATCATCGAAAAAAATTGAAGTTTCTCTAACTCAAGCAGGATTTACATAGTATTCGTTTGCGAATTGTTTTTCGATATTTTGTCAGACTTTTTCGAAATTCTTCTTTGTACAAATGCGATGGTAAAACAAAGATAATAAATGTTAACATTGGAGGAATAAATGAAATTAAATAACCGATTAAATAAAGCCACGGACTACTCTCCGATTTCATACAACCACCTACGAATGAAATGATCAAACGGGGTAATGATAAAATCACCAAAACGAATGGTGCAATTAATAAATGACGGTGCTTTTTTATTTGTATGCAGAGTGACTGATGATCTGATTGATTGTTTTCAATTGTTTGTTGTTGTTTTGCTAATAAACCAATGATGATCACTACAGATATGATATTCATTAGAAATGGAGTGAAAAAATGGATGATATGAATCAATTGATTCAAGATAAGTAACTCAGATGAATATGAAGCAATACACCAAATTCGTTTTTGTTCATCATTACTATCATCATCAACGATGCGACGATGAATTGGATCATAGATTGTCGAACTTGTTACCAATACAATAAGAATAGCAATCATTATTTTAGCCATGAATTTACTTTTATTTTGATCAAAATGTACTCCTTTCATAATATTAAAGGCTCTTTCTATTGCGATACATGCGTTCAACCATTTATCCAAATTTAAACAGACTTGTAATAGATAATCAATAGAATAACATTGAATATTTAAAAATTGACGATTATTAATAATTGACATCTGTGAAAGAAGTAAGATTGTAATTTTGACAGCTAATATTAATGAAGTTAATAATGTAGTTACTGTTGAACCTAATAAATAATATCCACAACCTACGTGACGTGTTTCTTTACTTCGAAAAGCCAAAAATGATAAAATTCCATTTATAAAACCAACGGAAACTAAAATAATAATTAATATTAAAGTTATTTTCACAATTAAAGGTTGATTATTAAGAGAAAGATTTGGTTGAATATGAGAACCAATAATTGAATCTAATGAAAGATCAAATAAACTTGATTGAAATTGACATAATGAACCATAATAACATTCATGACAAATACATCGAGATGTTTGTGGACAATGAACATCATCTTGAAGACATTGACCATCATTTTGACAATTGCTCAATTTGAAACAGTTATGTGCAAATGTTGGATTGAATTCAAAACAATTAGCTATTCGTTCTGAACCATAATCACTACATAAACAGAAAAAATCTCGATCGTAAAAACATGAACTTGCGTTTTGACATGGTAAATGATAATACTTTATTCGACGAATCAATGGATAATTAACAATAGTTTGATTTAAATACTCACTTATATGTCCACAACGATCTGAAGATGTTATTACTTTGTTGATCACTCGTGATCGATTGTAATCTTTTTGAATATCGATTAAATAATAAGTTTTATTTGATAGTTCAACGAAAACAATATGAAATGGTTGTGACCATCGAATAATAATCTCATTTTGATATAATGGAATCGATTGATATGTTGAACCATTTCGAATCGGACGATCTCTTCTTACTTCAATGAAATGAGCAAGCATAACATCGGATAAAATGATATTTTGGTCGAATGACAACACAATCTTAGCATCTTCCAGTTCACATCGATCGCCACTAAATCCTTTTGGACAAAGACAAAAGAACTTTTCCGATAGAATATCATCATCGCTAAGAAAACATTGGCCATTGTTTAAACATGGTGATGTACCATTTGATTGACAAATTTGATTTTCAAGGTAACAACGAGGACCCCATCGATCTGTTGGACAAATACAAATCGATCGATTATAAACATCAATTCCAACACATAAAGTTCCCAATGCACACGAACAATTAGAAGCAATTGAACAATCTTTTCCTCTCCATCCTGATTTACAATGACAAAATATTTCATCGCTTGATGACTCTGCATATTTCATACATTGACCATTGATACACAGTTGATCTTTTGGACAACTGACTATCATCGATTGATAACTACGTGGAATAGTTAAAACATAAGAAATACGGTGAACAGGTAGAAAAGGAAATTTTAATTGAATAAATAAACTTCCTCGATGTTCTAATTTCAATTTATCATAAATATCAATATGAATCGAATAGATTTTATTTGGATCTTTCGGTCGAGTTGAATAAGTTAACTGAAAATTAAATTTCATCGAACAATGTTTAGCATAAATAAAAGTGATCTGTTTTGAGGAATGAATTGTTCGTTGTTGAGTATCGTCAATCAATTGAATAACTATTGAAAATAATGTTTGTCGAGAATCTGAATAAGTTTGAAATTGAAGAGTAAATGAAATACGTTGATTTTGATATTGACAATATTCACCATAGTAACTTGACGGACAAAGACAAATGATTTTACTTAATTTTTTATTGAAATCAATCCAATATCGTAAAGGATATCCATCATGACATAGTCCATCATATTCAAATAATTTCTTTTTAACATTGCTTAAGACTTTATTTTCTTGTTGTTGTTGTTCTTCTTCTTCATTGATAGATGGATCGAAAGAAAAATAAGTCGATTTTTTTATTTTTTGGAGTGTGTTGCGATGTGAACAATAATATTTGACTAAATCTGAATCGTTCGATTGGATTTCTCGTGAACAGTATGATGAATAATCTAGCTTATTTGATCGATTACAAAATAAATCTTGATATTCTTGAATACAGTCTGATTGACAAATATAATTCACAGCTCTACAACGAATATTGTTAACTGAATCACAATAGAAATAATTGTCGGTATTTAGTTTAGAATCTTTTCTTTGACAGATGTTAACTTCATCGAATGCACCAACACAATCGATATGTCCATCATTCACTTTTTCTAATGGTAAACAAATGAAATCAAATGTCTTTGGTTCGACACAAACATGTTGATTCGATGAACAATTCATAACCGAATATTTGATTTCACATCCAACTTCATCAGCACCATTCAAACAATTCAAAACGCCATCACATCGAGTATATGTATTATTACATTTCCAATATTCGCATTCACTTTCATCATCGTAAAGCGTTTCATTAATAATCATTGAATCAATTTCAACAAAACCATTACAAATTCTTGGAAAAGTAATCAATGTGTTTTCATAATCCTGTTTCGCGTAAGAGTTACATTGATCTAAATAATCGGGATCGCACGCACTGCCTAATTCATCTTCACATTTCGATAACCGTTCAAATTCGTACAAAGCACAATCACACATATTATCTCCAACTTTGTTTCTTGATATGCATATTCCACGAAGTGGACATTTGAAAAGTACATCAGATTCCATTGGAGAACAAACTCCATTAGTTAATTTGCAATCTTCGTCATCTCCAGAATTACAATCGGTTCTCTGATCGCAAAGTTGATATACTGATATGTATTTCGATGAATTCCGGCAATGATAAACAAATCGATTGCTGAGTGAGAAATTAAAATCTTGATAAGATATTATATGACAATGACGAAGGTATGTTAGAATAGAATTAACATGCATCCAATATGTTATAGCTTCTCCCATAACTGGCCTGAATTCGATTGAAGCCTCTTGAGTTTGACGACATGTTTTGTTGTTATATATTCGTAATGTTGCATTTGGATATCCAAAATCTCCACAAAGATTTTCATCGTAACAAATATAATCAGGCGCTCGAAAAAACCGATAATCATCACTCGCTGCAATGAAACCAACATAAACATGTCCGAAAGCAAGTGGTAAATCTGTAGTAAAGATTATTTCTGGACATGTTTCTTTGACAAATGGTTTACATCTATCTTCTTCACATATATCTCTGCACGTTGTGTTAGGACTGTTTTCTATAAAAAATGTACAATAAAATGCCATTGAACAAACGTTTGATAAAGTTTTCGACATAGCATTGATTGTGAATTCAGTAACAAAAAACTGACGCAGAGAATCACATGAACTTGTCATAAATGGATTCTCTATAAATATTCGACGATATTCTGGACATCTAATATCATTCTTATACGATATCGGTAAATTAAAATAATCATTTGGAACTAGAATTCGTTCTGTTTGATCGAGACATTCGAATAGTCGGTTTTGATTGCCAATAAAGAATTGTTTGGATATACATTGTCCATCCGAACATCGATATTCATCTTCTTTACATTCATTTATTACTATTGGCCAACAGAATTTTTCATCAATTTGATCATTTATACAATTGATATATCCATCACAAATCTCTGTCCAATCGAGACAAATAGATGGTGAACCTCGATCACATTTTAAATGCTCATAACATGTGAGCGATGATAGAACATAGTTTTCTCGATAGAATTCAAAAATAATTTCACTTAATGTTAAATTATCCGATGGTGTATAGATAAATTCATATTGACATTGCGGACCGAATCTTGGTTTTGAACAATTATAAAAAGTGTCCATTGACATTGGTGTCAGATAATCTTCGATAAGATCAATCGATGCCGACCATCGATATAGTTGTTCACTTGTGATACCTTTCTTTCGAAGATCATCAAATGTAAATTTTGAATCAACCGTATTCGATTGACTATTCCATTTCGATAATGATTCCGTTAAACAAAGAGAGAGAATTTCTTGAAAATTTACATCGATAACTTTCGGAACTGGAACTCGAAGACAATGATATTCGTAATCGAAACGATCAGTTAGATGAAAATTAATTTGAGGAAAAGCTTTTGTAAAAGATAAAATTACAAAGAAATAGAAAAAAGTCCTCATTTTTCAAGGTTAAATGTGATTTTCTCTGCCGTTTTATTCATCAGTGATAAGTCGAATAAATAACTACACATGTTATAATTTTATTTGAAATATTAGCATCATATTTTCTGAGATAAGAACTGATATGAAAGAAAAAGGCATTGAGTTCAGAAAAACTTATATACCTCATGTAAAAATAAAAAAACATTTAACTAATTTTCCAGCATTGAAATATTTTTCACAATATTTTACGAATTAAGTATATATGTTATTGGATTCCTTAACTTATACGAAAGAGGCTTGAGACTCGTGTCTTCTAAAATGAATATTAAAAGGCATTATTTTAATTGACAAACTAGCATTTAATTTAATTCAATATTTTTCATATGTCCGGAAAGAGATATCCCCCGGGGACAGTGATTCCGGCTACGGAAAAGAACCGGAATTTCTCAGGAACCGGACCAGAAATCAACGAAAAAAAAATCCGAAACATTTCCTGTTGGAAAACTGCTTCCATGTTTCTTTGAATTCTGGTGTTTTACTACGGGAACCCGGGCGTACGTCTTCGAAAGACAAGTGTTACTAATAACTATGCATCAGTCTCAATAATTGCTCACGTAAAGTTATATGTCATTGGATTTCTTCACTTATACGAAAGAAATTTGAGACTTATGTTTTCTAAAATAAATATTAAAAAGCATTATTTTAATTGACAAACTAGTATTTAATTTAATTTAATATTTTTCAAATGTACGGAAAGAGATATCCTATAATTTTGGGACCTGCTGCTCTCACGTACTTTGCTTCAAAAAAAAATTTTACCAACATAATCACGGTATACGTAGGTGGATATTGTTCTGTTCTGTTACTCATAAGTAAACGAAATCACTTATTTACTAAACACGTTATCGAAATACAGATCGAGACATATCATGAAAGCTAATGCTAATAAGTGAGCCCACGTTCCCAGATGAAAACCAATGGAAATAACCCAATTGCAGTAGGTGATTAATAGTCTTATTTTGCGTTTGGATATAAAAAGACGACAATTCGTTCAAATTTTCACTCACACAATTTAAATTCTCAACTAGTGAAATCAGTGGTAATAAATTTAACTATATGGCTACACTATCCATCGAACAGTTACCGGACAAAATTCTATTGAAAATTTTGAAGTATTTATCCTTCTATGATGCCTACAAGGCATTACATGGATTGAATTCAAGGTTTGAATCTTTGCTTTATCGTATTACACCGAAAACAATAAGTGCATCCAATTTGGAAGATGACATGCTATCTTTCGAACGGCATCAAGTCTGGTATATTGGCGAAGTCACTCAGTGGAATGAGTCCTTATATTGTCTCGTTCCTATTCTAGGCTGTCATGCAATTCGATGGGAATTTTTACCATTTAGTTCCTTTAATCAATTGACACAAACATCAACAAACTATCGTCGTATTTCACCTATCGTTGAAAAATATGTTGTTCGTTTGAATTGTTTCCTATCGGCATGGTCCGTTGATAAAATGAAACACTT
>Ga0209960_1004088_pt1 | contig 11555 bp, 12 predicted proteins | sample ThiBiot_500_plan_2_FD_183947 | JGI IMG/M metagenome (GOLD analysis project Ga0209960, IMG submission 183947) | Wastewater bioreactor microbial communities from Cape Town, South Africa - Thiocy_expt_500_plan (SPAdes) | ecosystem: Engineered > Bioreactor > Thiocyanate-remediating >... | reverse complement strand
AAAAAATTTAAAAAAAAAAAAAAAAAAAATTAAAACTTTTTTTGAAAAAAAAAAAGAAAGAAAAGAAAAGAAAGAGATGATACAAGTTATGAAGAAGAAATAAAGCAACAAGGATGGTTCAAATTACAGTATCAAGGCTTTTTTGCAGTTTTAATCCTTTCAAATTTTCTTTTTTTTTTTTTTTTTTTTTTCATCTTGCTCTGCTTTGTCCGATTTTCCTTGATTCAACCTAATCTTATATTTGAAAATACATTTACTGATGAAATAAAGCAATATGATAAAATTGAAAAGAAAGAGTTTCTAAAAATTTACAAGAATAAATTTGAAATTGTTATAGGCTCCAAAAAATAATCTGTGAATTATCAATGCAATATTGTTGAAAAGGGTTGATGAAAAAGAGATCAAGAGGATGAAGAGAACATTGAAGGCCCATCTAATAAAAGACAAAAAGGTTTGTAGGAACATTAACAGTCGTATTAATAGGAGGTTGTGATTGAAGTTTTGAATACAAGGGACCATAAGTGTGATTTTGATCTTTAAAAAGAGAATCAAATTTTAAAATTTGAGACATGAATGATTGTCAATTTTTTTTTGAGTAAATCTGAGTATCTTTTTGCTCTTCATGCAAATTTAAGTCTTAAAGAGTAATCCGTGTGGTATTTGTAGTATGTGAGAATATAATCTACGTTATTTTCTTTTGTAAAAGTGTGTCTTCTTTGTTCGAGCAATAATTAATCCATAAAATAATCTTGATTCATTCAAAAAGTTATTTTCTTCAATCTTTTCATTTCTCCTTTTTAACAGTCAATCGAATAATAATGTATCCTTATCTTGAAAATGATGTTTTGACGAGATTGATATTTCAATAACAGTTTGTTTGCTCTCCAAAGTGACAAAGAAAAGATGTTCTCCTTCATCTTCGTAAATCTCAACCTCAACAAAAGTGATTGAAACTAATAATATCATCCATTCTTAATCTCAAATTTGAGTCTTTTCAACTTGCACACCTGGGGTTCTATACTACGGGCATCAAAAATTCATCCCAACAATGGTCTGCATTCTCCACAATCACACGAAAATATTCACAAAAGTGCAATCTGCATTATTTTCTTTTCTAAAAGTGTGACTTTTGTTCAAGCAATCCAAAGAATTTTAATGATTAAGAACTTTGTCAATCATTGAAATAAAAGTTTTGAGTTGTTTGATCAAAGTTCTGTTGCTCTCAAGGAATATCTTTGATCAAGTATTTGGTAGAGTAAGTGCAATGATACCCCAGACATCAAATCCAATACATTGAATAAGTTCACTTTACGCTCCTTATTTTCCATAACTTTTACTACTACTACTACAACAGCAACAAGATGTGAGTTCAAGAGGCAAGCTCCACTTCAAGTCAGAGTTTCTTGGATATTGTTGAAATCATCAAAATGTTCAATTAATTGTTGGATTGAAAGAAGATTTCTTTAGATCCACGATTATCTTCAAACCCAGAAAACAGCAAACTTAAGAACTCAAAGTATTCATTTATTTATCTTTTATTATTATTACGATTATTATTCTTGGTATCTTCATTCACTTACATTTTTGTTCATTTTTTAATTCTTTCTTTTTTATAATTTGATAAGCGACAAACAAAGAAACAAAGTAGATTTAATTATCCTGATGAAGCTCTTTTTTTTTTTTTTTTTTGTTATTTATTTAATCCTTTGTCTGGAAAAAAAAAAAGAAAAACAAATAAATAAATATCATAGGAAGAAACACTTACACAAGAAATAAATCAAACACTTGATGCATCCAGGGCATTCAACCAATGGTTCCAAAAAGTGGTTGCTGGAGATTCAGAATCTCTAAAATATTATAAGAAATGGAGAAATGGAGAACTCACTCATCGCCTCAGTTGAAACTTTGGTTGAGTTCCTTGAGTTGGTAAGCTCCACAAGCTCTTGAAATTGTCAAGATACAATTTGAACGATCATTGTTAATCTATTGCGAATAAAAATGGTTCAAAAAAAAGAAAAAAAAGAAAAGAAAAAGAAGAAAGTTAGTTAGATTTGTGAAAATGAGAAATAAATTAAAAGAATTCAAAACTTTTGAAGAATCTACAAATTATTCTTGTTATTAATGAAGTTAAAATGCTGGTATTTTCTCAATTCAAAAAAGGACCTCTTTGACTGGTGCAGAAGCTTTTCGAATGATTCAAACTACAAAAATGGATGACTTTTTTCAGGTCAAACTTTTTAAGCTGGAAAAAGAAGATTTTCCAATCAATTGAACTTCGATGCAAATGCAAAAAATTTGATGGAATTGGCCAAAAAAATGGATTTCCATCAATACTACCTCAGGCTTGTCATCTGCCCAAAATTTACTGCTAAAAAAAATTAATGTACTTCTAAAGACGTATGAGACTGAAGTGAAAACTTCTTTAAAGCTTCTAAAGAACAAAGTAGTATTGGATAATCAAAATTTAATCTCGAAGGATCCCAATCCTACGGAGCTGAAAAAGAAAATTATGCTAATAATAAGGGCACTGGGACAAGTCAGTGCAAGATGCAGAAAAATAAAGCAAAATATCTGACTAGCTGCACATCTTTCCCTAATCCTTCAACTACAAAATATTGAATCAATCCTCCGAGGAAAAAAAAAATTTGGTTTGGTAACCGATGTAAATTAGAACTCAAAAAGTAAATCAAGATTGAGATTGAGAGATTATTGCTTCATTTTCAATCGAATTGTATCTAAACTTCAATCTATTTTTTTTAAAAAAAAAAATTGTTTCGTAAATTCTTTTTTGAAATAGAAATAGAATTAAAACAAAACTATGAATAAGAGATAAATATTACTTTGAGTCATGCAATTTGGCTTGAGGATTCAATTTTCTTGAGATCTTTTGTTTCCTAAAAACTAAAACTAAAAACTAAAAACTAAAACCAAAACTAAAACTAATCATGCATGGGAAAATAATTGCTTTTATTCAAAATTTGAATGCCTATTTTTTTTCACTGATGAATTATTATAATTATAATCAAAAAGAAAATAAATTTTACTGTTTAATCTAAATCTCAACTTAGGACAGTCCAAAATGTAATTGTTCTAATTCATTTCAATTTTTGTTTTTCCATTTCTTGTTGCATTTTCAACTTCAATAGCTATTATTTTTTGTTTTCTTATTTTTGAAGCAAAAAACAATGCTATTAAGCAGATTAATTCAATATCTTCAAGAGTTAGTTATCAAATTCTAAAGTTTCAATGGCTTACCAGCATAAAAAATTCATAAAATCACTTTCGCATTACAATTTTTTCAAAAAAAAATATTCAATAGAGGGTTTCAATTTCAATTTTCAAATTAATATAAATCAGAAGTTTTCAAGAAAAAAATCTAATATCTAATCCAGTCAATGATCAAAATTCAAAAACTTGTAATTGAAACAAATATATTATATCATGATAGCTTTTGAAATAAATTTAAAGAAACGATGAATTAACTCAAAACCTGGCTTTTTTTTCTTTGAGTTTTGCAAACCCCCCAATTATTTTCAAATTGTTAAATAAGATATATATGAATCGAATCAGCATCTTATGCTGAACAAAAGATACGACTACTCATAATAATATTACAATAAAGAACTTTCATTTAATGATTTTTTACAAATAATAAATTCAATGAATCAGAGGAAAAATGAAAATCAAAAAAAGTTGCAGATTTTTTCAAAGTTATTTTTGGCGGGAAAAAATAAAAAAATAAATAAAAAAAACATGGAGGATTTGAGATTCTTCTCATTTAAGGCGCCTGAAGTGATCCATGTCCGTTATTTTTTACTTAATGATTTCTTATTCAATTCTTGATTTTTTAATAGGAATTTGGAGGAATCACAAAGGAGAATGTCTTGGATTATTTCGAATACTCACAATTTTATGATAAAACGTGTGATATGGAGGAGTTGAGAAGACAAGGATTTTCAGATAAAAAGAAGCTTGAGTAAAAGATTTTGAGATTTTTTTCCTCTGATTTTTTTTTCTGATTTTTTCTTATTTTTTCAATCATCATAAGATTTCATCTATAACTAACTTTTTTTTTTTGGTTATTATTGAAGAGATCTAACTGGGATTCAGTATGAGTTGTATTCTGGAAAAACTGAAAATGAAGTATTGTATATTATCATGAAATTTAAAAGGGAATCTAAAGAGGGTTTGATAATTTTTTTTGATTTGATTTTGTTTGATTTTGATTTTCTTTTTTTTTTTTTTTTTTTTTTTTTTTTTTTTTTTTTTTTTTTTTTTGTGTGTGTGTAAAATTATAGTGATCATACCTTTACAATTTTACTATGTCCTTGACGGTACAATTTATCAAGCACCTGACTTTTATGCTATTGTAGAAAATCGATTTGTATTGTTTCTTTTTGTTTTCAATTTATTATTATTATTCATACAAATTTAAAAATTTAAACGATAAATAGATGAATTTGATGCATTTGTTATCTGAATCTTTTAAAGTTGTTTATGATCAAGTTCGATTTGATCCTAGAAGAGGCTGTTATTGGGATTCTCAAACACAACTCACAAACGAAAATAAAACAAAAGCAGGTTCTTTATTATTTTTTTTTTTTTATTTATTTATTTTTGAAAAATGTAAAAATTGAAAAATATAAATTTGTAATTTGATATAGGTACAATGGAAAAAGATGTTGCAGGATTTAGAAAGAGTGTTGATGGACTTTTTCATCTTACCAATGATTTTCAAAATCATATTAGCAAATTTGAACCTCAACAAATTCCAGTTTTAAAAGTTTTAAATGAACAATCAAAGTTAAAACAAAAAGGAAGTAAAAGTAAAGAAGACGGAGATAGAAAAGAAAAGAAAAAAGAAAGACAAAGTTTTGAAGCTAGAAGTCAAAGTTATGCAAGTGAAGTTGATAGTGAAGATACTGATCAAGCCAATAAATCCATGGATATAGATTTAGATAAACAAGATCATGAAGGAGAGAATGTTGAAGAGAACGAAAAAGTTGAATCTCTTGAACAAGAACAATCTCAAACATTGAAGAAAAAAAGGAAAATTAGTGATAAACTTGGTCAACCTAGCACTAAAAAACAAAAGAAAAAATAAATTTCAAGTTGTAACAAAAGAAAGAAATAGATAAAAAGTATTTGTAATATAATTGTATTTCTTTGTTCATCATTCAATCATTGAAATCGGAAAAGAGACAAAAAACATTCAATTTTTAAAAACAATCATATAAATCAATTTATTTACATTTGTGATGAATTTCAAAGAGTAATTGAGGAATTAAAGTTGAAGACGGAGTCACCACATTCACAACAGCTTCACAATAATTATAAAATAAGATTTTCCTCACTCCTGAATCTTGAATTTGAAGAAACAAATGACCAATCTTTTCAATACTCTCTTTTAATTGTGAAACTGATTCCGAATCACTTTGAGTAAATTCACATTTTGAAAGTAATGGTTTAGATTCTTTAGATTCCTAATTTTTTTTAATCGAATGTGGGATTTAGTTTTATTTTAATCTCTTTTTTTTAAAAAAAAAGAAAAATTTTTTTCTCATTTTCATTTTACCTTAATTTGATCTTCCCAAACTTTTAACCAAACACGAAAACGAGCTAATAAGAGACCAAGAATTCCATTTTCTTCTTGATCAAAATTTGAATCTTGTTGTGAAATTTTTTGATGAATTTGAGAAATTAATTGTCCAATAAATCTTCTTTTCTTTTTATTTGTCCAATCTGATCTAATTGGTACTGGAACTCTTTCAATCATTTCAATAATTTCTTGAGCTTCTGATTGTGTAATTAATGAAACTGAAATAATCAATTGGTCATCTTCTTTTTCTTCTTTCTTCTCCTTGTTTTCCTTCTCCTTTTCCTTGTTCTTTTGAAATTCTTGACCAAAATGAATTGTATCTAAATTTTTTGAAACAACTTGATGAAGCCAATAAGGAGGAATATATAAAACTTGTCCTTTAGAAACTTCAATAATTGTTCCATTTATCTTTTCTAGATCGTGAAATACAACTTCCATTGAGTCAACTTTTTCAATATCTGGAAAATTGTCATTAAAAAACCATTCTGAATCGTTTTGATGATTTATTTGAGAATGAAAACATTTCTTATTCGGGAATTTTTTCCAAAGATAAAATTGAGTATGAGCATCTCCAGGATGAATCCAAGGATAAAGTTGAAGTTTTGAAGCTTCTATTGGAGGAAATAATGCAAATGTTTTATTTCCTTTAAGTTGAACAAAGAAATTATGAGATGCATCATAATGAAGAAGTGAAATTAAATTCTTTTCTCCGATCCAGACTTGTGGTTGAACTTTTAAATTGGGATTTGAATTTGAATTCGATCTAGCTTTAAATTCTGAAATTGGAGAAATATCTTCTTTAATCCAATTAAATAGATTTCCTTTGTTTGAGTTGGCAATAAAATAAACAAATTTATTATCTGTTTCATTTGTTGCAAAAGAAATAAATTCATTAAAATTAAGATTCTCTTTTGAATGTCTTAACAATCGTTTATCATCATCAAACCCTGGAATCTTCAATAACTTCTTTTCAGGATCTTGATATATTAAATATGGTACATTTGAAGTTACAACTCCAGGTATTATTGTTCCTTCTAACTTTTGTTTCAAATAATCTCTATTCCAATTTGAATAAGCTTTCCAATTCACAACAGGTGAATTTTTAATCAACACAGGTTCTCCTTGTTTTGAAATCTTCTTAATTTGATTCTGATTTTGACCTTCCCAGTTAACATTTTTAATTTTCCAAGTTTCTCTTTGTTCAACATATTCTATAAAATCAATTCCATGATGGCATTGTTCATCTTCAATTATTTTCCTTGAATCATGGTTTTCTTCTTCAATTTGTTGATTTTCTTGTTGTAGTTGTTGAAAGTTGAAACGAATAATAAGAACACTAACAAGAAGAATAAGAAAGGTCTTCCACATATGTATAAAATTTAAAAAGATGACTATTTGCTATTTAATTTTTGAATACTTTTTGAAATGAAAAGGATCTTGTTTGTTTTGTTTCACCAATTAATTAGCCAATCTGTTCATCTATTTTATTTTTTATTCATTGTTAAAAATTGAAAGAAAAAATACATCAATAGCATCACCATAACTCAAAGATTCATTATATAGCTATGTTATTAAAAAATAGATGGTTTTTAGAGATGGATGGGAAGTCAAAGTAAGACCAAGACAAGTTGGATGGATGGATTGCAAGGGAAAAAGAAAAAAAATTTTGTGCGCCATTTTTTTTTTTTTTTTTCCTTTCATTTTTAAAGAAAACAAACAAAACAAACATGGATTTTTTTGTTTCAAAAAAAATTTTTGGTCTGGAAAAAAATCGCTACCAAACGAACAAAAATCCAAAAAAAATAAATCGATTGATCGCCATGTTTTTTTTTATTGATTCTTGATTCGTAATTATTACCATAGCAACAAAAACAACAAAAACAAATCCCATTCCGATCAGGATCCCTAAAGTAAATCGATTTTCAGAAGAAAAAAGAAAAAAAAGGTTTGGCCAAAGGTGACGATTTTCACAAGAAACGAAAAAGAAAAAAAATAATTAGTCAATAGTCCAAAAGAACAAAAAAAGTTATTGTTGTTGTAACAAGTTGAAGATAACTTCGAAGGTTTTTATTATAATAAAAAACTTTAGGTTTAAAATTTCTAAAGATCCTCCTTCATATTTTTTTTTAATTTTTAATTTTTTCGGGTTCTGGATTGATATTTTTTTAGAAAACAAAAATAGAACCTCCAAAAAAAAACGTGGGCGCATGAGTCCGAAAGCCAATCAGAAACAAGTTTTTGTCCTGAAGGAGGATCTTTAGGGTTTCTATGACAAAATGGTGGTCCAAAGATGAAACAACAAAAAAAACAACAAAAACACAACAAAAAAAAAGAAAATCAACAAAAACAAAAAGAAGGATTCAAAAAAGAAAAAATTGTCAATCTTTATTATAAATGTTTTTTTTCAAATGAATATTGAGAATAATATTATGAGGTTTTTTGATGTAGAATGATGTTTTTTGAGGTTTTTTTTTGTTAAATTTGATATGGATTGATTGAAGGGTGCGATTTTTGATAAGAGAGAGATAGAAGAAAAAGAAATAAAAAAAAAAAAAAAAAGGATCTTGGTCTTTTTTCGTCGGAAATTTTTTTTTTTTTGTTTTTTTTGTTGTTTTTTGTTGTTTTTGACCTGTTTGGACTTTTCCCACTTGGTTTCCCGACCCCTCCGACGTCATAGTAAAAAATTGAAGTAAATGCCTTAAAAAGGAAGAAAGAGGATTGTTGCAGAAACTATAAATTCAAAAAAAAAAAATAATTGTTTTTTCAATTTTTCATTTTTTTTTTTTCAATACTACGCAGAAATTATTATTTTTTTTTTTAATCATTATTCAATCTTATTCAAAACAAAGCTTATTCATTATTTTCAATTCAGATCATACTCTGTCTTTTTATAATTCAAACTTTGAAACTACAATTTCAAACTTAAATTCAATTGAAAGTTTTAAATACATAACCGCCAAAAATAGTTTTTATTTTTTGGTCAAAGGTGCATAAAATTTTTATAAAAACACAATAATAATAACCTTTTTTAAAATCTTTTTTTTTCTTTCAAAGATCATTTTTAGTATTATAACTTATTTTTTATAATTCTGTATTTCTTTTTTTGTTAAATTTACTACCAAAAAAAAAAATTCTCAAAGTTCATTAAAATAAAAAAAAAACCACCTGCAAAAACCTTCAAAAAAAAGGAGACAATTTATTTTTAGCATAACCTTTTTTTCTTTTCCCAAAAAAATTGACTCTGCTGCATAAATTATTATCAACTGCATAAATCAAATTTTGTTAATCTGCATAAAACATTATTTTAACCTTATTATCTGCATAAATTATTATTTCTTGTTACATCAACCTTATTTCTTCCTGCATAAACCAATTTTGAATCCTTCCTTTAAATCAATTTTGTATAAAAATGAGTCTTATCGAAGCAGTTCAACAAGGCAATGCAGCTAAAGCCCTTGAGTTACTTATCCAAGGAGCTGATCCCAACGAAACTGATAAATATTACGGATGGACAAGTCTTCATATTACAGCAAGAGATGGCAAAGTCGCCCTTGCAAAATTATTAATCAAACATGGTGCTAATGTTGACTTTCTCGATTCTATCAAACAAACTCCTCTTCATAGGTACCTTTTTCTCTTTCTTTCTAGTCCTTTTAATCATCATTTAATCATACTTAAAGATTGAAAGATTTAAAGTTTTAATTTTTTATTTATGCAAAAAATTGTTTATGCTTTTAGTTTTTTTTTAATTTTTTATGCATTATGCTGCATAATCTAATATTCTTATTATTTATAATTATTATAGAGCTGCCTTCTGGGGTCAATTATCAATGATCAAATTATTAATTGAAAACTCTGCAGATTTCACTGCTTTGGATAACGTTTTTCAAACACCTGAAGAGCTTGCAACTCAACAAAACCATCTCCGTTGTGCTGAGTATATTAAAAGATGTTATGCTTTGTTAAAATTGGGTGCGCTTGTGAAGTATCCACCAGAGAAGATTGATAAAATGAATACCCAAATGGAAGATAAAGCAAAGGAAGAGAAGAGAAGAAAAGAACTTAAAATTGAGTTGGATAAAGTTGGAGAGAAGTCAACTAAGATTAAAGAAAAGTATCTTGCTAAAGAAGCAAAGTTAATCGAGAAAAGAGATGTTCTAATGGCAAAGATTGATACATTGAGAGAGGAGATGGAAAAACTTTCAAAGCTCACAGGAACTGAATTAAGTCGAAAAGATATCACCAGATTAAAACATCTTCAAGGCAAGTTAACAAAGATTCAAATGGAACTTGATGAACAAAAAGCAAAGATTGTTAAAACAAGAAGGAAGTCATTACAAGAAGTTGAAGTTGAACAAAGAGGAGCTGCTTGGATTGATTTTATTAACTCTTAAACTTCTCTTCTAAACAAAAAAGAAGAAAAACCATTTTTGTGTGTGAATAGAAACTTTTTGATCAATTTTGTATAGAATATTATTAGTAAAACTTATTTTTTTTCAAACAAAACTTTTCTTTTTTTTTCTTTTGTTTTTATTTTTATTTTTATTCTATTTTTTTTTTCTTTGGAGAGTTTGATATTTATTACAATTTGATCTTTTTGAGAAAACAAACTATTTTTTTTTTCATTCCTCAATCGTCCAAATTTTAATACAACCATCAAATCCTCCAGAAATGATTTGCTTTTTATCATTTGTTGTGCAAAGGCAACTAACACCACCTATTAAAAATTATTGATTATTTATTTTTTTTTTTTTTGTTGTCATTTTTTATAAAATTTTATATTTTTGAAATGAAATTATTTATAAATTAAAATTAAACCTGGATGAGCACTTATCGTTTTTGCAATTTGTGAACCTGATTCACTTAAATTAAATGGTAACACAACCACTAAATTTCCTGATTGAGTTCCTGCAAGAGCAATTTGATCATTCCATAAAACACAATTCACACCTTCATCATCAACTAAAACTTTTATTTCTTCAATCAACCGTACCCTTCTCCTTTCATCATCCTCTTCTTCAATTTTACAACTATAAATATTCACCATACCATCTTGACCACTTGAAATCAATTTCTTTCCATTCTCAATCCATTTCACACATGTTACTGCTCCATGATGAGCTTCAAAATTTTCTAGAATCTCATTGGTTCCTGGTTTATTTTGAGTTCCAATATCCCATAAAACAATCACTCCATCCATTCCTCCACTAACTCCCATTCCATTTTCTAAAGAAAAATCAACACATTTAACCTCACTCTCATGTTCTACATACTCTGCAACTCGAGTACTTTTTTTGCTTTCTCCTTCAGAAATTGGACACTTCCATAATTTCAAAGTGGAATCCCAAGATGCAGTAAATAACATGGTTCCTTTTAATTGAATTGCGGAAACAGCATCATCATGTCCTGAAATTGTATCTAAAACTCTTCCATATTCAATTGAATAAATATAAACATTATTATCCCAGCTTCCAACAAATATACTCTTTCCATCATTTGAGAGAACACAAGATGATAAAGCCAATTCACTTATATTAATACTTCGAATCTTTTTTATTTTATTTTTAAAAACAATCAAAGAAATAAAAAATCAAAAGAGAAAAAATATATATATATTACTTGTCTTTTTTCAGGAACTGAAAATATTTTAAGAGATGAATCTTGTGAAACAGAATAAATAGTATCCCCATTTTTTGAAACTTCAACTGCTGTAATTGTACTATTAAAATTTGGAATATGAGTTTTACAATAATATCAATCAGAAAAAAAAGAGAAAAGAAAAAGAAAAAAGAAATTACTCTTTATGAATTTTATATGAATAAGTACAAGAGAGATTCTCAATTCCTGCCCAAGTTGGTTTAGAAGAGCTATTTTATTTATTTTATTGAATTATTATCCATTACTTATTTGAGAATTTTGAAGATAAATTCTTACCTAGAATCATTTGTAATTGAAA
>Ga0209960_1004086_pt1 | contig 11556 bp, 10 predicted proteins | sample ThiBiot_500_plan_2_FD_183947 | JGI IMG/M metagenome (GOLD analysis project Ga0209960, IMG submission 183947) | Wastewater bioreactor microbial communities from Cape Town, South Africa - Thiocy_expt_500_plan (SPAdes) | ecosystem: Engineered > Bioreactor > Thiocyanate-remediating >... | reverse complement strand
TTTTTTTTTTTTTTTTTTTTTTTTCAACTTTAACTTTTTCAAGGTGTACCAGTTATGGTTACAGCTACTCAAGCAACTAGAAATCGTTTATCTCAACCAAATCCGTTTGATTTCCTTTTGTTTTTCTTTCTCATCCCTTTTTTCTGGAAATAAATTCAACCAAAATATTAGTCCTAATCGTGTTTATATCGGATCATTACATGTAAATATATCAGAACAAGAAATTCGACAAACCTTTTCTCCTTTTGGTGACATTATATCTGTTGAAATTCGTAAAGAGCCAGAACAAAAAGGATATGGTTATTTTTTATTTTTTTTTAGTTTATTTACTATTATTAATGTGAAATGATTAATATTTAAACAGTACTTGTGCAATATCTGTATTCAGATTCAGCTCAAAGAGCAGTAGATCATTTAGCTGGACTTCATATAGCTGGAAAACCTGTAAAAGTTTGTCTTGTCTATGACAATACTGGAAATAATAATAAAGCAACCTTACAACAACCACCAAAATTGCAAACTCAATCAACATCTTTAGATGAGTTCGATCAAGGAGGAGTTCATATGACCCCTCAATCAAAAGCACTTCTCATGGCAAATTTATCAAGAGATTCATCATATCTACCAAGTACTTTTCTTTTTTTCTTTCTTACTTTCTTTTTCTTTTCTTTTCTTTTCTTTTCTTCTTGATTTTAATCTACTTTTTATGTGAAAACAAAGGTCCTCCTATTCAACAACCCTTACAACAACAACTACCACCACAACAACAGCAACAACCTGTTGTTTCTCCAAATAGAACGATCCTTTTGAAAAATATGTTTGATCCTTCACAAGAAACAGGAAATACATGGAATCTCGAAATTCAAGAAGATGTATCTGAAGAATGTTCAAAATTTGGAAGAGTTTTACATTGTTTTGTTGATAGTAATTCTATGGTTTTCTTTCTTTTTTTTCTTTCTTTCTTTCCTTTTTTCTTCTTCTAAACTAAAATATTGCACCAAAAAAAAAAAATTCTATAGGGACATGTTTATTTAAAATTTGATTCAATTAAAGGTGCACAAGCAGCACTAACAGCATTAAGTGGGAGATGGTTTGCTGGAAGACAAATAACTGGAGAATATATTCCTGAAGTTGTCTATAACTCACGCTTCCCAAATTCTGGATAGTTATGTTTTTTGTCATTTTTTTGTGATCACTTTTTCTTTTATTTTTTCCCTGTTTTTTACTTTTGTTCTTTTTTTTTGACCTCCTTCATTTTTGATCCTTTGAAAAGAAACAATTAAATTGGAATTACTAAACTTGTTATCAATTTTTTTCTTTATTTTTATTATTATGTTTTTATTGTTGTTTTCTATAAATAAATATACAATCAAGTACTCTGGAGAGTTTGAAAAATGTGAAGTTTATCTCTTAATTAAAGGTTTTTTCCATTCATTATGATCATACTCAACATATACAAAATCTCCTCCATCATATGTTACAATTGATTCCACTTTTCTCCAAATACTTAAACAATTTCGAAATCCAGGCCAATTAGGAAGATTTATTCTTTTCGAAAGACGATAACTTTCCAAGATCTTTGTTTTATGAAATAGTTAGTGAATATTTTATATTTTTTTCTTTCTTTACTTTTTTGTTTTGTTTTTTTTTTTAAAAAAAAATTCATAAAAAATCAAACTTTTAATTGGAATTTTGAAGAAGTTGACATTCCCCAAGGATTTGCTGAAAGAGTTTCACCAAACATTTCACCAACATGAATGATAATATTTCCTGAATAATGTTCAAGACATTGATGTGAAAATGCAAGTTCATCTTTTTTAAAAAAGAAGAAAAGGAAGAAGTTAATTTGTGAAGATTTAAATTTTTTGGAATCAAATTTTTTACCATCTGAATCAGGCCAACATAAAAATAGTGCTCTTTTTGAATGATCTTTTAAGTTTGTTGGATTTCCTTCCTGTGTTATTTTATTTAAACTTTAAATCCTTCGTTGTTGATTTCATTTGATTTATATTACTTGAATTTTAATGTATTCACCCCCTTCTGGAAAATTACTTGATCTATTATCAAAAGCTAACACATCAACTCCATTTTGAATCATAAGATATTCCTAAATAAAATTTTATAATCTTGAAATTTAAAGAAAAAAGAAAAAAAAAAATCTTTTAAAGAAATGATACCCAATAACCTAATCCTGCTCCCATTGAAATAATTGGACAGTTTAATGATACAATGATCTGAATTGCTTCAATTGATGGAATAGCAAAAGAAAATAAAAGCATTAATGATTGACAACTTAGTAAATCTTCACAATTTCGAAGTTCTGAAACAATTTGATTTTTTTGTTCTTGTTTCTCTTTATCTAGAGATTGTTTCGCGAAACTCCAAACTTCATCTGTAAAGAATTGTTCTTTCCATTCAAATACTTTGAGATAAATGATTTCTTTATTGATTCCTTTTCTTGAATCTAACCCAAGGACATATTTCTCCAGTATTGTTGTGGCATCAGGTTGTTGATCAGAGGCTTCACTTTTTTTTTCCATTTCGTTTTTTTTTTAAAAAAAATTACTTCATAAGTCTTTCATTGATGATTTTGTTTTTCTGAATCAATTTGATTGTAATATGAAACTCAAGATATCAAAAATTAAAATTTCATGAAATCAAAATTTAAAAAAAAAAAATTGAAAACAAGATATTCAAAGAATGAATTATTTTTAATTAACACTTCCTTTTCTTCAAATGATTACTTCTCCATTTTCTGATTTTTTTCCTTTACAAATAAATCCATTGGTCTAATTAATTGATACACCCCGACAGCTGCTCATCTTTTTTTCTCCTTAACTTTCGAGTTTTACTCATGAACTGAGTTATTTGTATTTGAAAGTGAAAGTGAACTTGCAGTTGGCCCATCAGATTTTTTTCTTTGTTCAAGTGAAATCATTTTTCTCTTCTCTTTAAATCTCTCTGCATATTCTTCTCGATGAAAGAAGCTAAGGAAAAAAAAAAGTAAGCAAAAAAAAGTCTTAAATTTGAAAAACAAATAATACCAATGATATGCAGGAGCTCCAATTGTTATGTAAAATGTTGATGTTGTTACTGTAATTACCTTTTTTTTTTTTTGCTTAACTTCTTTCATAGAAAGGAAAGGAAAAAAAGCACAAGAAAAAAAAAGAAGAAAAGGTCTTACAATCATAGTACATATTGCTCTTCCCCAAAGATGATTATGTTCTCTTAACACAACTATAATGATATAAACAATATATGCCACCAAAAAAATAAAAGTACATTGTATATTTTGTCTATATTCTTGTAGGTACTTAAGTTTGATATTTCGAAGTCTAATCATAAGATACTTTTTTTTATATATATATCAACAAAAGAAAAGAGAATTGAAAGAAAAGAAGCAGAGAAAGAATGAAAACTTACAACCATGAAAAGAAATGAGAGACCAAGGAGTATAAAATATACATAAAGGGCCACAGGTTCAAACAAACAAACTAAATGTCCTTCTGGAGTTAAAATTGGTCCATCTTAAATTTATTTTTATGAATTGATTGATTTCAAATTATAATTACTTGTATATATATTTTTTTGAAAAAAAGAAGAAAGAAAAAGAAGAAAAGAAAAAAAGAAAAGAAAAAGAGAAAGAAAGAACTTGTTTTTAAAATGCTGCTAACAATGGCATAAATAACGACTGGTCCAATGAATATAAAAAAAGTGAGGTGAAATCTCCAATTATTTGCAGGTTTCTTTAATTTTACAACCCAAAATAATGTCCAAAATCGAAATAACACACAGTCAAACCATAAAGTAAGACCAAAAAGTTGTTGAATCCATACTATTTATTAATTGATTTGAAATTAATTGGAGAGGTTTGTTTTTTTTTTTTTTTTTTTCTGATTTTTTTTTGATTTTTTTACCTGACCAAAGGTCACACTTAGTCAAAACTGGATTATCTGTTTCAGGTAACATCCTTGTTGAAGCCTATATATTTTTGAAAGAAGAAGAATATTCAATTAATTGAATCAACAATGAATTAATTATGAAAAAGTTTAAAAAAAAAAAAAAAAAAAAAAATAAAATAAAAAAAAATTAAAAAAAAAAAAAAAAAAAAAAAATTGAAAATTGAAAATTGAAAATTTACCAATCCTCCTACCCACCAAATCATCCCAGCTAATGAATTTTGTGTTAGTTTAAATCAAACAAATCAAAAGTGAAAATAAGTTCAACTAAAATAATGAAATAGAAATTTTTACAAAAGACTGATATCAGAACGAGAGGGATTTGTTTAATTTTCAAAGGTGGGTAAGCTCTATTTTTGAAAACATAAGCAGCAACTATACAGCTAATTGTATGAACAAATATCCCAATTCCAATAAACACCCATTCTCCTGCTGATATCGTATAAGTCCAAGGTTCAGGTTCTTCAACTTCTAAGTTCATGACTTTTTTTTTTCAGGCAAACGTTGACTCTATTATTAAAAATTATTAAAAATATGACTTTTTGGCTTTAAAAAAAAAAGTGTTTGAATCAGTTTGAATTTGCAGTCAGTTTATTGTCATCATTTCAATGAATTCTCTTAAAGCTTCTTCCAATATTTTATAATTACAACTGCAATTAATTAAAACCAAACTGTTGGTTTGATTTGTTTTTTTATTTTTATTTTTATTTTTATTTTGACTTATTTGTTTTTTGTTTTTGTTGGTGATAGTGTTAACTATGTTCCGTTCGATTCTAGAGTCCCGATATCTCCAAAATTCGGGTCAAAATAATAAAAAACAGAACAAACTTTTGTTCTTTTACATAATTTTTTTCAATTTTCAATTTATTTTTTTGTTTTTTTTAAAAAAAGAATCAAACACACAATTCAATATTCAAATCATCAACTCAATTTTTTTTTGTAACTTTTTTTTTTTTTTTTTGTTTAATTATTTTTTTTTTCAAAAAGGTTTTTTTTTTTTTTTTTTAAAATATTTTTTTTTTTTTTTTTAATTTTTTTTTTTTTTTTTTTTTTAATATTTTTTTTTTTTTAAAAGTTTTTTTTTTTTTTTTCTGAAACAGTTTTTTTTTTTTTTTTTTGAAACAAATGAAGGGGCAAGAAAATAGTGAAATCTTCGGGTTAATTTTTCATTGGTGGAGGAATTGTTAGTGATAATAAATCGCGGGTGGATTTTACTTGTTTTTTCCTTTCGAGTCAGGAGAAAGAAAAATTTTTTCATTTCGAACCAAAAAAAAAGAAATAACCCCAAAATAAAAAATTCCACCCAACCAAAAATAAAGGATGAGGATAATATAAAAAATCCAATAGACAGATTTTTATGAGCTTTTTTCTTATTTTTTTTTATTGTCTTGTAGGAATTTATTTACATTTTGTTCTCTTTCTTCATCAACTTTTATGAAGAAATGTTGTAGATTTTTGATTGTTGTTTTGGATTTTTTAGTCAGCTTTTTTTTTTTTTTGCAACACTTTTTTTTTTTTTTTCGAACCAGGAAAGGGGATTTTCGTGCACACCTTTTCCTTTTGATTCTTTCTTTCTTTCTTTTTGATCAATGAACCCCAATTAATTCAGTTCAAGTTGGTTCATTTTTTTTTTGATCAAGTTTTAATTAACTATTAATTTAGACTTCATTTAATAATATTTGAAAAAGCAATAAATCGCGTTGTTTTTTGTTGTTGTTTTTTTGTTCTGATTTTCACTTTAATTTAGATAATCGATAATCAACCAACCCTTGATGTCTTTGATTCGGACGAAAAAACAAAAAGAAAGTTGGTTCTCTAATTAATTAACCCTTTGAAGTTGCCTTGATAATTTCAAAAGGAGAACCATGAAGTTAGTTGCATCGATAAATAATAAAACAAAACTTTGAAAAAATTGATTTGAATTGATTTTGACTTTATTTTTTGTTTCTAACAATTCAATAATTATCCAATTCTTCCGAAAGATATTCTTGTTACTTCTTAAAATTGGAATCCTTTTATATGAATTGTGAGCAGGATACAAACCAAATTGAAAGAAAATGGATTGAAAACTAACTAAAAAGGTCTTGAATCAAACATAAAAGAAAAGGAGACTTGAAGCAGATCCAATGCAAGACATCCAAAAAGAATCCATTAAGAAAATTGCTCTTCTGAACGATTCATAGTGTTGTTACGAAAGCCTAAGAAAGGGTTAATAAGAAATAAGAATAAAAAGATAACTTAAAGCAATAAAATGAATAAATAAATAAAAACTTACTTCTATGGTTTTTAGATAATTTCCAGAGAGAAAGAATTCAAGTAGTTGAGTTCATTGAAGCGATTGGGAAGAAGTTGAAAATTATTACGTTACCAAATGGTTATGGAATTAACTTGATTGATATGTTGAATGTTGCTTTTACTTTTGAGTTCACAATAAATCAAGAAGGGTTTCCTGGCAATCATGTTCTAGTTTCAAAGTCTTTTGATTCAAAGGATTTTGAAGGTTCACCTTACACTGAGAGGCTCAAAATGATCAAAAATTACTATCCTCCTCAATAAAATGTTCCATTGCGTCCTTCATTGAAGAAGAGGATAGAATATGGGCATCTCAAAAAGGCTTTTCAAAAATGCAAAGATGTAAATAAGATGTCCTTAACTGCAACAGCATCTTCAATAGCAATGAAAGAGATTGTTTTCGAAAATTTTAGAGTCGAAGGCCATATTCTGAAAAAGAGATTGATAACCTCAAAATTGGGTTTTTGTGATACCTTCCGAAATGTGGTCTCCAATTGACTTAAACGAGCTTGGGTTGAAGCACGCAAAGATACTCAAGCACAGCATGAATGGGTTTATCGGCCAATGTGAGCAATTGGTTGAGAGGAAGTCCACTATAATAGTCTTCAATGATAACAGTTTCTTGTCCTTGGTATCAGTCAAACCACTTAGAGTTATTTGGCTTCTGCTAAACTTTTCTCACTAAGAACTAACTCAAGGGAGGAATAAAAAATAAAAAAATGGCGGAATAAAAAAAATTTGATTTTTTTTTGATATTTTGTTATTTTGTTATTCCATTAATCAATTCTCTGGGCTGATTCTCTCCCATTTCTATTATTTCACCTTCAACTGTAAACTAACTTCTGATTCCAATTATACAATTATAGATTCAACAAGATACAAGTAGAATCAAGAACATAATATTATTAGAAAGGAAAATAGAAAGGAGGGAAGAAGTCAAATTTTTTTTAAAAGAGAAAAAACCCTCGAATTCAAGACTTAATAATTAAAGAGATCATATTGGATGTCTTTTTTAGGTGAGATTCAGTTTAATTATTTTGTTTTCTATTTTGTTTTTATTTGAAAATTTGAATTTTTATGTGTATGTTATTTGTGTATTTATTCGTTTTATTTTTTTTTTCTTCTTCTTTTTGGTGAATATGAAGGGAGAAAAATATTCACAACAAAGTTTATGTTCATGCATAAAATATTTTTTCTTTCTTTTGGTTGATTGCTTTTTTGATTGAATATTTAATTCTTGTTTGTTTATTGATTAACTAACGAAAATGTTGAATCAGTTTTGAATTGCTAATTTATTAAAACAAAAAAAATAGATATCATCTTCTTGTTTGTATTATGTCTCACCAACGTCCTCGCAGGTTTCAATTTCATTCATTTCTTTAGGAATTATTATTTTTGTGAATATAATAACTTCTTTTTTTTGTTTTTTGTTTTGATGTTTTATAGGAAGTTGTACAGGGGTTTGGACACTTTCAACTCCAGTAGGAATTGTTACAGATGGCGTTGGAAACTATTTAGATAGATCTAATTGTCAATGGCATATTTATGCTCAACCAAATGAAGTTATCAGTTTAACTTTTAATCAATTTGAACTTGAGTGCTTGTAAAACTTTTATCTTTTTTTTATTTAAAAAAAAACATTTCTCATTTTCTTTCCTTTTTTTTTTTTCCTCAAAGATGGGACTTTTTATTCATTTATGATGGACCAAATATTACAAGTCCTCTTATAGGAGCATTTTCAGGTCTTACTCTACCAGAACCAATTATTTCCACTTCCAATGCACTCATGATTACTTTTTCAAGTGATTTACATTTAACTTACTCTGGTTTTTATATTTCATATATTGCATCACCTTGTCCTTTTAATTGTTCATCTCATGGAGTCTGTAATAGTAATTCAGAATGTATCTGTTCTCAAGGATTTACAGGAGATTATTGTCAATATTTATCTTGTCCTTCAAATTGTTCTGGAAATGGAATTTGTTCTTCAGAACAAAATAAGTGTATTTGTAATGAAGGCTTTATTGGTACTTTATTGATTCTTTTCTTTTCTTTTCTTTTCTTTTTTTTGATTAGGTATTATAATTATAATTAACTTACCATAATTAACTTCAGGAGAAGATTGTCTTCGTCCTAATAGTACACTTCGTTGGGAGCAGGTCTCCAATACAAGTCCAATTCCTTTAGCTGGTTCTCCTGGAGTGTATATTGAGTCAGATGATATTGTATTTTCTTTCTTTCTTTCTTTCTTTTCTTCTTTTAACTTTGAAATAATAATATTAGGTAATGTTTTTTGGAGGGTTTCAATATAATGGTCAATTTGATCAAATCACAAGCTATAATTTTAGTAATAAAGAATGGACATCTATTCCTTCCCCAAGTTCGAATTCATCATCATGGCCTTCTCCAAGATCAGGTTTTTATTATTTATTTTATCAAAAGATATTCCAAACAACTCTTATTAATTAATTTTCAAAAAATAAAAAGATCATACTTTAGTCAAAGCAGATGGAACTCTTTTGTTATTTGGTGGAAGAATCGGAAATAGAGCAACAAATGAACTTTGGGAATTTAATTTGGCAACTTTAGAATGGACTCAAATCATTGTACCAGGTTTTTCTTTCTTTTCTTTTTTTTTTAATTATTATTTATTAAAAAAAAAACTTTGAAGGAGGTCCAATTCCAGTATTTGCTCATCAAACAGTATATATCCCAAGTAGAAAGCAGATGATTGTTTATGGAGGTCAAACTGAGATTTCTGGAGTCATAAATCAATTTTATTCTTTTGATACCCAAAATAAAACTTGGAGTTATATGAATATAAATGGACTTCGCCCATTCGAACTTCTTTATCATAGTATGGTTTATGATGAACCTCGAGATAGGTAACATATCTATTTAGTGGAAAACCCATTTTTGAAATGGAAAATAAATAAAATAAAAATAAAAATAAAAATAACAATAAAACTTTAGATTAATTATATTTGGAGGAATTTATGCTACAGGAGGATCTGTTTTTTATGCAAGTTTGATATTTACCTTAAGCCTAAAAACAAATTATTATCAGCAATTAGTTCCAACACCGTCAACAGTTCTTCCTAAGTATAATTCATCAATATTCTCCTTTCTTTTCTTTCTTAATTTCATTATCTTTATCTTTATTTACAGTCGTTGGAACCATCGAGCAACAATTATAGGTGATTATATGTTTATCTATGGAGGAACTGATTCTTCATGTTTCACAAATAAAATCCATGTCTATCATCTCAAATGCAATTCATGGATTAATGTACCCATAATTCAACTTCCAAATTTGTCAAATGCTTTTGTTCCACGTTCTTTTTTCTTTCTTCCATTTTTCTTTATTTTATTTTATTTTCAATTTTTCTTTCTTTTTAAATATTTTCAAGTAAAATAAAAAATCGAAAAATAAAAATTAGAAATTCGTCATGGACATAGTCTTATTGTTAGACAAAACTCTATTTATATGATAGGAGGTTACGATGGAGTTCTGTATCATGATATCTCAGAATTAATTCATGATAAATGTCTTTGGTTTACATCAATGGAAACATGTACACTTCAAGATTTTTGTGATTGGAATCAATCCAGTATTTCTTTTTTTTCAATTTTTTTTTTGTTTTTTTAAAAAAACGAATGACACTTTTGTTAATAGCAACGAAATGTCTTGAGAAAGATTTTTCAGTTACTAGAGGAGTATCAGGATTTTCTTTTACTGAAGGTTTTTCTTTTCAATATTTTACTTTGAAGAATAATAATAACATTTTTTTTAAAAAAAAATAAAAAGGAACTTGTTCAATTTGCTCATTAGTTGTAAATAAACTCGATTGTGAAGATTCAAGTTCATGTAATTGGTGTGCAGCCGATTCTAAATGTCTTGATAATTCTACAACCCCAACAGAAACTCCAACAGAAACTCCCACTCTAGCTCGTGAGTTTAAAAAACTTTTTTTTTTTTCCTCAATAAAAAGAAAATAAAAACAAAATAGCAACTCCAGAATCAAAGAAACGTGATTTACCAACTTGTTCTCTCAATGATGAGTGTCAACAAAGTAATTACTTTCATTTAATTTCTTCCTTTTTCTTTCCTTTTGTTTCTTTGATCTTAACTCCCAACTTCTTAGATTATGATAATTGTGGAAGTTGTAGTGAAGTTTCTGGATGTTATTGGTGTCAATATCAGCAAAGTTGTTTAAATTCAACCACCACGTTACCAAATTGTTCTCCTACATCAGTTACACCATGTGACAATCCTTGTACTCATTATCCAGATTGTGCAGAATGTACTGCTAATTCATGTCTTTGGTGTAGATGTATTTTTTATTTTTATTGAATTTTTTATTTGATTTGAATTTTTATATTTTATTTCAAAAAACTAAATCAAATTAAATTAAATTAATAGATTCAAAACAATGTGTATCTTCTCAATCTCAATGTACATTAAATGAGGCAGCTCTTCAATCATGCCTTGGTTCATGTTCAGATCTCACATCTTGCGCAACTTGTACAAGTAATGGAAATTGTATTTGGTGTAATAATCTTTTTGATTGTGTTGATGGAGATATCTATTTTACCTATTTCCCATATGGAGAATGTGCTTCTTATTCATATGGATATACTTGCCCAGTACCTTGCCAAACTTACTCTTACTGTTCATCTTGTTTAAGTGATCCAAACTGTGGATGGTGTTCTACTTCAACTTCACCACAAGGAAGTTGTGTTTCACAAACTGATACTTCTGTTTGTATCCCTTCAAATTGGACCCAAAATGCTACTGCCTGTCCCTCAACTGGTATTTTTTTATTCCTTTCCTATTCTTATCTTTCCTTTATTTAAAATCTTTTCCCTTTCTTTTTTTCTTTTTCTTTTATATTTATGATTTTATTTTATTTCTCTTCCTTCTTCCTTTCTTTCTTTTCTCCTTTCCCCTCTCTCTTCTCTGTTTCCTCATGTTTTTACTTTAATATAATTGGGCCTTTCAACCACAACCACAACCACCACTTCCAAACTCACTCCTACTCCTACGACAACTATACCTTTCACATCATTTCCAACCACTACTAAAACTACTTCTGTAACTCCTACTACAACTAATCCAACTTCAACAATAGATCCTACTCAAACTCCATCTCCAACAGGTTAAAAAATTTTTTTTACTTTTCTTCTTTTTTTTTTTTTTTTTTTTTTTTTTTTTTTTTTTTTTTTTTTTTTTTTTTTTTTTTTTTTTTTTTTTTTTTTTTTTTTTTTTTTTTTTTTTTTTTTTTTTTTTTTTTTTTTTTTTTTT
>Ga0209960_1004084_pt1 | contig 11567 bp, 12 predicted proteins | sample ThiBiot_500_plan_2_FD_183947 | JGI IMG/M metagenome (GOLD analysis project Ga0209960, IMG submission 183947) | Wastewater bioreactor microbial communities from Cape Town, South Africa - Thiocy_expt_500_plan (SPAdes) | ecosystem: Engineered > Bioreactor > Thiocyanate-remediating >... | reverse complement strand
TTTTTTAAATAAAAAAAAAAAAAAGAAAGAAAATTTTCTAACCTTTTTTCCACTCCAATAAACTCTTTGAATGGTGTACCCAATTGGATAAATAATATCTTTATTATGAAATGAATCACCTTCAACATAAATTGAACCAAGGCTAAGAAGGGTTAAAGAACCAATTCTTGCATAAAAATCATTTGGTAACATGGAAAGGATTTCAACATTTGATAAAACTATTAATAATTGTTTGTGTTATTAATTTGAATTTGAGGAGAAATGAAAAAGAAAAATGAACCTTTTCTATTTACTTGAAATGTTTGAGCTTTTGGATCAAATTTGTCTGAATGATATTGATCTTTAATTAATGAAATATGATTTTTACAAAAAACTCTTTTATCAACTAAAAATGATGCTTTGCTTTGCTATTTTGATTTAATTTAGTTTATTGATTGATTATTTCATTGTTTCATTATTTTTTTTAAAAAAAAAAAAAAAAAAAAAAAAAAACCTTAGCACATTTGAAATGAAAGGTATTTTGACATCTTGAAGCACAACAACCAACAGTTGCTCCAAATTTATGACATTCAGCACATTTCTTTATTGGAATTGAAACATTTTAGAATTTTTTCATCAAATAACAATAATAATAAGAAAAAAAATCAAACTAATAATTTTCCTCTTTTAATAGCTGAACTTGAGAATGCGAGTAATCCATTTTCTGTTTCATAAACTTCACCTGACCAAAGGATACAATTGACTAAAAAAAAAAAAGTAATTTTGAAGTAAGAAAAAAATAATTTCACTATTATATTTTTTTGAAAAAAAGAAAGAAAAAGTACCATGAACAAAAGTTTTAAGAACAGGATCAAATAATAATCTTCCTTCTTCTTCATCAGATAAATCTCCTTCAACTGAACAAAGTTTACAAACACGATGATCTCTTTGAATTACATCTTCAACTTTTTTCTTTTGAGAAGATCCTCTTCGTTTCTTTTTTGATCGATTTTTTGCTTCTTCTTCTTTAAATGCTTCATCTGGATATTCTTTATTCCAAAAACATACAGGTTCTTCTCCTAAAAATCAATGTGAGAGGAAAAGAAAGAAAAAATGATAAATAACTAAATATAAATAATAATAATAATAAATAAATAAATAAATAATAATAATAATAATAATAATAATAATAATAATAATAATAATAATAATAATAATACCAATAAGATCTTCAGCAGTTTCCTCTGGTTCAGGAGGAGCTAATATTTGTGGCGGTGGAATTGAATCAATAATCATTTCTTCAACTTTTTCCTCAACTGCTTCTTCAACATTTTTTTGGACAACAACATTTTTTGCTTCTTTTCTAATTCGACTCCATTTATGTCCTTTTCTTGATCTTCTACGAGCAGTTTTTTTTGATTGATCTCTTTCATTACTTGAAGATGATTCTTGTTGATTATTATTCATTGTCTCTGTTTCACTTAGTTCATCATTCTGTGATGTATTTTCATTAGTTTGTATTTCATCCATAGATTCATCTTTCAAATCATCTTTGGAAGAATTTTTCGAAGAGTCAGTTACAATATGTTTTGGAGAATCTTTGGGGGGGTCAGTTTTCTCTATTGTAATATCTGGAATTATGAAATCTAAATCAGGCTATAAAAAATAAAAATAAAGGATTAGACAAATGAGTACATAAATAAATAAATAAATTGAAATATAGTAAAGTAAATAGTTAAAGAATACCAATCTTCCTACAATTCCAGTCCCAGTGAACTTTCTAATTCTCCAATCAAAATCAATTTGTTTTATCCATTCATCAAATTTTCTAGACCAACCTTTGAAATGAACTTGAATTTTTCCTAAATCTATCTTAGTAATAAATCCTGTACACCATGAATGAGGTTCTGAATTTAAATCAAAAATATCAATTGCTGATCCAACTTTAAGATCTCCAAATGGTGTTGTTATTGATGATTCAACTTCTGATGAATTTGAACTTTCAGGATCTAATTAGATTTAAATTATTTTTATTATTTTTATTTCCTTCATTAAATAGCGAAAATAATTTTGGAAATACCTGGAGTAACGTTTTCTTGGAATTGAATTTGTAGTTGCGGTTGTGGTTGTGATGTTGATGGTTTTTGACATTTTGGACAAAAGTAAGCCTTTTTTTTTAAAAAAAAAAAATAAATAATGATAAGTATTAAATAAGAAGAAAAGAAAAGAAAAAAGAAAAAAGAAAAAGAACAAGAGATGCTAAATCTTTTCCAGTTAGAGAGGTATCACAGGCAATATGAACCCATTTTTCACAATCATCACACTGTACCATTGGTTCTGAAGCTTCTTCAGCATATAATTTATTACAAAATATACAAATATTTCCTTGGTCCTTGATTTTTTTTTTTTTTTGTTATTTAATTTCAAAACGTTTTGTTCAAAATAAAATTCAAAAAATTACTTTTAATGTTGCACATTCTTCACATAAAGTGAAATTATACTTCCATTCTGAATTTTTATCATTTCCAGGAGTTGTACGACCACAATTTTGACAAATTGAACATGATGTACATAACCAAAATCCAGAAGGAATTTCATTTAATGGCTAAAAAGATATAAAAAAAAAAACAGTTATAAGTATTCCTCCTTAATGAAAAATTAATTAATTAAAAAAAAAAACTGGTGTCAAACATCCCATATGAAATCCTTTTTCACATTTATCACACATCAATAAACTTTCTTCTGGTTCTGCTTCAAAACAATTTTCACAAACTAAACAATTCATACATCTCCATCCTTTAAAAAGAAATTCCGAAGGAGTTTTCTTAATTTCTAATCCATCTGAATATTCATTTGAAGAATCTAATATTGTTTCTTTATTTTCTTTTTCTGGTAAACAATATGAATGATAAGCTTCTCCACAGTGAGTACAATATACAAATCCAATTGGGAATCCCTCTAATAAGATTAAATTGTCAAAAATTTGAAATTTTCGAAAAATTTAAAAGAAAATGGAAGAAAGGGGGAAAAGGGGAGAAAAGAAAAGTAAATAAGAATAATAAATAGCTGAAATAAAATAAATAAAAAATAAAATACAAAAATAAAATAAAATAAACATACTTTCATCAAATTTTTCATGACCAAAACTTCCACAAGCATAGCAAATATCTTTTTCATGATCAAAATCATTTGGTAAATAAATATTTACAAGTGAAGGATGAATATCTTGATCAAGAGTAAAAGAAAAGAGAGATTCTATTTTCGAAATTGGAGGAATGATAACTTCAGGTTCTATTTTTTCAGGCGTGAATACTTTCTTTCTTGATCTTGATCTTGATCCTTTTTGAGAGTTTTCATTATTAATATTAATATCAGTTTCAGAAGTTGATGTTTCAAGGGTTGGATCTTGAGGTTCCTTTGCTACTTTTTTATTTGCTTCTTCACCCTCACTTTTCCGTCTTCGTTTTTTTGGAACAAGGGAAGGTATTAAAATTCTATTATCTTTCATATATTGTCTTCTATAGCTATCTAATGAACCTCCTTTTTCAAGATGTATATTTCTCCAACCATTACAAGTTGATACAATCAAGGGATTAATTGTTTTAACAACTGCAGTTGCCCAACTACTTGGGGTTGCATAGACTGAGTTAAATTGTTCTGAAGCTATTGTTCCTTCTTTTGTGATAACTGCTGTTTGATTTTTACATTTGAGAACATCTCCAGGTTGTAAGTATCCTCCATCCACAATCATTTTTAAAGTTAATTTTAAAGAAGAGGTAAGAATTTGTTGAGGACTAAAATCTTCTTCATCTTCTTCATCTTCATTTTCTCCTTCATTTTGTTCTCCTTCTCTTTCTAATCCTCCATCTTTGAACTCTCCTTCTTTACTTTCTAATTGTTCATCTGTCTCTGTTTCTTCATCATATTGTTGATAATCTCTAATATCTTGATAAGGAATTGATTGAAACGATAAAGGGGATTTAAGAGATTCAAGTTTAGAATTATAATTAAAATTATTTGTTGTTGTTGTTTGGGGAGAATGAAATGGTAGAATTGATTTCGATGAACTGGAGTTCCCTCCAAAAGGTGAATTTGTGTTTTTATTTACAATTTTAGTTGAATGTAATTGAGATGTTTTTGATTTTGGTTTTGTTTTTGGTGTATTGGAATTAGGTGATTTTATTTTAGGAGTTTTAGGAGATTTAATTTTATGATGAGATAATGGCATTGGGTCAAAATTGGAAACGAGTGGAGGATCTTCATTTTTTTTTTCACTGGGAGGTAATTTAAGAATTTCATTTGTTATTTGTTGAATATTTTCTAAATTTTGAACTCGTTCTTGTGCTGCATATTGATAATGATCTTGAACTCTTGAATTATATGATTCTCCATAGCCTTCACTTAATTCAGTTGCTCTCAATAAAGGTTCAAGTTTTCCTTTCCCCTTCATTTCACTCCTTGATCTTTGTTGATGATGATTTGAATTCTTTGGACTTATATTCAAACTCAAATTTGGATACATATTTTGACTTTGTTGTTCATAATAACCTTGATAAGGGTTGAATCCATATCGATTTGAGTTCTCATTAACAATATTATTATTCATCATACTATTATTTCCAAATCCATTATAATAATTATTATTTCCATTCTTATTCACATTTAATTCTTCATTTCCCTGTGATTTCATCTCATTCCCTTCATTTCCTCTCATTTGAAGTTTCATTTGCTCCTCTTGAACAATCGCAGAGAGGTGTTGGACAATAAGTCCAAGTTGATTTGACATGGTCTATTTTTTTCTCTATTTTTTTTATTTAAACAATTATTAGAAGAAGATTCCAATTATTATATTATAAATAATAATAATTACCTCTCTTCCCTCTCTCTATTCAAATTCAAAACCTATTGTCCTATTATTAATTTGTTATTTATTAGTATTTCAAAATGAACAATTATTTCATTATTTTCAAAACTAACAATTATCGTTTAATAGAATGATAACTATTTTCAGTCCTAATTATTATCAAAGATGGAGGATTGAATATTGCAATTCAATAATAATTGAGTGGTTTATATTAGTTCTATTTGCAATTATTAATTAATCAACGAATTTTTTTTTTTTTTTTTCAAATTTCAAAATTATCGATGAATACAATAACATTGTCTTAAAACAAATTGAACTCAATCATTCAATTTCTTTATAATGTTTCAATAATTGACTCAATCATAATTCATTGAGTTATTCGTTCATTAAGTTATTATTGAATTGAATGGCAGTTATACTCATAACAATTATAAAAATCGAAAACATCATCTCGATTATCTTTAACCAATTCATTAATCCATCATTTCAATTTATTCACTTATAATGAACTTGTATTATGAATTGTATTGGATTTTGCTTGATTTTATATGATTTTTAAATGTTTTTTATGATGATTTTATGATTTTAGGGTGATTTTTTGATGATTTTTGAATGATTTTATTATGGGATTTCTGTTATCGGCCAAAAAAAGATTTTTTTTCCTTTTGTTTTTTTTGCTCACCAAACAAAAATTTTTTCCTCACCAAAACATAAACATCAACTCGAATCCTCTTGCTTCATTAACGAGAAAGATTCAAGCTATAACTTTAGAAATCAAGCTATATATTTAACAAGGTTCAGGACCAGGGAGATGATCTTATAATCTAATACTTGACAATTTTCATCCATTTTCTAAGCTCATTTTTTTGCAAGTTGGAGGGTTTGTTGAGTATTTGATTGACAAATTCTTCTTCCACCAACTTCATCTTCCATAAATTCAAAAATCATTTTGCAAGATCAAAAGGCTATTATTTATTTTTGTGTTCATGGATAAATTAAAATTAAGTTTTGTTTTAAAAAAAAAAAAATACTTCTTATCCTGATTCGATTTGACTTTCTTTTGGATTGTTAAATAAATTTGATGTTTTCTTATCAAATTTTCTCTTTTGAGAACTTCAATAGCTCCAATAAAGCTTTGTGACAACAAAGACTTTACCAATAAACGGAATAGGAAAAGCTGTTAACAAAGGGAAAGTTATATTCACTTCCATTAATTGATGAGAACTGTGACACCACCGACTTCCAGAATACTTGGTTACTCCAATTTTTCCACCTCCTTTCAATTGGTTCTTTGGTTCTTTGGTTCTTGATATTTTCAATCCATAAAAGTTAGAGATTAGTTCAAAATTTTAGGTTTATTTGATCATTTCCTTATTTCATTCGGTGGGTATATAACAATGAGTTTATCCCTCAAATTTGAGAGATTTTCAACAGTTTTAAAATTTTCATTTTGAACAATAATTTCATCATTGATTTCATCCAAATTGTGGTTACTAGTAAGATTTAAAGAAAAATCAACAAAAATAAAAAGTTCTTTGAATAAAAAAAAAAAAATATTAAAAAAAAAAAAAAAAAAAAAAAAAAAAAAAAAAAAAAAAAAAAGACCTTTCAAGTAATAGCTTTGACTCCCAAACAGCCAAATGACGACTTTTCCCATGAAGAGCAAGAACATAAGACTGTAGTAATTCATTATCTGAGACATGGATTTTGGAGAGACTTTCCCTTGTACAAAATTGGAATGTTGAAGTCCAATCAACATCTAATTGTATAAACTCATCTGGAATATTTGTAGTATCCATTTCAATACATGGTAGAATAATACCTTATCATTTATTTGAATAAATTTATAGATTAATTCTTTATCTAAAATAAAGCAAAGTAAATAAAATTGAATAAACCTTCAATAACTCCCCAATGAGCTTTTTTCCCTTGTAAAAGACAAGGTTGATGATTTTTGTCTTTATCATAACTTTTAATTATTAATGATTAATTATTGATAAAAGCATCAAACGAGAAAAAAAAAAATGTTTTACGGAATTAAGCAAAGAGCTCCTTGTTGTAAACTTGTAAATATATCTCGAATTGAAAATTGGTTAATAACCTGAGCTTCCAACTGATAATACTCTTTCGCTAAATGAGCTAATTCAAATGCGGAAAACATTTCTCCATAAAAGCTATATTTTAATTGTTGAGCCAAAGCAAATATTTTTGGAACATCTGAGTCTAAAAATTAAAAGATTATTGTGTTCATGATAGCAAAAAAGAAAGAAGAAATATATAACGAGAATTAATTAACCTTGTGTTTTTGATTGAATATTCTCAAGAAAATGTTTTGCAGCAATATTCATTGCAACCAATCCACAACTAAAGAAAGAAGAAATGAAAAGAAATCAAATAAGTTTCATGAAAAGTCAAACAAATATGTAAAAAAATAAAAAAAGTCAAACTTTGGACCATCTTGCATTTGAGTTGGAGTGCCATTAATAAAACCAATCCATTTTTCGATTTTTATATGTTTCCTATATTTTAAAATTAAAATTATTTTGATTGAATTGAAGAAAGAAAAATCAAAATCAAAATCGAAACTCTTTAATGGTGAGTCCAAGGTCTCTAGTAATCTTCTGGTTATTTCCTTCCTTATTGAAGGGTTGAAGAGAGGTGTCAACAGGCAATCTCAACATAAAATTGATTTTTTTTTCTTCTGAAACCAAAACAAACAAAGAAAACAAAGACACAAAGACACAAAATTCAAAAATTAAAGTTTTTTTATTTTACAAAATAATAAGAGAGTTTTTTTCAAAAGTTGGTTCTCTTAAGTTCTTTTTTTTTTTTTTTTTTGAATTTTTTGTTTTTTAAAAAAAAAAAATTAAGAAGAATCATCAGAGCTTGAAGAAGAATCATCTTCATCTGAACTTGAAGAATCCGAAGAAGAGCTTGATTCATCCTCTTTTGTTGTTTCCATTGGATCTGTTGAAGAAGGTTTACGAGCATTTTCTAAAAAGAAAGAAGGAAAAAAAAAACAGTCAATAAATAAATTAATTAAACAATTAAATAAATGAAAAAAAAAATCAATTTAAATTTAAAAAAAAATAATACCTTTAGCTTCACGAGTTTTTTCTTGAAGTTTCTTTAATTTTCCTTGAACATCTTGAATATTATTAGCAACATGAAGTTTCTTTAATTGACCTTTAACAAATTTTTCCATTTCACGAAGAGTACGAGTATCTAATGAGTCTATATCTATTTCAATTTCAGTTTCATCGTTCTCTCCAGATTTTTTTAAATTTGGATGACGGTTATGAATAATTTGAACAATGACTCCAAGCTTGTCTCTCGGTAATTTATTAATGTCTTGACTTAATGCTAATTTTTCTTCGAATGTCATATCTCTCTTCATTCTCTCCTCTTCTTCTGATTTTGCCTTCTTTGGTCTTGATCTTTTTGGTGCAGGGTTTGGATTTACAGGTGTTGAATTTGTTGAATTGGAATTATGATTTAAATTTTGAGCAGAAGCTGAATGTGAAATGGGAGTGTGTTGAGGAATTGTTGGAGCAGGAGGGGGATGTGAAGGAGTTGAATTTTTTCGAGCTGAAGAATCAGAAGATGATGATTTTCTACTTGCACTTGGTTTTGGAGTTGAAGTTTCAGTTTTTTTAGAAGGGGTAGCAGCAGATTTTGGAATACTTGGACGCCTTTGAACTGGAGTAGATGATTGTTTTCTTTCCTTTGGCTTTTCTTTAGGTTTCTCTTTTGGTTTTTCTTTATCTTTAGATTCCTTCCTCTTTCTCTTCTTTTTCTATTTAAATCAAAAAAAAAATTTTTTTTTTTTTAAGTTTGATGATAAATTTAAAATTTTTAAAAAGAAAAAAGAAAATTTTACCCCAGTAAGTACAGCATGAATTTGTTCAGTAACAGCCTTCAAATTTTCTTGAAGTTTCTTAATCGTTTTATCTTCATCTTCTTCCTCATCCTCTTCTTCTTTTTCTGATTCCTCTTCCTCTGATTCAACTTGTTCTTCTTCCTCTTCTTCTTTTTCTGATTCAGAAGGTGGGAAATCTGGAATTAAAGCAAATTTGGCTTCGAAAATATTTTGAAGTTTTAAACCCATTTGAGAAACTGTATGTTCTGCTGAATTATAACGAATTGTATTTGAGAAAATTAAGCGAATATCTGAAGCAAATTGATCTGGGTTTGAATAAGCTCCTGACTCTAATTTTTGACGAACTGTACCCAAATCCATTGGTTGTTTAATAATCTTGTTTTTTTTTTTTAAAAAAAAATTCATTAGGAACAATCGATTGAAAATAGATTGAAAATACGAAGGAAAAAAAAATAATAATAAATGTACCGAAAAATAATCAGTTAAACCTAATCCAACTACATCTACAGGATGCATAAATGGCCATGCATGAATTTGATTTTTTTTTGAAGTTAATTCTTTTAATACAGATGCACAAAATTTCATTTTTTCATTAAGTTTAACTTTCTTGACAACTGGTTTTTGAGGAGTTTCATGAGGAATAATATCTTTTGGTGGTGGTGTATGTTTAACTCTTTTTGGGCGACTCTCATCTAAAAGTGAAGAATCCAATTTTCTTTTTCCGGTCTAATGTAAAATGAAAAAAAATGAAAAAAATTTTTTTAATTATTTGTTTTGTGAAAAAATATAATCTCAAAAGGAAAAAAAAAAAGAACCTTTTCTAAAAATTCTGGTTTTTTAGTTAAGCGTGCGATTTTTTCGTCAAATGCCTTTTCAAGTGCAAGTGCAGCAATATGAACATCAGTCTCTGCGCGATTATATAGTTTACAGTTATTAAATACAAGGTGAACATCTGAAATAAACTCTGAAATATTTTGATATTCATCGGAATTAAATTTTTTCTCAATAGTTGAAAAATCCATAGGTTTTTTAATGATACTATAGGGAAAAGGAGAAGAAAAACAATTTTTTTTAAACTGGAATAAGAAATAAAAAATATTAAATAAAATAAAAATAAATAAAAAATAAAATTTACTTGAAATAATCAGGGACTCCAAGTTGAACTGGATCAACTGGAGCATTAAACCAAAAACCTTCTTTTCGTTTCATTAAAGTTTTCAAGATACTGTTTTATTGGTTTAGACATACGAAATTGGAGTTAAGGGGATTTTAGAGATGAATAAAATATTAACCTTAATGCATTTTTTTTTTGAGCTGGTGTAAAAACTGTTTCTTGACTTGGTTCTGAAATTTCTGACTAAAAAATTTAAAAGTTAATGGGAATTCAATTTAAATTTAAACAAATAAAATAATTAAATAAAAGAAGAAGAAAATAAAATAAAATAAAATAAAATAAAATAAAAATTACATCTTGTTTTTTCTTTAACTTCTCTTCTTTTAAAACTAGTTCTCTTTGCATTGCTGCAACTTGTTTTTTTAACTCTACAACTTTTTCATCATCTTCTTCTTCGTCATTTCCTTCTTCAGAATGATCATGACTTTTTTCTCTTCCATCACTATCAACTTCATGTTCTTCATGTTCTTGTACAGAATCTTGATCTTGGTCTTGATTTTGTTCTTGTTCTTCTTCATTTTTATCAGTTTCAGTTTGTTTTTGTTCAGATTCTTCTTCTTTTTGAATATCTTCTTGAACTTCTTGTTTATCTTCTTCATTTTCTATTTTTGAAGGTTCTGTTTCTTCTTTTTGTTCTTCTTGTTCAACTTTTTCTTCATGTTCTTCTTCTTCTTTTAAGGGAGAAGGTTCATTCTCAATTCCATTTTCGTTTAAATTATCACTTGAATTAAAAGTTTCATTACGAGAAGGATCTTGTTTTTCAACATCAATTTCATTCATTGTATCCTCAGATGTATTCATTGGTTGAACATTTTGTTGTAATTCCACATTTGGAGGTGTATCAAACTTATGACTTTCAGTTACTTCCATCATCATCAAGTTTTCTCTATTTTAAAGGATTTGAAAAGATGAAAAAACACAAAAAAAAAAAAGAAAACAATTATAAAAAACAAAAACATAATAAAAATAAAAATAAAATGATTTTTTCCGCCATGTTTTATCAAAAATCAAAATATTTTTTTGATAAAATCGAAGCGGGAAAAGAAGGAAAAGAAAGAGGAAAGAAAAGAAAAACACAAAAAAAAAATAAAAATAAAATAAAAAATAAAATCAAAAGAAAAAAACGATTAAAACTAAATAAAGTGACTAAACTAACCTATCGAATGAGTGAGACTCAGCAAAAGGTCCCATGTACAAGTTTCTTTTTTGATTGAAAAATGTTTATGATTTGAAAATGATGGAATCATTTTATACAAAAAAAAAAAAAAAAAAAAAAAAAAAAAAAAAAAAAAAAAAAAAAAAATCAAAAAATCAAAAAGGCAAAAAAAGGCGGGAAAATTTTTTTATTTCAGAATTTTTTTTACAAAGGGTATAAATATCATTATAATAATATTTGTATTCTTGAAATATGAAGAATAGAATAGAATTAGATGATAAAAGTAAAAAGAGAGAAGAGAGAGAAGAGAGGGGATAAGATGATGGTTTGGCTTGGCACAACCAAACAGTGATGGATGGATGGATGTGGTGCCAAATGAAAAAAAGAAAAAAGAGAAGAGGAAAAAAAAGGGAAAAAAAAAAAAAAAAAAAAAAAAAAAAAAAAAAAAAAAAAAAAAAAAAAAAAAAAAAAAAAAAAATAAAAAAAAAAAAAAAAAAAAAAAAAAAAAAAAAAA